>Ga0315287_10005673_pt1 | contig 12320 bp, 6 predicted proteins | sample YL17G11_0_MG_FD_205037 | JGI IMG/M metagenome (GOLD analysis project Ga0315287, IMG submission 205037) | Sediment microbial communities from Yellowstone Lake, YNP, Wyoming, USA - YL17G11_0 | ecosystem: Environmental > Aquatic > Freshwater > Lake > Sediment | place: USA: Wyoming | collected...
TCCACGGCCGTGCCGGGCGGGATGGTGAAGGAGGTGCAGTAGACGGTGGCCTCGGTGGGGCCGTACGTGTTTTTCAGCGCACACCCGGGCACCGCCTGGAAGAAAGCGGGCGGGAGGGCGGGCGGGAGGACCTCCGCGCCGACCGTCACGCACTTGAACGCCGCGCCGTGGGCGGAGAGCAGGCCTTCCGCTTGAACGGCGCCCAGGGCGGACGGCACGTAATGGGCCGCCTGAACGCCGTGGCGGGCAAACATATCGGCAAGGTAGTGCGTGTCTCGGTGGCCGCCCGGTTTGGCAATGGCCAGCGCCGACCCGTGTCCTAAGCAACACCAGATCTCCCAGACCGCGACGTCAAAGGAGATGGGGCACTTGAAGACAATGACCTCGCGGTCCGGGCCCGGACCCCACCCGTGCACTACGTCGCCCGTCACCATGTTGACCAGGGCGTCGTGCTGGATGGCCACACCTTTTGGGCGGCCGGTGGAACCCGACGTGTAAATGATGTAAGCCAAAGAAGAGGGGGTGGCCCGGCGGGGCGAGACCAGGGTGGCCGGGGCGGCCGAGATGGCGGCCGCCGTCGCCGCGTCGTCCAGGTCGACCACCGTGCAGGCCGAACCGGGTAAGCCTGCAGGTAACGCCCTCTGCATACCGTGGTGGCACACCAGGGCGACCGCGCCCGCGTCCTCCAAAATCATGCCCTGGCGGTCGGGCGGGTACTCCGGGTCAAGCGGCGCGTAGCAGCCGCCCGCCTTCAACACCGCCAGCATGGCCGTCACCAGCTCCGGCGACCGGTCCATCAGTAGGCCGACCGGCTTGTCCGGGCCGACACCAAGGGAGATGAGGTGGTGGGCCAGGCGGTTGGCGGCCGCATCCAAGGCGCCGTAAGAGACCTCGCCCCCCTCATGCAGGAGGCACCGGGCAGCCGGCTCACGTGCGGCGTGGCCCTCGAACAGCTCGTGCGCGCACACGTGGGCGGGGAAGGGGGCGTCCGTGCGGTTGAAGTCAACCAGCATGGTGTGGACCTCCTCGGGCGAGGCCAGCGGCAAGGCTTCCGCGGGCGTGTCGGGCGAGGCCAGGGCGCCGTCAATGAGGAGGGCCAGGTTGGCCCCAAACCGCTCGACAGTGGACCGCTCAAACAGGTCGGACGAGAACTCGAGGTGGCCGGCCAGGGACCCGTCCGCCCGCTCCGCCACGTCCAGGGTCAGGTCGAAGTTGGCCGTGTCGCAGTTGACCTGGACCGGGTGGACGTCCACCCCGCCAAAGGAGGTCGCCGCGTTGAAGGACGCGTCCTGGAGGACGAGCATGGTGTTGAAGAGCGGCGAGTGGCCCGTCCCACGGGGCACGCCCGCGGCTTCCACCACGGACAGGAAGGGCGCGTCGGCGTGGGACAGGGCACCCGTCACCGTGTCCTTGGCCCGCCGCAGCAGCGTCCGGAAGGAGGGCGAGCCGGACAGGTCGGTGCGCAGGGCAACCGGGTTGATGAAATAGCCGACCAGGCCGGCCAGTTCGGGGCGGTCCCGCCCGGCCACGGGCGTGCCGACCACCACGTCTTCGGACCGAGCATACCGACCGAGGGCAAGGGAGAAGGCGGCTAGTAGAGCCATGAAGAGCGTGCCCTCCGCCTGGGCGGCCAGGTCGCGCAGGGCGGCGGCTGTGACAGGCGGCAGGGTGAAGGGCACGTTGCCGCCCGCCCCGCTGGACACGGCCGGCCGGGGCTTGTCCGTCGGCAGCTCCAGCAATGGGGGCGCTCCCGCCAAAGTCTCCTTCCAAAACGCCAAGTGGGGGGTCAGGGACCCGTCCGCCACCCGGCCCTGCTGCCAGGCCGCGAAGTCGGCGTACGCGAGGGTGGTGGTCTTTGGCACCGTCCGCACGCTCACGCTCTCCGCCGCCAGGGCCGCCGCGACCGCCTCCTCAAACCCGGGCAGCGCCCGGCGGTCCACCTTGCCCGACGGCAGGCGGGCCAGGCCGCCCGCCATGGGCACGACCGCGGTCGGCTGCATGTATTCAGGCAGGCGGGCGGCCAGGGCGGCTCCTAAAGCCGCCAAGTTGATGTCCGCCGCCGGCTCCACGCAGGCGATGACATGGTCGGCGCCCGAGCTGTCCGCCCGCACCACCGCCGCCGCGTGCGTAATGCCGACGCCGGACGCAACCAGGGCGGCCTCTGCCTCGCCCAGCTCGACGCGGAAGCCCCGGATTTTGACCTGGTCGTCCAGGCGGCCCAAGCATTCCAGACCCGCAGGGGCCGCCGCCGCCGCCTCGGCCATGGTGGCCAGGTGGGAGGCCATGGCGGCGACGGCCTCGCCACTGTATGCCCCGTTGACAGAGTGCAGGGTGGCCGTCCCGGGCTCCGGGCCCGCGACGAGGGCGAGGTCGACGGAGGGCGGGAGCTGAAAGAAAGAGGGGGGTGAAGTTTTGTGGTTGGAGTTGCGCAGGGGGGGGGGGGGAAACGCGGTTTTCCTTTTCTTTTTTAACCCCCCGAGAAGTCCACGCGGCGGGCGACCCATCTCTCGTTTAAATCGCCCACTCACCGTATTCAAAGACGCCACCAAATCCTCTGCAAACGCTAGGGATGCAGCTGGCGGCGGAAGCGGGCCCCGGGCCGTCCGCTCTTCAATCAGCGACAAAGGCGCTGCCGCGGCCGACCGGGCGGCTGTCACGGCTGCCGCGAGCGCGCCCAGCGAGGCGGCCCCGTCCACGGTGACCCGGATCACCGCCCAGCCGCCCGGCTCTTCCCAGGTAAGGAGAGCAATATCGGCCTCCCTGGAGACCCGGGCGGCGTACGCCTGTGCGTGTGAGGAGGGGTGGTGAGAGGGCGTGAGAGCGAGACAGATGCTTGCGAAAGACGGCTTAGACGTTCCCATCCCGACCCGGCTATAGACCCGACGCATCCTGTCTCTCCGCGTCCCCCGCCCCACACCGCCCCGGCGCCTTCCCGGCCAGGCCCCGCTCCGCTAGTATGCAGCCGCGATCTGAATGACCCCATCGCGCCCTGCCCATCTTCCCCAAAATACGCACCGCGAACAGGGCTTGGAGGCACGCGCCGTCGACGGGCGCGACGAACGATTGGGAGACGCTTGCGCGCCGCCTAGCCGCCCGCCCGGGCACTCGGCCGGGCAGTTCCAGCAAGGCTGACGCCCCAGATGGGGGATCAGGCATGGTCAGATGCTTTCAGTGTGTAGTGCGCACGGAAGGGGGGGGGACGATGGGACGTGTTGAGATACGATGACGAGACGAGGGAATAAAGCGTCCAGGGCTGCTTATTCTTCCTGATATTGGGGGTAGCGCTGGCGCAAAGCTCCCCCCTGCAAAAATCGAGAGCTGGCGCCCGCCTCGGCCCCCCCGCCCCCCCCACCCCCTCCGTACATGTCGCCTTTGGGCTCAGCCCGCTGCCTTCACGGGCACCCACGTGCGAGAGGCAGTGCGTGTGCGCCCCAGACCTTAGCCCGCTGGCTAGGAGGCTGTATGATGCCCGCCCCCTCCTTCAGGCGCGCGCTAGTCACCAGCCTGGGAAGTATGAGTTTTGAGATGAAAGAAGAGGAACCCGCCACCACCGCCACCCTCTCTTTCGTCTTTCATCCCAGGATGATGCGGCTCTCGCCTTTGCGGGACGGTCCCGCCAACCTCGCCGTACCAACCCCGTCTCCTCCGCCCGCGCGGCGAGGGTGAGAAAAAAGGTAGACCGAGGACCCGCCCGACTCGACTCCATCCTGTCTCTCCGCCTGGGCGCCTTGCCGGCCAGGCCCCGCCCCACTAGCATGCAGCCACGCTGTGAATGAATGAGTTCTTCCCCAAAATACGCACCGCGAACAGGGCCCGGAGGCACGCGCCGTCGACGGGCGCGGCGAATGATTGGGAGACGCTCGCGCGCCGCCTTGCCGCCCGCCCGGGCACTCGGCCGGGCAGTTCCAGCAAGGCTGACGCCCCAGATGGGGGATCAGGCATGGTCAGATACTTTCAGTGTGGAGTGCGTGTAGAATGGGGGAGACTAGATGGGACGTGTTGAGATACGGATGACCGGGAACGGGGGAATAAAGCGGCCAGGGGGCTGCTTATTCCAGATATGTTGTATCGGCCAGGCAATCAAAAAATCAAATCGAAAACCCGCGCGCCCGCTCCGGCCCCTGCCACCCGCTCTTTCTGCGCAGCGAACCTTCTGTTGCCCTTTTTTCTCAGAACTGTTCTCGCCCCCAAGGAGGCACGCCACGCCCCGCTGCGATGGGGGACGGCCCGGCCTACCACATGGTAAGTCGACGCACAGGCCACACCCGTTCCACGCCAGATCGGCTGTTTTCCCCCCGCGCGTGGTGCAGCCGTCGGGGCCGCCCCGTGCATGCGGCCACGCCTCGGCGGCGCCCACAGCTATGGCGCCTCTTTCTTGTGCAACGCCCCCGCCCGCCCAACCCCCTGAAAACCAGCCCTCACACTGCCCCCCTCGAACAAAATAGGGCCCTGCTCCTGCTGCCCTGGGTCAACGCAAAAAATCGGACGGCCCCGCTTCCGCCATGCACGCGTACGCGGCGACATCTTCAACCGCGCCGCCACCAGCGGCGCACGCAGCGCGGGCCCACGCGCCGCCTCCGCTCGCCTGGGACGCGCACACCATGGACAAAATGAGGAGCCAGGCCTTGATGGTAGCCAAACAGATTCACACTCAGGTGCATTGATGTCGGGACGGACGGCGGTGACGGTGGGGCGGAGAGGAGAGAGCACCCTGTGTGGCGCTGAGAGCGAAATTGGCATGGGCCAAAAGAGATCGACGCCATTCCACCAACGCGGCCGACCGGCCCCAAATTAGCAATGTCAGGGCCATGGCATGTTTCATGCGCGTATTTTGAAGTGGAGCGCGGCACAAGAAAGGGCATGCACGGGCGCGGCCCGAGGCGTAACGCCAGAGGGAGGCAAGCTCAACCCCTTTTTTCAACCACCCCTCTCTTTCCATCCATCCATCACGCCCCTCACGCCGAGAGCACGTCCGAGGTGCCCAGCCCTCGGAAATGCTCGCGCGCACACCATCCTACTCACGCACCTCCCCTCCTCGTCTCTCTCTGTCAGCTCGCCGCCGCCGCGACCGACGCGCTGCAGCCCCAGGCCCACCTCGCGCCCGCGCCTGCTGCCTCCCAGTCGCACCACCACGCCGTCACCTACGACTACCGCCCGCCGGCGCACGGAGCAGTTCCTGGTCCTGCCGCACCCGCCGCCGGTGGCGGCGGTCGCTCCCGCCCGGCCACCCTCCTCGCCTGGCGGTTCTACCTGGCGCGCGCGTCCGCCCGGCTCGACCTTTTTGAAGCCTCCCGCGGCGCCCACGCCCTCGCCCGGGCCGCCGTCGCCGCCTACTTCCTGCACCTGGTGGCCCTGGACGTCTCCGCCTGGCGGCGGGGCCCGGGCGCCCCCGCGACCGGGGCGGCGGCCGCCGGCGGCGCCGCCCTCGGGCCGGGCACCGCCCGCGCGGCCTTCCCGGCCGCCTCCCTGGCCCTCGTCCTCCCGGCCGCCCTGGCCGTCATTGCCGGCGTCCATGTCCCCGCGGCGGCCGCCCTGCTGGCCACCGAAATGATGTGGAAGGCCTCCCAAACCCTGTGGGCGCAGGCCCTGCTGATGTGGCGGTTTGGGCGGGCGCCCAGCGAGCTGCTGGCTAAAAAGCTGGCCATGGTCGGGGCGGCCGCCCTACTGGCCGCCCACCCGGGCAGCAGTGAGGGCGGCTGGAAATGGGGGGGCGGCGGCGGCGGCGCCCCGCCTGCCTCCCGGGCCGCCCCTAAGGCGACCCGGTCCGCCTCCTCCTTTGCGGGCGTGCCCCTGCTGGACGCGGCGGTCGCGCGCGTGCGGGCGGAGGCTGGCGCCGCCCGATCCGCCCTCCTCCTGGCCGGCCGTCTCCTGGTGTGCGGCCTGCTGTTCGTGGGCGGCCTGTCCCAGCTGCGCCGCGTGGCGGCCCGCGGGTGGCGGCCCTGGCGGCCCGTCCACTCGGCCACCGTCTCCTTTGCAGACGGCCACGACAACAACTTTTTGCTGGCCCAGCTCGCCCTGGCCCTGCCATTCGCCCTCGGCTGGCGCGTGGGCGCCGTCTCCCGCGCCCTGGCCGCCACCCTGACCGCCGAGGCCGTGTTTTGCTGGCCGCCCTGGCGGGCCTGGCCCAACGCCTTCTACGCCGCCCACGTGCGGAGCCACTTTTTCGTCAACCTGGGCGTCGCGGGCGGCCTGGTCCTGGCCCGCTCGTTCGGGGGGCAGGTCTTCACCGTGGACAGGCTGCTGCGCAAGAAGTCGCGGTGAGGGTGGTGCAGAAAAAAAAAAAAAAAAATGCGGGGTGGTAGGGGAGCATGGGGTGGGGGGTGGGGGGTGTGTGTGAGAGAGAGAGGAAGAGTGCGTGCGTGCGTGGGGGTGTGAGTGGGGTTGAAAAAAGAGAGAGAAAGTGTGTTGTCTGTCGCTGCGTGCCTCAGGAGAGACAACCACGCCCCTCCCTCATTTCTCCCTCATTTCTCGTTTCGCTCCCGCGGCGACGACGACCCCCACCCTCCCTCCTCATGTCCTCCACCCCACCCCCGCTGGAGGACATGGACGCGGCCGAGGACACGCACCTCGTGACGGGTGAGGGAGCGAGGGGAGAGAGTCATATGGGCATTGGAGAAGTGGCGGGGTTTCCATCCCACCCCGGGGCCCCACCGCTCCTCCTCCCTAACTGCCTTCTCTCCTCCCCCGTCCTCCCTCCCTCCTACCCCCCTATTCAAAGGCATGATGGCCCTCGCCATGGTCCTCTGGCTGTCCGTAGGCCACTCCCTCGCGGCCCGATCCCGGTACGTGGGCGAGGGCATGGCCGCCGCGACGGCGGGCCTGGCCTTGGGGGCCGCCCTCCTGGCCGGGCGGGCGCTCCGCCTCCTCCCGCCCGCCACGGCCGACCGGCTCATGACCTTCCACACGTCCACCTTCTTCGTCTTCCTGCTGCCGCCCATCATCCTCCACGCCGGTCTGGCCGTCCGCCAGCGCCCCTTCTTCGCCAACCTGGCCACCATTTCGGCCATGGGCGTCGGCGGGACGTACGCCTCGTTCGCCGTGGTGGCAGCCGGACTGGCGGCGGTGGCAGGCCTGGCCGGCAGCGGTGGTGGGGGTGGGGGTGGGGAGGCACGCCTGCTGACGCTGGCGGATTGCCTGGCCTTGGGCGCCATTTTTGCGGCGACCGACTCGGTGGCGGTGTTGCAAGTGTGTGTGGGGGAGAGAGAGAAGGCGGCGGCTGAGGGAGCAGCAAAAAAACGCCCTCTCTCAGATCTCTCTCAACCCCTCCCTCTCTCGCATCATCCCTTTTTGAGGTCCTCGAACCGGAGCGCGCCCCGATGCTGTTCAACCTGGTGTTTGGGGAGGGCGTCATCAACGATGCGACCACCATCGCGCTCTTGCACACGGTCAAAGTGAGAGAGAGGAGGATAAGGAGAGCGCCCTGTTTCTTTCTTTCCACCATGCCCTAAACCCATCCATCTTCACACACACAGGCCCTCGGCCCCGCCCCGCGCATGGACGCGGCCACCATCGGGTCCATGCTGGCCTCCTTCTTCATCCTCTTTGCCGCCTCCCTGGCCCTGGGCGTCGCCATCGGCCTGGGCGGCGCCTGGCTGATCAAGAGGACGCGGGCCGGGGGGGATCGCCATGCAGGCACGCCAGGCGCACTTGGCCTTCTATGTACGTCTGCCTACCTCGCCTACCTGGCTGGCGACGCGGCCGGCCTGTCCGGCATTGTCGCCCTATTCTGCGCGGCCGTCGTCCTGGCCCACTATGGCCTGCCCTCCCTGACCCGGACGGACCGGGTGGCGGTGCGGGCGGCGGTGGGCGCGGCGTCCCTGGTCGCGGAGGGAGCGATCTTTGCGTTTGTCGGCCTGGCCGCGCTCGACCCGGGCCAGTGGGGCCGCACGCACTGGCCGTCCGCCCTGGGCATCGCGTCCGCGGTCCTGCTCCTCATGCTGGCCTCCCGGGCGGCCTGGCTGGCGCCCGTGGTGTGGGCGCACAACCGGTGGGGTGGGACGGCGCCGCTGAGCCGGCGGGAGGGCGGGGCCGCCTGGTGGGCGGGCTCGATGCGGGGGGCCGTGAGCGTCGCGCTCGTCTGTTTTTACTATGGCGAGGGGGGGGCCGGGGGGCCGGCGGCCGGCGCTGGGGCCACGCCCGGCAAGGCGTCCACGCTGGTGTCGGCCACGCTCATTGTGGTCCTGGTGTCCACGCTTGGCTTTGGGGCGGTGACCAAGCCCGTGCTGGAACGGTTGTTGGGGAGTGGCGGTGCGGGTGGCGGGGTCGAGGCGGGCGTGGTCGAGCTCGCGGCCCGCCCGCCGCCCGTCGCCGCCCTGGCGCCCAAAGCCGGGCCTGCTGCTCCTGCTGCTGCTGCTACTGCTGCTACTGCTGCTGCGGCTTCTGCTGCTGCCGTCCCTCCACCTCCTCTACTCCCACCGCTGGTGGAGCAGGGGTCGATGGAGGAGGTCAGCCTGCTGGGTAATGGAGGGGGACGCGGAGAGGTTGAGGGTGAGGGCGCGACCACCACCACCACCACCACCTCCACCGCTGCGGCCAGCTTCGTGGTCGCCGCGTCCTGGCCGGCCGCACAGCCACCTCATCCGAACACATCACGCACTCCACCACCGCCCCTGCACTGGCAGCGGTCGGGCGCCGCCCCTGGCAGCCTGGCGGCGGCGGCAGCGGCGGGCACACCCCCCACATGCACACCTCCGCCTCACCACGGCCACGGCCAGCCGCGCGAGTTCGTGGACTGGTGGACGGCCTTTGACGCCCGGGTGATGCGGCCCGTCTTTTCGCGGCCCGGAGAGGGCGGGCGGGGTGGGAGTGGGGGCGGTGATGATGGTGGTGGTGGGGCGACGCCGCGGAACTAGCGAAAAAGACAGCCTCATGGACAACAAAAAATCAACCTTTCACACATCACGCTGCCGGTGGCTGCCCCAGCCGGGACGGCCGCCGCGCCTGGTCCGGGCCGGATCCCGCCCCGACACCATTGCTGCCCGGCCCGCCCAGCAACCCCGCTCCACCCCCCACCTCTGCCGCCAGGCTGGCCGTGCCCGTCAGCCGGCGCTGGACGCCCAGGGAGACGGTCCGCTCCCGCTCGGCCAGGCGCCTGATCTTGGGGGCCACCCCGGCCAGGCGGGTCCCGTTGAATAGCATGCGGGCCGTGCCCTCGTGGGCAATGCGGATGAGCAGGGGGGGGGCGTCGCCGCCTTCGGGCAGGGGCTGGGCCCACGGCTCGCCGTCCACCTGGAGGTGCAGCTGGGCGCCGTCCCCGATGCACCCGCCGCCCGCCCCGCGCCCGCGCCCGCCCCGCACTTCCAGCTCGACCTCCGCAGCCTGGGCCAGGCGGACGGCGTGCACGCCCGGCGCCAGGCCCGCCAGGGTCAGCCCAAAGTGCCAGCCCGACTTGAAGCCGATGACCTCGACCAGGCCGTCGTTGAAGATGGGCTGGGACCAGCAGGCGGGCGAGGATGAGGGCGGTGGCTGCAGCGGGGGTGGGGGCGGTGCCGCCGTGGCGCCGGCAGCCGGCGGCACCGCCGGTTGCCCTCCGCCGGCCGGCAGCCCTGACACGCCCTCCGCGGGTAGCCACACGTCCTCCGACCGCGCCACCGCGGCGCCCGGGCCCAGGCCACCCCCACCGCACACGGCCCCCGGCGGCGGCGGCGAGGCATCCCGCAGGCCCCAGTGGTCGGACCCGCCCGCATAGGACTGGAGGTTGAGCACCGCAATCCCTTTGACGCCCCGGGGGATGGGGACGTCCACCCACGCCCCCGCGCCGGGCCCCGTCGGCCGGCGCGCCCGCAGGGTGACGCCCCGGCCCACCGGCCCGCCGCCCGCGCAGTACCACCCGGTGAAACAGGAGAAGAGGGCGTACAGCACGCGGTTGGCCGCGCGCCCGGGCGCGGCCCAGGGCCGGCGTTCGCGCAGGGAGTGGAAGCCAAAGGCGGCCGCCGCGTCGGGGCCCAGGGAAAAATAATTCCAGAACCGGCCTGTCGCGGACGGGGCAGGCGGGGCGGCGGCGGCGGTGGTGGCGTGCCCCGCCTCCTCCTTCCCACCACCACCACCACCCGCCCCGCCAGGCTTGGCCAAAAGGGTGAGCGAGTGGGGCAGGCCCGGGAAGGCTTGCTCACCGCTCAGCCCGCACCCCCGGCCCCGGCTCAGCGTGATGCGCCACGTGTCCAGGTCCCGCACCCCGCCCTGGGCGATGCGCTGGAGGGAGGCGTACAGGGACGCGTGGTCCTTGATCCAGGCCCGCTCAAAGCGTGTGCCCCACCCAAAGGAGAGCGCGAGGTCGTTGCCCGTGCCGAGGGGCAGGATGGCCACGGGCGGCGGCGGCGGCGAGCCGGGCGTGGAGGCGGCCAGGTCGGCCAGGGTGCCCAAGACCCAGGCGACCGTGCCGTCACCGCCCGCCACCAGGACGACCAGGCGGGCGCGCAGGTGGGCGGCCGCAGGGTCGCCCGCGGCGGCGGCCGCGTCGAGGTTTTTCAGGACGGCCGCCAGGACGGGGGCGGGGGACGCGCCGCCGCCCTCGCAGCCGCCACCTCCCCCCAGTTCAAAGACCTGGGCGTGGCCGATGGCCCTGTACAAGGCCGCTGCCAGGGCGGGGCCGGCCCTGCCGCCCGCGCGCGCGTTGACGAGCGCCACTAGGGGCGCCTCTGCAATTTCGGGGCCGGGGTACGGCTTGGTGCCCGCCAAGAACTGGCGGGGCAGGCGGTAGGGTTCCCCCAAGTCGGTCGCGGCCCGGTAGGCCGCGTACGCGGCGGTAGCCGGATCGGACGAGGAGGAGGCGAGGTGGGGCTCGCGGGGCGGGCAGATCTAGGAATGGAGGAGGTTGGGGGGCGTTGTGAGCCACCATCGGCCGTCGCGCGCCGTGCCGCGGCCCGCTCATACGTTTACCCCCACGCACACACCCCTTTTTCTTCCTCTCCTCACCTCAGGAGCTGAGAATGTGTGGAGTGGGCGGCCGATCCCGAAGAGGGAGCTGGGCCGTCGTGTGTCCATGGAGAAAATTAACGGCGAAAACAGGAGAGTGGCGCACTCTATTTCGCCGTCATTTTACTCTCAACCCTGCCTCTCCTCTCCTTGCCTTGCCGCGTGCCCCGAACGAGAGCGGAACTGCTACAACACTTCACTTGCACACACCCCTCTCCTCCACAACTCCAACCACCCCTCCAATCGTGCCCCTGCAAAACGGGCACAGCGGCGCCGGGCCCAACACCCCGCCCCGCAGCAAGAGCTCGCCCGCGCAGCCGGAGCACAGCGCGTGCCCGCACGGTGCGGCCCGCACGTTGGGCGGGGCGTCCATGCAGACCGGGCAGGTGGAGGGGAGGGAGACTGCCTGGATGGGGAGGAGGGCAGGTGGGGGTGGAGGCGGTTGAGACGGCTGCGGCGGCGGAGCCGGAGAAGAAGCAACTGCCCCCACCCCTCCTCCGCTGGACGGCGACCGCCGCCCCCGCCGCCAAAAGGGGCCGCCCACCATCCGTGCGTCCTCCTCTCCTCCCTCTCCAAGCATCGCATTGGCGTGCGCCCAGGCCCCGCCATAGGTGAACCAGGCGGCGTCGGCGGTGGGGGTGGTGGCACGGGAGGAGGAGGAAGTGAGCGAGGCGAGGGATGGCCCGGCGGCTGGAGCGGCTGCATCCATCCGCACGTGCTCCCCGTCCGCGGGCCGCCCGACGCACCCCACCGCCCGCTTCAGCCAGGCCGCCAGGCCAGCTGCGGGCCTTCCCGCCTCACCAAAGGATGCCACCCCCCCGCCCAGGGGTTCGCCCGCGATCACGACCGCCGTCGCGCTCAACAGGTCGGCGGGCGCGGCCGAGAGCGTGACACACACCGCGGCCGTAAAGGCTGCAGCCGCGCTGGGATCCGCACCAGCCACCAGGCCCGCCGTCGCGGGGCTGGTGGCGGCACGAACACCGCTGCTGCTGGTGCAGGCTGCTGGCGGCGCGGCGGCCGGGCAAGCCGCCGCGATTGCGTTAGCGGCGGCCCGAGCGAGTGCAGCCGCCCCGACGGTCGCGGTGGACGTCGAGGTCGTCGCTGCTGCCTTCGCCCCGCCACCCGCCACGATCGCCAGGCTGCGCACTAGGGCGCTCACATCTGGGCGGGCGTGTCGGGGTGGGGGTGGTGCGAGGGCAGTGGCCGCGGCCGCCACGGCCGCCGCCAGGTCGTCCGCGTCTGTTCGCCGGCAGCCCTCCCGAGGCTCTGCCGCCTCCGCCCGGCTCAGGTCGAGCAGCAGGCCCGCCCGGGCCGCGATGGCCGCCAGGACGCGGTCCGGGGTGCGGGCGGTGGAGGTGGCGGCGGCGGGCGCGGTGCCAGGCTGGTGAGGCGGCCCGCCGGCCCCG
>Ga0315287_10005675_pt1 | contig 12319 bp, 15 predicted proteins | sample YL17G11_0_MG_FD_205037 | JGI IMG/M metagenome (GOLD analysis project Ga0315287, IMG submission 205037) | Sediment microbial communities from Yellowstone Lake, YNP, Wyoming, USA - YL17G11_0 | ecosystem: Environmental > Aquatic > Freshwater > Lake > Sediment | place: USA: Wyoming | collected...
GTAGCTGGTTGGTTGGCGTTGGTTGGCGTTGGTTGGCGTTGGGTGTGGGTGTGCTGGTTGGTTGGCGTTGGGTGTGGGTGTGCTGGTTGGTTGGCGTTGGGTGTGGGTGTGCTGGTTGGTTGGCGTTGGGTGTGGGTGTGCTGGTTGGTTGGCAACCACACCCAACGCTTTAAAAGCCTCCGTCTCCTTTCTGGAAATGTTCCTTCAGCTCGTTTAGCGTGGTAAAGTGTTGCACAAGGTACAAGGCGATGGTCGCAATTTCTTCCACGGTAAAATGGTTGGTAACGTCGGTTGGGGTGTTCAGCTCCCCTTGTTCTATCAGGCGTGTTGCCTCTGCTATCAAGTCTGCCGTATGGCGTTGTTGGGTATCCATTCTGGTCCTCCGTATAGGGTTGTTGGGTCTATTAAATCTGCGTCACCTAGTAGTGTGCCTAGCACAACCAACCGACGCAGAGTTGGTTGTGGCAATTGCAACCACTCGGTTGTGGTGTGCGGCACACTAGCAAGCCAAGCGGTCAGCATGGCGGTCGGGTTGTTGGCTCGTATAAAGGCAAACCACTCGGCATCTGTTGCTGTCTGTAGGTCCATGGTGTGTTCTCCTTTGGGTGTGTTAGTCGTTCATGCTATCTTGGCAGCAACCAAACAAGTGTTCCAAACTTGCTTTTTCTTCTGCCGTTAGTGTTGTCCACAGTTTCATAATTTCCTCGGCAATAGTTTCTGGTTCCATTTTTTCGTTATTGTAGGCGTTCCATAATTTTTCTATTTGTTTTTTCATATTGCCTCCGCTTGGTTGTTGCCTAGGGTGTGTTGCCACACCCCTAGGGTGTGTGCTAGTTATTGAGCAGCCATGACCATGAGCTTGGCACGACGTGTGTGTAGGTCGTTGCGGTATTGGCGACGCCATAGGTAATTTTTGAACATGCCAGCAAAAACCCGACCAGCACTCAGTTCTATGGTCTCGTCCTTTTCCAGTCCATGTCCCTTGCGTATAACCACACACTGAAACACGTTGGTGTCGCCGTTGTGTGCTATTACTTGCACCTTTGCGTCGTAGTACTCAATCTTCCTCATAATGGCGGTCACCTCATTGTGGTTGGCAAGGTACTCTTCCTTGGTCTTGTTTGCAGCAAGGTCGAGCGGTCCAACAGGGCGACCCTCTTCTAGGCTGATGTGCGTTGGGTTCACCATTGTTTGAATCAGAATTGCAGCCTCGTCCAAGTCGGTTGCGGCAAACAACAATTTTTCGCCTTGGTACACGTTCCACTCGCCCTCTTCCCTCATGATCTGCATCCCCATGTACTCGTGGTGTCCTTTTTCAAAGCCTAGTATGGCTGGTTCTTCGATAATGCGAAGGGTTTCTGGGTTGATGCTTTCTAACGCCTGTAATACTGAGATGCTTGCTACGTTTTTCATACGGATATCTCCTTGTTGTGTGTTGTGGCTTTGCTTGCACCATGCAATTAAAACCAGCCTCTAGGTGTGTGTGGCTTTGCTTGGTTGTTGCTGCCTTGCTTTGCTCACATTGTACTTAACGGCACTTTTAATGAAAAAAATTAATGAAAATAGAGTGGCCTGATAACCCACTAGAACGACAGGCGGAAACGGGCAAGAATTTTCAGTGATTTAATTCAGGGAGTGGAAGTCGGTGGAATCCCTAGCGAATTAGGGTGGACACCAACCCACCTTAACTGGCTGTAATTGCTGTGGTTGATTGCAAGGTGCTGTAATTGCTGGTCAATAATTCTTCACCCCTACTGTATTTATAATAGTTATGATCCCCTTGGTTGTGGCTGGCAGCACACCCACAACCCAGAGTGGCCGACACAATGGGTGAGCCTTGCCTTTTAATAGGGTTGTTGCCTAGTAGGGTATTGCCAAAAACAGGCAGAGCCAAAAGTCCTAAAAACGACTGCAAACGGCTGAATACCCTAACTGACTGTAATTACTGGCAACCCTATTTACATAACCTATTGTAATCATTGGCTTTTAATTATATCACGCCAATTTTACAGGTAAAATAAAAATTCTGCATATCCATCATTTTTTTCATTGCCAACACGCAACAACCTACGCTATACCACAACCAGTTAATACCAAGCGGTATTATTAACACTTGCTTGGTACACGTTTATAACCTTATTTTTACGGAGTTTTAAGACATGGCAGTAGCAAAAAAAGACCTATTGTTGCACCTTGCAACGGGCAAAAAAGCGTATTGTGTGAAAGTGAAAAAAGACGGCAAAGTAGTAATAACATTTGAAGAAAGTTACGACAGAGCCAAGGCAGATTTAATTAACGACGCAACAAACAACCCCGACAACGTGCGAGGCAAGGTGTGGGCCTACATACCAGCCGCTCTGCGGATGCTTGTTTCGCAGGACAGTCTCGTCGGCCTAGATGCCTACAACAAAGAGATGACGAAGCCAGAAAACAAAGTGCTGGCAGCGGAGATCAAGAAGCTTGAGGTGAAAAACACTGATTTAATAGCACAAAGCAAGGCAGCGAACATGGAGTTGCAAGCTGCGAGCCGCAAGATGATTGCTGCGATGCAAGCTGTAAAGGCACAAACTAAGCTGAAAACAGCTGAATAGCCGACGCTTGCCACTGGCCGATAGCCAACCAAGCAACACCAATTCACCCGACTAGGTCGCCCAGACCTATCGGGTTTTTTGCGTTTATCGGCTTGTTTTTGGCCTATTTTCGCTAGGCAAGGCAGCACACCCAACGCCAACGCTAGGCACAACGCCAACGCTAGGCACAACGCCAACGCTAGGCACAACGCCAACGCTAGGCACAACGCCAACGCTAGGCACAACGCCAACGCTAGGCACAACGCCAACGCTAGGCACAACACGAGGAGAATGCAGTGAGTATTTTATGCACGAGGAGGCAGAGATGCTTTTTAGAGCGATGAAAAAGGCTGACCTGAAGTGGACGGTAACACAGATTACCAGACTAGAAAAACAGGTGACCAGCGAGAATAATGAAGCCATTAGAAAAGAGCTAGAGGCGAAATTATTTGACATGAAACAACTCTACATGCGGATGGTTGGTTGCAACACCATACCGCAACCAAAGGAGAACCAAGATGTTTAGATTAAACGACGAGGCAAAGATGGTGCCTGTGAAAATGACCAAGCAAGAAAAGGCAAGAATTGCAAAGTTCAACTTGTCCGTTTCTGCACAGCAAGTAAAGGGTGTTGAGGATTATTTCAGAACAAGAATTCCAACCCTCAATGCAGTATCTGGTCAGTTGCTCGGTCACGTCCCACTCGACTGGACTCCCGCTGTTCGTGTATCGGAGACCGACTGGAGTGGTACTCCACTTGATCCCATATTCACCCACACTGGAGACGAGTCGGTCGCTGCAACGCTGCTAGGCATACTGATAAAAGATTGGTTCCTACGCAACGCAACAGCCGAATGGTACATCACGGATACAACCCATTGGTGGCGAAACATCGAGGTCAATACGTATCTGAGATTGCCAAAGACTAGCGTATATGCTCGACGGGATGGAACCAACGTAGCCGACCTCGTAACGGACCTGAAAACAAAGTGGTGCCAAAAGAATGCTCGTTAATTGCTTTGATCGAAAACTTAATAGCCTAGAGATAGGACCGACTGTAACAGAGCAGGAGCTGAATAATGCGGGTGAACAAAGCATATATAGAGATGAAAAAAATGTATGACGAACTGGAACCAGATTACCCAATTGCTTGGAAAAGAAAACTAATGGATAAGATTGTGGGATACGAAATGGACCACAACATACTCTGTAAGAGGTGTCTATTCCCAGTGACAATTTGTAAATGTTTGATACGAGGAAAATAATATGGGATTTAAAATAAGCAAAGCAGAAGCGGATAGGCAATACAGGGATGGAACCCCTGTATTGTCCGACGCAGAATACGACGCAATGTTCGGTGCTGATGCATCGGACATGGACACACCACTAGACACGTCGAACCTAGAAAAATGCAAACACTCGACCTTCATGCACTCGCTTTCAAAGCTGTCGTGCGTTGGTCCGGACGGGAGCATGGATTTTGGTAAGATTACGAAGTGGTGTGGTGACCAAAAATTAATTGTGAGTTGGAAGTACGACGGACTAGCTGTGGAGCTGGTTTACGACAGCGGAAAATTGGTTCGGGCAATCACCCGAGGCGACGGAGACGTTGGTGAAAATATCACGGCAAACGTAGTGAAAATGCAGAACGTGCGTCTAGTGTTGGATGAGGAGTTTACTGGCTCGGTAAAAGCTGAAATTGTCATGAAGACCTCGGACTTCAATAAGTATAGAGAGCAGACCACCGACAAGACACCATATTCAAACACACGCAACGGAGCAAGCGGTGCAACACGCTCGTCTAGCTCTAAGAATTGCGGGTATTGCACACTGATGTACTACGGAGTTGACGAGGACGACGTGTTTGAAGCCGACTACTCGCAGTTTGCTACACTCAAACGCTGGTATCGCAACGTGGTGTTCCACACAACTACAGCCGATGGTCTGCCAGCTCTATACAAGAAGATGCTTGAGGAAAGAGAGGAGTTGAATTTTGATGTGGACGGAATTGTTGTGAGCATCAATTCATCCTCTGAGAAAAAACAACTTGGCTTTGATGCACGAAACCGACCACGTTTCAAGGTCGCAATCAAGTTTCCGTTTTCTTCTGCCGAAACCAAGCTAGAGTACATCATCTGGAGTCATGGTCGTGGCGGTCACATCACACCTGTCGCAAAATTCAACGAGGTTTTCTTGGGTGTGAATGTTGCAAAGGCAAGCCTCGCCAACCTAGACGTCATCGAGAAGATATGGGGTTCAGCCAAGCCAAGAGTTGGCGACGTTATCTGCGTTTCTAGGCGAGGTGATGTGATACCAAAGGTAGAATACTTGGTTGGTCGCTCGGATGGAGCGGAACTAGAATATCCGGTCAACTGTCGGGTGTGTAGCCACACGTTGTACCAAGACGGACCATTCCTAATTTGTCCCAATATCGGGTGCGACACTCGGAAGATTGGCAACATAGAGCATTGGGTGCGTAAACTGAAAGATCACTTTCGGTTCTACTCGATGGGACCAGAAACCATCGACGAGCTCTACAATCTAGGTATCGTCAAAGAGCTACCAGAACTCTACACTTGCACACAGAAAATGTTGATATCTGGTTTGGAGCGTTGCGGAAGCCGTTTGGCTGCAAATATGCTCGCATACCAAGAGTTCAAGCAAATGCCTCTTCATGTTTTTCTTGGTGCGTTGAACATGCCAGAGATAGGAACAAGCATATGGAAAATGTTCATCAAAAATTCAAGATACAACACCATAGAAAAAATACTCGACCTAGAATACAAGAGCGGAATTAGAGGCTTGATTTTGGCTGAAAATGTAGAGGGTATTGGCGTGTCACGGGCTGATGCAATGGCTGAAGGCTTGCACCAATGGCGTCAAACCATCGACGCTCTACTGAAGCTAGGCATAGAGCCATTGCCAGAGGTACCAGTTGTCGAAGTGCAGTCACCAATCACTGGAAAATCTTTCTGCATCACTGGAACACTATCAAAGGATAGACCTGTATTTGAAGCTGATATACGAGCGTTGGGTGGAATTGCGAAGAGTGGTGTGAGCAAGAAGCTAGACTACCTTATCATCGGAGATCTTCCTGGGAATACTAAGCTGACGAAAGCAGAAACACTTGGGATATCGATAATTACTGAAAGTGAATTCAACAAACTATTAGAAGGAGTGTAAGATGGAATTAACTAGAGCCAACAAGATTGATTTGTTTGACCAGTATGGTCGCAAGCTAGAAGGTCATTGTGCAATTGTGGACGACAATGACCACACCAGAATTTTCAGCGTTGCGTCTGACAGATACACCCTCATACAGCACGAGGAGGCGTGTGACAGTGTAACCAATGCTTTGGACGAAATGGGCTGTAAATTCAAGCAAATTAGGACGACAGACAGGGGACCAACCCTGTTTGCCGAGTACGACTTGCCAACTGTTCGACACGACGTCGGTGGTGTTGGCGACATTATAAATCTCAGGATTGGGGTGTCCAACAGCTACGACTGCAGCTCTGGCCTCCGTACCGAGATCTATGGTCACAGGCTAGTGTGCTCCAACGGAATGTTTGTCTCACACATCCTAAATAAATTCTACAGTCGGCATATCCATGGAATTGACCTAGACTCAATTCGGGAAAATATTGTGACGGGAATTGCTGCATTTCGAAACGAATTCGCTGGAGTTATAGAGACCTACACCAAAGAGTACATGGACCAGCGTGGAGCCTTGGTGTTCCTAGACAAGTGTATTGAGGATAAGGTGATAGCAAAAAAGTACCTTGAAAGCGTCAAGGTACTCGTTGAGGGGGATAGTGGTATCGAGAGAACACCTGTTCAGAACAAGTGGGGATTATATAACAGAATTACAGAAGTGTTGACACATCAAACAGATGATATTTTTTCGCAACGCAGAAATATCTATAAGATGGAAAAATTGCTGTCTAATTACAGTATGGCAGCCTGAGTTAAGGGAGAAGATCATGACAAAAATGAAAACTTTAAACTGGAATCAGGTAGAAGCAAAAGCAAAAAAAATGTCAGTTGTAGAACTGGAATACTCGGTAAAAGATTGCTGCGAAGCGAGGGACGCATCGCGCGGCTGGAATCCAGAAAACGAGAACTATTATCAGGATGAGGCTAGTGTTTATTCGCGGGAGCTACGAAAAAGATTGGACAAATATCTAACATCGAAAAAAAAGTATTTTGAATAAGAAAGGGCAACAAAATGAAGACATTTTTAGAAGACAGTTAGGGTCTTTCCTCTAACTGTCCGCAAACCTCAGTTTCTCCGAAAGTAGAGTGAAGGACAAACTGAAGACACTTAAGGTCTTTCCAACCACTGTCCGCAAAAGGTCCTTCATTCTGTCTTTCTAGTCAGTTAAGGTCTTTCCTCTAACTGTCCGCAAACCTCAGTTTCCTCTAAAGTAGAGTGAAGAACAAACTGAAGACAGTTAGGGTCTTTCCCTCAACTGTCCGCGAAAGGTCCTTCATTCTGTAGTTCTAGTCAGTTAGGGTCTTTCCAACCACTGTCCGCAAACCTCAGTTTCCTCTAAAGTGGAGTGAAGAACAAACTGAAGACACTTAGGGTCTTTTTCTCAACTGTCCGCAAACCTCAGTTTCTCCGAAAGTAGAGTGAAGAACAAACTGAAGACACTTAGGGTCTTTCACTCAAGGGTATTCTACTCGTTTAGAATACCCTTTTTTTATGATTAATTCTGCAATTGAAACTCCATCCACAATCACGTCCGCTAGTATTCTAAAATACTTGCACCGACCAGCGTTCATTAGATCAATCCTCTTCGCACGAGAGAGGATACCATGGACGTAGATTTGAGCATCTAGTGCCGACTTGGTCTTGTCTCGCATTTCGTCTGTGTCTATCCCACGCACCCTTACTGGTATGCGGAGGCCTAGTAGTGGGTGGACTTCAGTTATGTTAACAGTTATGGTATCACCATCATAATTCTTGACATATTCTACATTCTCAAATTCCATTTGAACCCCATTCTGTTATTTCTAGAAATAGTATTTAATATAATTAGAGTTGTTCATTGGATGCTCATATTGTATTTATATATTTATAATTCTGGAGATGCAATGGGTGGAAAACAGAAGACAATAGCAACGACTTTCAATATGTCTGTGAAATTAAAAGAAAAAGCACAGATTTATATTGCGTCAACAAACCGAGCTTTCAAGGAGAAGGGTCTTGGGGATAAGACCAATCTAGGTATCCTCATAAATAAACTTCTTGAGCAATTCTTAGAGGAACAGGGTACGAATGAGTGATAGTGTTCCAGATATTGCAGAAGCCTTAGAGGTTAGAACAAGGCTAGAGGACCAATACCAGCAAGCTACTCTTGCGTCTTACGACGTAATCAGGGCATCTGTTCTGAAGTATGGCCGTTTGGACTACCTAATGGAACACGTACTAGGCTATACTGTCACACCGTGTCACCTGTCAATGCTCATCCATCAGTCATCCAACAACAAGACCTTAACGCTGGCTCCTAGGGGTATCGGTAAGTCTGTGTGTCTTACCATCATCCGAGCTATCTACGAGATACTTATCAATCCAAACATTCGTATCCTCATTGTCTCGAACACTCAGCTTCAGGCAGAGATTTTTTTGAGAGAGATCAAAGATCACCTTAAGAGCAATGAGAAGCTGACTTCTATCTTTGGAGAACAGGCTGGGGAGAAGTGGGATAGCAGGGAAATTAACGTCAAAAACAGAACAACCTTTGCCAAAGAATCAACCATCAGTTGTTGTGGTGTTGGTGGTGCAATCATCGGGAGACACTATGATCTTATCATCGGTGATGACTTAGTTGACGAAGAGAACTCTAGGACTGAGATCCAGCGTGAAAAATTTAAGATATGGTACTACAAAGTATTAGACCCAACTCTCGAGCCAGATGGTCGTTTTTTCATCCACGGAACTAGATACAACCCGTCTGACCACTACGCTCACTTGATGAATATAGATGACGACTACAAGGCTAGGATTTACCCTGCTATCAGCAAAGACGGGATCTCCATATGGCCTAGCAAGATGCCTATAGAGTGGCTTGAAAAGAAGCGAAAGGCTATGGGTACAGCCATATTCAACACCCAATACCAGAACGACACAACCATGATGGTTGGAAAAATATTCAAGCACGAGTGGATCAAATACTACGACTCCCTTCCAGAAAAATTGTTCATAGTGCAGGGGATAGACCTAGCAATTGCACAGAAAAACACGTCTGACTATTTTTGTATTGCGACAGTTGGGAAGGATGAATTTGGTAGAGTTTACTTGATAGACCTATATAAAGAGCGTCTAACTTTCTTGCAGCAAGCGATGAAGATAATAGAAAAAAACAGCCAGTTTCGACCTAGACGTGTGTTCATCGAAGCCAACGCATATCAAAGTGCTCAGTCTCAGTTGTTGCAAGTCATTTCTAACGTTCCCGTAAAGCCTGTGATAACATTGAAAGATAAGGTAACACGAGCGTGGACACTGTCTAGTAAGTTCGAAAACGGAAACGTGTTTTTTCCAAAGTGGGGTGTGCAAGAATTGACAGACAACCTAATTCTATTTCCAGATTGCGAACACGATGATGATTTTGATGCGTTAGAAATTGCCGTATCCAACTTATTTCGCAAGATAAAAAAAGACAGAAGAGAGTTTGGAGTTATCTAGTTTTGGTGATAAAATCTGCCCGTCAGAAAGGTGAAAATATATGCAAAGACAAGCTCAAGCTATTGAAATTAACAAGAGTCAAGACAAGGATAAAACCAATAAACGGGTTCTCCGATCCATAGTTGTGAAAGCTGTGGGGGAAGAAGAATCTAATGCTATCATGGAAGACCCTTTCGAGGGTATTGACGGAATCATACAGCCTCCTTATCCGCTATTAGTTCTCTCCATGTTGAAAGAAAACTCGACCGAGCTTCGTCAATGTATAGACGCTATGTCTACAAATATTGATAGCTTTGGGTACAGACTTGTTGAGAAAAATGTTGAGGGAGATGAGCTTAAAAAAGCTGTTGTTGCAGAAAAAAACACACTCAAGCAATTTCTAGAGAACGTCAATTTCGAGGATGATATTACATCACTTCGCAGGGAGACGAGAAACGAATTGGAAGAGTGCGGTAACGCCTATTGGGAACTCGTTCCTTATCTACATAAGGAAGGCATTAGTTCTATCGAAAGACTACATGCTCACACTATGAGATTAGTCGCACTAGACGAAGAATCTATTAAGGTGGAGTTGGTGTATTACAATGAATATACACAGGCGACAGAGAAGAAAGTAATACGAAAAAAATTCAGAAGATTTGTGCAGAGCGTAGGTACAAAGAAGGTGTATTTTAAAGAGTGGGGTGACCCACGAAACATATCATCATTTGATGGGAAGGTTATCCCTGACAGCGAGCTACTTTCAAAGAAAAATGAGCTAGCAAATCCAGTATATCATTTTAGAATAAAATCAAACCGAAGCGTGTATGGCGTTCCAAGATACGTAGGCAATCTGTTCTCAATATATGGTTCTAGGGCATCTGAAGAAATAAATTTCGTGACGTTCCAAAATAACAATATACCAAGCATGATTGTAATGGTTTCAAATGGCCAGCTAACGGATGGATCAATCAAACGGATAGAAGAGTTTGTTGAGACGAAGGTCAAGGGTGAAAATAACCGCTCTAGTTTTCTAATTATAGAGGCAGAGCCAGCAGACGAAACACAGATAAATCCAGGTACCATGAAGATGGAAATCAAGGATCTATCTAGCGTCCAAAAGGACGACCAGTTGTTTCAAAACTATGACAAGAATAATTCAGATAAGATACGCAGAAGCTGGAGGCTTCCTCCAATCTTCGTAGGTAAATCTGATGACTATAATAGGTCTACGGCACAAGAGTCTAGAAAGTTAGCAGACGAGCAGGTATTCGCACCGGAAAGAAAAGAGTTCGACAGAATAATGAACCGCATTCTCATCAAGGAATTTGGAGTAAAATATCACACCTTCGTGTCAAATTCAGCTAACGTCACAAACGACGAAGACTTGGTCAAAGTATTATCTGGTTCAGAGAAAACTGGTGGAGTTACACCGAACCTAGCTAGGCAAATCCTTTCTGACATCCTTAACAGGGAACTCCCATTATACGACAAAGATAAGATTGATTTTGATCCAGACATTCCAATGTCTATGACTCTGGTTGGCCTATCCAAGACTGTTGGTGGCAATGCTGCGACAGGTGTTATCGCTCCAAACCAGAATCAATTTCCGCTTGAAAAAGAAGACGAAGATGTAGCGGAAGAGATTACGAAACGTGCATTGACTGACATTAGAAAGGCTCTATACAAAGAGATCTATAGTGAAATAATGTACGAGGTTTGAGATGGACAAGGAAGTAGAAGAGGAGCGTAGGAAAAGAAAGAATGCAGACGTCATTAGCAGAATGCGAAGTGGTGATCCGCTCGTCCTAATCCCTATTTCCGATACATGGTTTCCACCTAGACCTTTGGTTACGAAAGATAGAGAGAGCATAAAAAAACTCTATGGTACAAAAGATGATGATGAATAAGAAATTTGCAGTATTTAAAGCAACGTCGATAGCACTAGACAAGGCTCTAAAGAGTCCGACTAGCATCAACACTGTTGCCTCGTTTGGTCTATACCTGTTCACCGAGTGGGCGAAGCTGGCAAAGCCTCTTATAAAAGAAGCCGGATCCAAGTCCACAACTAGCGATAAGTGGGTAGAGTCGTTCATAAAAGAAATAGACTCGAAAATGGGGGAGTACCAAGACAATATTGCCAAGAACCAAGAAGAGTACATCGACTATCTTTACAAGTATTACAAGAACGAGTTTATAAAGACCAACAAGATAAAGATTGTCCAGAAGGCAAAGCTTCCCGATGTCAGTCCGGTACTCTGGCTGGATAAGGACGACGAGGCTCTGGCAGGTATCAAGAAGATGATGTCTAGGTCTACTGGTCAGTTCTATAAGGGGAACGTACAGAGGACTGTTGCGGAGAGCGTCCGTAAGAACATCTTAGAGAGTAATGAACCTCTAGACGTTGCAATACCAAAGATGCAAGCGGACCTAGCAAAAGCCTTGAAAATAGAGGCTGGTTCACTGGCATCTGAGGTCGTACCAGTAGGGTACAGAGGGACAGCCGAGAGCTACTTCTCCGGTCTAGCCGACCATACGGCTTCCATGGCTAGGACCTCTGGAGCCTTAACAACCCTCACCGAAATTGACGCAAAGCAATTTGTCATCCGTTCAATCAAGTCTAGCAGAACCTGCCTAGGGTGTCTGGCTATGGACGGGCAGACCTATAGCGTCGAGGTTGGTACTAAGCACATGAGCGAGATACTAGCTGCAAATAATGTCGAAGATCTCAAGGACATACAACCTTTCTTCCACTTCAAAGCACCTAGTGATTACACCAAAGAGGGGTTGAAGGAAGCCAAGGTCAGTGCCGACGAGCTTGCCAAACAGAGTGGAGTCCAGATCCCTCCGTTTCATTTTCGTTGCGAATGTTTTGTAGACATGGCTTAATAATATATTCTAGACTTGAACTTATATTCATCTAAACTTATAATTATAACCATCCATGATATTTGAAAAAGGAGTCACGCAATGTCAAGTGGATCTCATAAAAAAGTTGGTTCGTTTATTGGAACAGGAGCAGCATTAACTATCGCTCTTGATTTTACCCCACGTTATGTCCGTTTATTGAACTTGACTGA
>Ga0315287_10005676_pt1 | contig 12319 bp, 4 predicted proteins | sample YL17G11_0_MG_FD_205037 | JGI IMG/M metagenome (GOLD analysis project Ga0315287, IMG submission 205037) | Sediment microbial communities from Yellowstone Lake, YNP, Wyoming, USA - YL17G11_0 | ecosystem: Environmental > Aquatic > Freshwater > Lake > Sediment | place: USA: Wyoming | collected...
ACAGAGACAAAACATAACAGTCCCCGGACTCGCACCAGCGGCGGTCGCGGACGCCGTCGTCCTCCGAGGGAGGGCGCTCGGTCACGGCCGAGAGCCGCGCCAGAGTGCGCAGCATGCGCCCGTGCCCTGCCTCGGCGCGCAGCTGCTCCGCCATCGCGTCCTCCCTCAGGGCCCCCGCGTCGAGTTCCGAGAGCAGCCTGCCCCCCAGGGCCGCGGCGAGGGCGTGCCACGTGGTGATCGCCGAGGGGGCGCGGGGGTTGAGCGGGGGGACGAAGACGTGGGCGGGGCTCGGGTCGGCGTTGAGGAGCGCGGCGACGATCGCGGCAAACTCGGGCGAGGACCGCGCCGCGGCGGCCTCCACCGACAGAGGAGGGAGGGGGCCCCCCTGCTGCTGCTGCTGCTGCTGATGAGGGCTCACCCCGCCGCCGTGGCACGCCAGGGCCAGGCACAGCCTGCCGACGGCCGCGAGGTCCGCGCCCTGCGACGCCGCCAGCGCCCCGGACCCCGCCGCCGCGCCCGCCGCCTCCCCGGGGGCCAGCGTCGGCGGGATGCCGAGCGCGCCCACCTTCAGCCTGCCGCCGGGCAGGATCAGGACCTTGCTCGCGTGCAGGCAGCCCGGCCGGAGCTCCAGGCCCGCCGTGTGCGCCGCGCGCAGGGCGCACGCGAGCTGCACCAGGTAGGACCACAGCGCGTCCTCGCCGGGGGCGACCGGCGGGATGAAGCCGGCGGAGGCGGCGGCGCCGCCGCCCACGTTCCTGCCGCGCAGGTGCAGCTCGTCGGCGGTCGAGGCACCGGGCAGCAGCTCGTGCGCGAACCACAGCGCCGGGGCCCCCCCGCCCCCCTCGCCGGCCCCGGCGCCGCCGCCGCCCGTGACGTCCTCGGAGGAAACGAAGGCGTGCAGGGGCACGCAGAGGTTGGGGTGCCCGAAGAGCGGGGCCCAGTCGCGGACGGCGGCGAGCGCGCGGGAGGCGAGCTCGGCCGAGGGAGGCGCGCGGCGCGGGTCGAGGCGGCGGAGCGCGACGGCGGTCGCGGACGCGGCGCCGCCCTCGTCGCCAGAGACGCCCTTGACGAGGAGCGAGAGCACCCCCAGCGAGCTGTGGTGCGGGCGCCCCCCCCCCGCCCTCCCTCTCCCTCCGCCGCCGCCGCCGCCGCCGCCACCACCAAAGGAGCTGCTCGCGTGGGCGGTGAAGCCGCCCGCAGCAGCCGGGTGCGCGAAGCGGGAGTGCGAGAGGGCGTGGGGGTGCCCCCCGGCCGACGAGACGTCCTCGAGCGGGTAGAGCGAGTGGTACGGCCCCACGGACGCCGGCATGCCGCGCGGGCCCCCGGAGGCGTCGTCGCCGGCCTGCGCCAGCGCGATCGCGGCGTGCGACTCGGCGAGGGCGCGAATCTCCAGAGCGGAGCGGGCCGCGGCGGCGCGGGCGCGGGCGAGCGCGGAGGCGAGCCCGGCGATGCCTCCGCCGCCGGCCACGCCGCCGCCGCCGCCGCCGCCGCTGGATGCGGCAGCAGCAGAGGAGGAGGCGGCGGCGGCGCGACCGGCGAAGCCTCCTCCCACTCCTCCTCCTGGCCGGTACGCAGAGACGGAGGCGGCCGCTAATGCCGCAGCGGCGGCAGCTGCCGCGACGGTAGCTGCCGCGACAGAGGGCGGCACCGTGTGGAGCTGGTGGTGGTGGTGAGGGTAGTGGCCCTCCGCCGCCGCTCCCGCTCCTGCTGCTCCTGCTGCTGCTGCTGCTGCTTCTGTTCCCTCCGCCGCTGTCATGCTCCCGAGCAAGTCGTCGTCGTCGGGGAGGGCGGAGGAGGAAGCAGCAGCAGCCCCTGCTCCTCCTGCTTCGACCTCGATACTGTGCTGCGCCGAGCGCGGGACGAAGGGCGCGGCCGCGGCCGAGATATCCGATGTCGTCGCCGCCGAGACCGATCCGGGGACGAACGGCGCGGCGTTTACTGCCGCTGCCGTGAGCGGAGCCGCCGAATACGTGAGCGCTGCATGACCGCTGTTGTTCCCACTTCCTCCTCCGGGAACAAAGGGCTTGGCACCCGCCGCGGCGGCCAGAGAGAGGGACGACAGGGAGGGCTGGATCGACGACGACGAGCTGCCGTCGCCGCCGGCTTGGTGTTCGGACATGGCTCCTTTCCTCCTCGTTCTTTCCCCCTGATTCGCGCTCTGACGAGACTAGCGGGTGTGAGAGGTTAAGACGGAGGCCCTGGGATGCCAATCATGAGCGGTGAAGGAGGGGAACAATGCGCAGAGAGAGGTGGAAAGCAAGGAAAAGACCGCAAAAAAAGAAGAAGTGCATGCCCAACTTCTTTTCCGCCGTTGCTAACCCACAGATTCATTTTCGCCCTCTGTTGCCTCTTTTTCTGGGCGCTCCAATCAAGGCTTCCTTCTTCTGTGCCGAGCTCTTGTAGTACCTTTCTCTCCAGTTTCTGTCCTCGCGCCGATAAGAGGAGGTAGAGCTGCTTCTATCCTGAGCAGGCGAACGAGAGAGGGGCCAAGAGAAGAAGGAGGCGGCGAAGAAACAAGCACCCATCACTTTCGACCCGATCGATCTCTCCTCGTCTCCTCTCGACCTCTCTGCTGTTTCCAAAATGATCTCCGCGACCCCTCCTCCTTCGATCGAGGTCTCCCTCTTCGGCGCCGTCGAGGCCCCCTCGACCTCCGCCAAGGCCAAAGAGAACCTCCGGCAGCTCGAGACGTTCCTCGAAGGTATTTCGGGCAGGCCCGGGAGGAGGGTGGCCGAGAGGGAGGTGCGGATAAAGTGCCCAGCGGGCGGAGAGCTGCGGCTGTGCCGGCCGATGAACCTCTCCCCTTCTTCTTCTTCTTCTTCGCCCCCTTCTTCCCGTTCCTCCGTCTTCGACCTATCCTCCGCGGCGATGGAGTGGACCCTGACGCAGGTGGGGCCTCCCGTGCGCGGCCGAGGCGCAGCGACGCTCTCCGCGCTGGCGAGGCCGGTGACGGGGATAGTGACGTCCGAACTCGCTGCTTCGTCTCCCTCGTCCTCCCTTTCCCCCTCCGGCGTCGGCGTCGTCGAGGCCTGCGTCGCCGGAAGGCACGTCCCGGCCTTCTTCGCCTCGGCCGGGTTCGCGCTCGACTTCTCCCCCTCCTCCTCCTCCCCCTCGGGGGACGGCGGCGGCGGAGGCGGAGGAGGAGAGGTCTTCAGGACCGGGAGGCGGTATCGGCTGTTCCGCGGCGGCGGCGGCGCCGGCGGGGGCGGGGGCGCCGGCGCCGGGGGCGGGGGCGGTGCGGGGGGCTCCCTGGGCGCCGCCGCCGCCTCCGCGAGTTCCGGGGCCGCCGGGACCGAGCGGATCTCCAAGGGCGGCGCGAGCTCGGGCGGCAGCGGCGTCGTGGTCACCGTCTCGCTGACGGAGTCCTTCGCGCCGCTTCAACCCGGGGAGTCGCTGGCCTCGGCGCTGAGCCCCGGGGCCGCGGCGGCGGAGGGGGCCGCGGCGGCAGACGCCGCGGCGCTCGGGGCCGCGGCAGCTGCCGCGTGCTCCTCGTTCGTCCCCTCTCTCTTTCCTTCTTCTTCTTCGTCTTCTCCTGCGAGAGCATCGCCCCTCGAGCCCGTCTCCCCGCGCTGCCCGGGGCTCCTCCTCGTGTCGGTGTCCGCGGTGGCGTCGGAGTCGGACTACGCCGCCGCGGCCGCGCAGGTGGGGGCCCTGGCGGAGGCTTTGAGGCCTTGGGTCGAGCTGAGGAAGCAGTGAAAAAGATCACCTTTTTTTCTCCCGTTTTTTTCTTTCTCTCGTTTTTTTCTCTCCCCCGCACTTGTGAAATGAAATGGTAGTTGAATTCGTCTAGTTGTACTGCGTTTCTTGTTTCTACAATGTTGAGTTTTGTCCCGCGCGGGGAGGAGAAAAATAAGGAAAAGTGAAGGAAAAATCTCAGCGTCATCTCTCACTCGCCGTCGTCAGAGAGCAGCAGCGGCCGCAGCAGCGCCGCGAGCGCCGCGTCCCTCGCCGCCGCGGCCCCTCCGCCTCCGCCTCCGCCTCCCGCTTCTTCGTCGCTTTTCCCCTGGAGAGCCAGCCACTTGGACGCGTCCACAGCGAGCACCCTGTAGCCCGCGGCCTCGAGCAGGCGCGCGCGCGCCCTCGCGGCTCCACCCGGGACGCGCGGAGGAGCGAAAGAAGAAGAGGAGGAAGGAGCGCCGCCGTCAAAGTCGCCGTCGTCCTCGTCAGAGTCGAACTCTCGCTTGGCTCCCACCTCTCCTTCTTCTTCTTCTCCGACCGAGGTCATCAGATCCTTGGACTGCAGCATCTCTATCGTGACCCGTCCCCCCGGGAGCGTCACGGCGAGCCTGACGTCGACAAACAGGCGCGGGACGTGCCTCGGGGGCTCGATGGCGGCGACGGACGCGGCGGACGCCGCGGCGGAGGCCGCGGCGGAGGCGTTTCTCCAGAAGCCGCCGTCGACGAGGCGCGCGAGCGACGCCGCGCCCTCCCTCTCGGCCCTGCCCCGCGCTGCGGGGTCCAGCGGCCCCGACGCGGAGAAGAGGGACCTCTTGACCCTCGCCCTGGCCCCAGGGGGCAGGTGGGGCTGCGCGATCGGCTCCGGCGCCGAGGAGGAGGGCCCCTCGCCCGACGAGAAGGACCGCGCCTCCCGCTCCCCCGAGCCTGCCGCCGCCACAGACGACGACGGCGGCGGCGACCAGGCGAAGGGCGCCCCGTCGGAGCCGCCGCCGCGCCGCCGCCGCTGCCTCTCGTCCCAGGGCCTCCCCGCTCCCTCCCTGCCTCCTCCTCCTCCGCCGGCAGCGGCGGCGGCCAGCGCCGCCAGCGCCGAGGCCTGACCGAGCCTCACGAGGTGCGGAGAGCCGAGCCGGGGCCAGTGAGGCGGGAGGCGGGTGCGGACGCTCGAGCAGAGCTCGGCCCAGAGGAGCGAGCCCGCGACGCGCGCGGCGGCGGCGGCGGAGGAGGACGAGGAGGGCGGGGCGCCCTCTTGCTCGTCGTCCTCGTCCGCTTCGCCTCGTCCGCCGTCGTCTCCTCCGCCTCTCCTCTCGGTGCTGCTGCCGCCCGTCGCCTCCCTCGACGCCGCGACCAGGGCGAGCGACCAGAGCGTCCCGACGAGGGAGGCCGGGGCCAGCGCCCGCGCGGCGGCGGCGGCGGCGCCCTCCGAGTGCGACCACGCCTCGGCCATCGCGCCCGCGAGCCGCCTCGTCGCCGCCGACGACCCCCCCGCCGACTCCGCGCACGCCAGCAGCACCGCCGAGGCCTCCCTCGCGAGCGTCGGCGTGGGCAAGGGGGGCGGCGGCGGCCTGCGGGGCCTGTAAGTTGCCAGCGCGGCCCGCCGCGCGGCCTCGGCGGCGCCGGCAGCCTCGCCCGCGCGGCTCGCGCCGCAGGCGCCGCGCACCGCCGCGGCGAGCCGCTCGGACGCGTCGTCCGCGAGCCTCGCCGGGGGGCTCAGGCCCGCGGCGACCAGGGAGGGGAGGGCCATGGCGTAGTCCGCGGTGGTGGCCTCGCCGCGGCGGGCGGAGAGGGCGGAGGAGAGGGCGGTGGCGGCGTCGAGGGGCAGCCAGCAAGGGGACGGAGACGGCGCCGAGGGGCGAGAGGCCCCCTTCCCGCTCCCGCTGCTCCCGCTGCTCCCGCTGCTCCCGCTGCTCCCGCTGCTCCCGCTCCCGGGGCTTCCGAACCTCGCTTCGAGCCTTCCTAGCGACCACAGCAGCGTCGAGGCGTGTCGAGGGGCCAGGGCGTCCCCCCTGCGCACGCTCTCGTCCGCCGCGGCCCGGACAAAGGGCAGCAGGGAGCGGGCGACGGCGGCCCTTGCCGCCGCGAAAGCGGCCGGCGACGAGCGGCGCGCGGAGGGCTCTTCTTCTTCCTCTTCTTCTTCGCCCGCCACCTCTCCCTCGCCGTCGCCGCCGCCGTCGCCGTCCCGCCTCCCGCTCAGGGCCTCCACCGCGAGGGGGGCCAGGACGGCGAACGCCCACGCTGTGTTGGCCAGCTCGAACCCCCGCATCTCCCTGGCGCGGGAGCGGGCCGCGAGGGACAGCTCCCGGAGGAGGTCGGCGGTCGAGCGTCCGGCGCCTGCGTCGCTGCCGCCGCCGCCGCCCGCGAGCCCGAGCCCGCTCCCGCTCCCGCGCTGCCGCTCCCCTCCGGGGACGTGCCTCAGCGTCGCCAGCGCCCAAACGGTGTTGAACACCTCCTGCGGGCCCATCGAAGGCGTCGAGGAGCGGAGAGAGGAGCTGATCCCGGAGAGGATCCCGTCGATGGCGGCGGCCGAGGGGCGGGAGGAGGAGAGGAGCTCGCTTCCGCCGGCGTCGCCGTCGCGGGCGCCGCTCCCGGCGCCTGCTCCTCCCCCCCTGCCGCCCCCCGCTCCAGCCCCGGGGCCGCAGAGCCTCGCGAAGCCCCAAAGAATATTTGACAGATGCTGTGGCTCGAACAGACCAATCGAGGTCGACGACGACGAAGAAAAGGCGTCGGAGGAAGAGGCGGCAGCGTCGGCAGCTGCCGCGAGAAAAGCCCCCCCTCCGCCGCCGCCCCTCCCTCTCCCCCTCCTCGCCGCTCCCCTCGGGACGTGATTCAGCACCCCCAGCGCCCACACGCTGTTAGCCAGGCCCTGCGGCTCGAACGCGTGCATCTTCGTCAGGGCGGCGGCGGCCAGGGCGTCGAGGAAGCGGGAGAGCTGCTGCGGGTTGCTGGCGGCGCTGCCGGTGTAGCGGAGCGCCGCGAGCGACCAGAGGACGTTGGCGAGCGCCTGAGGCGACAGCGCCGCGACCCGCGCCCTCGTCGCCGCCGCCTTGCTCTCTTGCGTTCCTTCTTCTCCTTCTCCTTCTCCTTCTCCTTCTCCTCCTTCTTCTCCCCCTCCTCCTCCTTCTTCCCCGCCGAAGTGGAAAGAGCCGACCACCGCGTCGAGCGCCGCTGTCGTCGCCGGCGCCGGGCCCCACCTCGCGAGCGCCCACAGCGCGTTGGCGAGCGGCTTGCCCCTGAAGGACCCGGGCTCGGCGCGCAGGCGCGCGGCGACGGCGTCCCTCGCGGCGGCGTGGATGACGACGGCGACGGCGGCGGAGGAGCCGGCAGAGGACTCCTCGAAGAAGCCGCTGCCGTCCACGGAAGAAGAAGAGGAAGCCGAAGAGGAGGAGGAGGAAAAAGTGGAGGAAGAGGCGGAAGCGGAAGGAGGAGAAGCCAGGGAGCCGAGGCGGGCGAGGGCCCAGGCGCAGACCCCGACCTGCTCCGCCGAGAGGCGCCGCTGCGGCTGCGGCTGCCGCTGCTGCTGCCGCTGCCGCTGCCGCTGCTGCGGCGGCGACTGAGAGCCCTCCTCTCCCTCCTCCTCTTCCAACTCCTCCTCCTCCTCCTCCTCCGCCGCCGCCGACGCCGACGATGAGGAAGCGACAGCGTCCCCGGCGGCCGCCAGCGCAGAAGGGCTCAGCCTTGCACCCAGGCGCGCGAGGCACCAGAGGGCGCCGGAGAGCGCTTCTGGAGGGAGCGAGGCCATCCTCGCGCGGGTCCAAGCGTCGACGGCGTCGAGGAAGGGCTGCGGCGGGGTCCACGGCTCTTCTCCGTCGGAGGCGGCGGCGGCGGGACTCGAAGAAAGCGCCGAGAAGGCCGAGAGGAGGCGGAGGACGTCGTCGGGGGCCCACCCCCGCGAGAGGCCTCTGCCGCCGCCGCTGCCGGAGGCGTCGAGGGCGGCCTCGGCCAGGGCGTCGAGGAGGTCGACCGGCGGGAAGGCAGCGGGGGAGGAGGAGCCGCCGCCGCCGCCGCCGCGGCTGCAGGCGCGGGAGAGCGCCCTCGCGGCGTCAGCGATGTCGCTCGGGGAGAGCAGCAGCGGTCGCGCCGCGGCCCCTCCTCTCCCTCCCCCTCCCGCCGCCGCCGCCGCCGTCGCCAGCGCCGACGCCCTCAGTGGGACCGAGAGGGCCTCGACCACCCCAGAGTCCGCGGCCCCGAGGCGCGCGAGCGACGAGAGCAGCGACGCGGCGGCCGGGCCGCTCATCGCCCCGGCCCCCCCGGAGGAAGGGGAGGGGGAAGCGGCGGCGGCGGCGGCCCGGGCCAGCGCCGCCGCGGCCGCCGAGGCGGCCGCCGCGAGCGCCCCGCCGCCCCCCGCCGCCCCCCCGCCCGCGGCCAGGGCCCAAGCCACGGCGGCGAGGTCCCCCGCAGAGGGAGGAGGAGAAGCGGCAGAGGAGGGAGAGGACGGCGACAGCAGCGAGCCTTTGCCGATGGCCTCGCACGCCGCCGCCAGCAGCGGCGCCGGCAGCGCGTCCGCGCAGCAGTGCGCCAGGCCCCACAGCAGCCTCGCCGCGTCCGGCAGCCCCAGCGCTGAGAGGGCTTCTGCTCCCTGAGGACCCATCGCCGCGACGGCCGCGAGGGCGACGCCCGGGGCGCGGGCGTCGGAGACGCCGCATGCCCAGGCGAGGCGGCTGACGTCGTCGAGCGGCAGAGTGAGCGCGAGAGAGGAAGGAGCTTTCGAACCTGCTGCCGCCGTTGCTGCTGCCGCTGCCGCTGCCGCCGATTCCGCTGCTGCGGAGAGCAGCGCTGGCTCGATGGGCAGAGAGAGGGCCGCCGAGGCCCAGGCGACGGCGGCGAGGGCGCGGGCGGATCCGGGGAGGACGAGCAGAGGGTTCTCTCTGCTCTTCTCGCCGTCGTCGCCGCCGCCTTCGCCGTCGTCGGTTCCTTCTTGTTTCCTCTCCCCTTCGAGCGCTCGCGCCAGCTCCGCCAAGAGCCTCTCCCCTCCCCTGGGGCGCACTCCGAGACGAGCAGCGGCGACGAGCACGTCCGCCGCGGCGTTCACCGCAGCGGAAGCGGCTTTTGTTCTCGCGGCTTTTGTTTTCCTCGCCGCCGCCGCCGCCGTCGTCGCCGTCGTCGAAAGCAGCAGCAAGGTCGAGCTCGGGTCCTCCGCCGCCCTGTCCGCCAGGGCCTGCGCCATCCCCGGGGGCGGAGAGGCCGAGAGAACGACCCCAGAGAGGGCGGGCAGGGCCCCGAGCCTCTCGAAGGCCGCCAGAAGCAGCGCCGCGCCGCGGCCGGAGAAGTCCGAGGAGGACGCCGGGCGCCAGCGGGCCGCCGCGGCCGCGAGCGGCGGCAGCAGGGCCGCCGCGGCCGCCTCCGTCCGCTCCCCGCCCGCCCCCTCCGCGTCGCTGATGGCGGCGATGATCGCGGCGGCGCTCCGCATGCATCCCGCGGCGGCGTCCGGAGGGAGAGCGCGAGCGTGCTCCCGCGCGAGCGCCGCGGCGGCCTCGACGGCGGCGCACAAGGACGAGAGAGGAGGAGCGGAGGAGGCGGCGGCGGCGGCGGCTCGCGCCAGGGCTGCGAGCGCCGCGGCGAGGTGCCTCTGGTCAAACTGTTCTTCTTCTTGGTCGCTTCCTCGAAGCAGCACGGACAGCACTTGCTCCGCGGTGGAGGCCGCTGCGAGCGCGGCGAGGGGCGAGGAAGAAGAAGGGGAAGAGGAGGAGGGACTCGCGTCCTCGCTGCCGCCGCCGCCGCCTCCACCGGAAGAGGCAGGGACGGGCCCGCCTCCCGCCTCAGGCCCAACCCCCGATGAAGCAAAAGAAGAATCGGCTTCTTCCGCGTCTCGAGGCCAGAAAGCCTCCTCCTCCTCTGCCGTTAGCTGGTAGGAGGAGGCCGAAGCTGAAGAGGAGGCGCGGCGCAACGACGAGAAGCCTTCACTGTCCTCGCCGTCGCCTTCGTCATCGTCGCCGCCGCCGAAACTTTTCGCTTCTTCTTCCTCCCCAAAGGGAGAAGGAGTCATCAGTGAGGCAGCGACAGCAGCAGCCCTCTCCGCGGCAACGGCGCGTCTGGCCTTGGCCGCCGCCTCGACCTCCGTCGCCGCCATCGTGATGGCCCGCGCCATCCGAGCCGACTCCGCGTCGCCTCCTCCTCCGCCTCCTGCTCCCTCTACCTCCTCCCCCTCTCCCTCCTCCTCGCCGACGCCCTCCAAAAACGACGGCAGCAGCAGACTCTTCTCCCGCCGCTCCCTCGACCTCGTGAGGACAGACGCGGCAAAGTCGCGGGCGAAGTCGCCGTTTTCGAGGTAGTCCGAGGCCGCTATCCGGTACCGTTCGGCGGCGGATTCCCACGGCGGGAGCAGCGGGTTCTGCTCGAGGCGGACGGCGGTCGCCGAGAGGATGGGAGGGGGAGGAGGAGAGGTCGAGGCGGTGGAAGGTGTCGAGTCGGCAGCGGCGGCAGTATCGTCGTCGTCGTCGCTGCTTGTCCCATGCGCCTTCGCCGGCGGCTTGCGCGGGCCCTGTTTTCTCCGGCCTGAGGCCTGCGAGGTCGCTCGCTTCGTTTTGGAGCCTGTGTCGACGGCACTCTCCAGGGAAGCGGCGTGGGAGTCCCTGGCGGAAGCTCGAGGAGGAGGAGGCATGGAGCTCGACGACGAGGAGCTTGATGCCGCCGCCGACGCTGTCGCTGTCGGTGGGAACCTCTCTCGCGCGGCCTGCGGCTGCCGCCTGCTGGCTCCCCGCCACGCAACAGGAAGCCTCTGGGCGGCGCCGACATTCGGAGCCAAGCCCGGAGACATCGCGTGCAAGTCCGGAGAAGCAGACGCCCTTTGCTTCTTCTCTCTCTTCAATTGGCTTGCTTGAGAGGAAAAAAATAAAAACCGAAGAGCTCGCTCCTTGCCTTGCCTTGCACTTTTTTACGCTGTCGCTTCTCGCTCTCTCTCTCCCCCTCTCTCTCGTTTTTCCCCCCCGATGCCCCCACCACCGGAGCTCGTCCCCTTCCTCGCCCTGGCGAAGGGCGCCCGCGGCCGCGCCGCCGCGGACGTCGTCGCGCGGGCCATAGAGGCGCCCGACGTGCACGTCTTCGGCGAGCTGCTCGACATGCCGTCGGTGAAAGAGGTGAGGGGAGAAGAAGAAGAAACGATGGCAAAACGATCGTGGTTTGTTCGGCGCCCGCCGCACCTCGACCCTCTCTTCTTCCAAACAAAACACCCCCCAAAAACAACAAACACCTCCTTTTCTCGTTCTCTCAGCTCGCCTCCTCCGCGGACCTCGCCCCCTACCACGCCCTGCTCTCCATCTTCGCCTTCGGCACCTGGGCAGACTACAGGAGGGAATCTACGACCCTGCCGCGGCTGAGCGCTGCCGCGGCCGCGAAGCTCAAGGCGCTCACGCTTGCGGCGCTCGCCGGGAGCGGCCGTGGCGGCGACGCCTCGTCGCAACTGTCTCCTCCTGCTCCCTCGGCGCCGTCCCCCGCTGCCTCTTCCCGACGCATGGTCCCCTACTCCGCGCTCGCGGCCGCCATCGACGCCTCGTCGACGCCCGAGCTCGAAGACCTGCTGATCCGCGGCGTGCTGTATGCGGGTTTGGTGGACGGGAAGCTCGACCAGCGGGGCGGCGGGTGCCTGCGGGTGAGGTCGGTGCCGGCGTCGCTCGCGGGTGGCGGCTCTTGCTCTTCCTGTTCGTCCCCTGCTGCCGCTCACGGAGCAGCAGCAGCGGCAGCGGCGGCGGCTTCGGTCGTGGGGGGCAAGTGCCGCGACGTGCCCCCGGATCAGCTGAAGCAGCTCGCCGAGGACCTGTCCGCGTGGAGGGACGCGGTGTCGGTGAGGGGGGAGAGGACCGTTTTTTTGTTTTTTTCCTGTTTGTTCATTCGCTTTTCGCGTTTTTTTCTTTTTCCTCTCGAGAGAAACGGAAAAAGAAAAGCTAATTTTTTCCCCTACATATCTCTTTCTCTCTTGATTCCTTCTCTTCCAAAAAACAAACAAAATAACGCAGCTTGCCGCTCAGAGGCTGGAATCCGCCGGCAAGAGCGCCCTCGCTGCCGAAAGCGCGGCGCGGGCCGCGGCGGAGGCGGCCAGGGCAGCGGCCGCGGCCGCGCTGGCGGCGGCTTCCACCAGGATCTCCGCGGGCGCGACCGCCGGGGCCGCCGCCGCCGCCGCCGTAAGCGACAACGACGTACCGAGCGCGACAAATGCTGGCGGCGCCGGTACTGCTGCTGCCGGCGGAGGAGGAGGAGGAGCCGCGGGAGGGGCGAGCGGCACGCTCGCGGCTCTCCGCAGCCGCTGCGCCACCAACGCCGGCGGCGGCGGCTTCGACTCCGACGCCGGCGGCGCGGCGACGCCCGCGGCGGGGAGCGGAGATAACAACCTTCTCTTTGGCGGCGGCGGAGGCAGCGGCGGCGGCGGCGCTGACGATGGCGACGAGGAGATGGAGGAGGGGGAGCGCGGGGGAGGAGTGGACGCGAGGCCGAAGAGGCGCCGCTGATTTTACCTCTTGTGTTTTGAAGTTTTTCCCCCCGACTTCTTCCTTTTTTCAAAACCTTGTCATCATTTTATCATCCGCAGCAGCATCTCACTTCTTCCTCTTTCTTTCTTTCTTTCTTTCTTTCTTTCTTTCTTTCTTTCTTTCTTTCTTTCTTTCTTTCTTTCTTTCTTTCTTTCTTTCTTTCTTTCTTTCTTTCTTTCTTTCTT
>Ga0315287_10005677_pt1 | contig 12319 bp, 10 predicted proteins | sample YL17G11_0_MG_FD_205037 | JGI IMG/M metagenome (GOLD analysis project Ga0315287, IMG submission 205037) | Sediment microbial communities from Yellowstone Lake, YNP, Wyoming, USA - YL17G11_0 | ecosystem: Environmental > Aquatic > Freshwater > Lake > Sediment | place: USA: Wyoming | collected...
ACCACCACGTTGTCGGTGGCCCCGGCCTCGGACGGGTGGGGGAACGCGACGAGCGGTAGGAGGGCGAGGCAAACGTAGATCCGGGTCGTTCGGGCGAGCCCCGGCGAACGACCAACGCGGCGGGCCTGGGCCATCCGATGCTTCTCCCCCTGGATGCTGACCCACCCTAGTCCTACCCGACCCTGGTAGGCCGCCTACCTCCGGTGGCCCGGGGCCATGTAGAACCAGAACGGCTGCGGTGCTCCTGCCGCCTTCATGGCCCGGCGGGCCGCCATGACGACGGCACCCGCCTCGGTCTGCTCGAAGAACCAGGCCTCGGCCGCCCGCCCGCCGGGGGTGGGGCCGTCGACCAGTTCGAGAGCCGCCTCCTCGTAGTAGCTGCGGATGTCGTGGACGGTGCTGATCGGGTTGCCGCCGGGCAGGCCGGCCTCGGCCCAGTCCGTGCCGTCGGCGATGCCGATGAGCGCCTCGAGCGCCGCCGGGACCTCGTCCGGGCCGACCACCCGACCGACCGAGGTCCGGCCCCGGGCCGAGAACGACCGGTCGTAGGCGTTGCGCAGGCCGAGGGCCTCGTCGACCGCCGGCGCCCCATCGGGGTCGAACCGGGGCGGAAGGGCGCAGGCCATCGGCGTCTCGTCGGCTTCGACGACCGTGGGATGATCCGCGAGCACGGGGCCCTCCGGCTTCCCGAGCAAGGCGAAGGCCCGGGTCAGGACCTCGTGCTGGAAGGCGGCATCGCCGGGGACGCCCAGCGGGCGGCCCAGGGGGAACTCGCAGTAGAGGGCACGGGGCGGGTGCATCCGCTCGGCCACGGAGCGGACCGAGATCAGGGCCACGGTGGCGAGGCCGGCGGCCTCCAGGACATGGGAGAGCACACTCACGGTGCGCGAGCAGAGGGGTCAGACGGGGGTGAGGAGCACCACGTCCACGCCGTCGTGGCGGAGGGCCTGGGCGGCGGCCGGGCCTGAGTCGAGGCGGACGGTGGCGACGTCGTCGGGCTGGTTACCGGCGAAGGAGACGTGGCGGGGGGCGACCCGGCCGATGACGCCCTCGGCGGCCAGTTCCTCGAGCCGGTCGATGGGGTAGACGACGTTGAGGTCGGCGGCGAACGCCGAGCGGTCGAAGTTGGGGCTCCAGTGGCCGAGGGCGAGGTCCCGTCGCTCCCGGTCGATGAGCCGGAAGCCGGTGTCGAAGCCGGTGAACCCCTCGTCGTCCATCGTGTGGACGGCTGAGGTGGTCACGATGGCCACGGTGGCCTCGGCCAGCGGCGGCGGGGTGGTGAACGCCGTGGTGTCGAACTCCGGTACGGGAAGCGAGTCCGCCAGGTCTCGCATCGCCTGATCGCCCGTGCCCACCGGGTGAGCTTGGCACATGGCGAAGGAGGCCGGTTCGGTCGAGAGGACGGACCGCGACCGATGGCCTGGCCGTGGCCGATCCGATCCGCAGATGACGATCGGATGGGTGCTTGCCGTCCCGTCCGGTCCCGGTGGCGGGGGGCAGCTGTGCTGAGATGGGCCCGTGGAACGACTGACCGGGCTGGACGCCAGCTTCCTGTACACCGAGTCGCCCACCGTGCATCTGCACACCCTCAAGATCGGGGTCATCGACCCGGCTTCGGCGCCGGGCGGGTACGACTTCGAGCGCTTCGTCGAGGTGCTCGAGGAACGGCTCCACCTCCTGCCCCCCTTCCGGCGTCGCATCGTCCGGGTGCCGTTCGGTCTCCACCACCCGGTCTGGATCGAGGACGCCGAGTTCGACATCCGTCGTCACGTGCGCCGGGTCCGCGCCCCCGCCCCCGGCGGCTCGAGGGAGCTGGACGCCTGCATCGCCGAGGTGGCTTCCACCCCGCTTCCCCGCGACCGCCCGCTCTGGGAGATCTGCGTCGTCGAGGGCCTGGCCGACGGCCGCGTGGGGTTCGTGACCAAGCTGCACCACGCGGCGGCCGACGGGGTGGCGGCGGCCCGGCTGCTGGCCAACGTCATGACGCCGAGTGCGGAGGCCTCCGTCGCCCCCGCGGAAGCGGCGCCTCGCCCCTGGAGCGGAGAGCCCGTGCCGGGCAGTCGACAGCTGCTGGTCGACGCGCTCGCCGATCTCGGCCGGCTGGCTGTGGCGCTGCCCGGGCTGCTGGTCCGCACGCTGGGCCGGCTGCCGGGGGTGCTGCGGGCCCGCCGCCGGACGCCCGACCGTCCTCCTGCGGCCTTCGCCGGTCCCGCCACCTCGTTCAGCGGTGCACTGACCGCCCGCCGGGCGTTCGCCTCCCGTGCTTTGCCCCTCGATGACCTCCGGCAGGTCAAGGCCTTCTTCGGCGTCACCATCAACGACGTGGTCCTCGCCTGTGTCGCCGGCGCCCTGCGGACCCACCTACTCGCCGGCGGCGAGCCCGTCGATCGACCCCTGGTCGCTTCGGTGCCGTTGTCCACCGACGCACCGGGCACGTCCCGCCTCATCGGCAACCGGACGTCGAACCTCATGACGGCGCTGCGGGTCGACCTGGCCGACCCGGTCGAACGCCTGCGGGCCACGGGAAGGCTGTCGGCGTCCGCCAAGGCCATCCAGGAGGCCTTCGGCGCCGAGACGATGGGGCAGTGGGTCGACTACGCCCCGCCGGTGGTGTTCCGCCTGATCTGGCGTCGTCTGGTTCCCCTGATGCGCCGTCCCCCGGTGAACGCCATCGTGTCCAATGTCGCCGGGCCTCGGGAGCCGCTGTTCATCGCCGGGGCCGAGCTGGTCGCGCTGCAGAGCGTCGGTCCACTGCTGGAGGACGTCGGCCTGAACGTCACGGTGTGGAGCTACCGGGGCTCGATGCAGGTGGCGGTCCTGTGCTGTCCCGACACGCTGGCGGACCCCTACGTCATCACCGACGGGATGAACGCCGCCCTGGCCGAGCTGTTGGCCCACGTCGGCCGTCGTTGAACACTCGGGTCGGCGTTGGCAGAAGAACGCGTCCACCGATCCTCCTTGTGCCGCCGAGCCTGATCCAGGGGAGCGCGGCACAAGGCCGAAGGACCCGTTTACCGGCCCGATCGCCGAAGGGTGGGCGGAGCCTTCTCTGCTTGACGGCCCGGCCGGCTGGGCCGGGTGGGCCGGCGCCTCCCGGCGGCACCCGGCCGCCCTAGTCTTCGGGGGTGCACGGTCGGGTTGCGGTCACGGGGGAGCTCGATGCCTGGGGCGCGACAGTGAACGATGATCGGACCCTTCTTCGCGGCCTGACGGAACCATGACGCCACGTCGGATCGTGCTCGCCGTGGCCGTCGTCGGGGTGTTCGTCGCCGGGTGCACGGGCGACCGGGGCGCGGACGAGTCGGGTGGGGTGGGCGCGGGGGGTGAGACCACCGCCGAGGCGCCAGCCGGAGGGGGCGCGGGTGACTTCGGTGACCTGGTCGGCGTCTGCGGTCCCAATGAGGGCGGGGGCGCCGTCGCCGGCGCCGGACCGGAGGAGGTCCAGGGGATCACCGAGGACACCATCACCCTGGGCACCGTGGCCGACCCGGGCTTCGAGGGTCGTCCCGGCCTCAACCAGGAGATCTTCGACACCGCCGAGGCCTTCGTCGAGTGGTGCAACGCGGCGGGGGGCATCAACGGCAAGCAGCTCGAGCTGAACCTCCATGACGCCGCCATCACCGAGTACCAGCCCGTGATGGCCGAGGCCTGTCGCCAGGACTTCGCCATCGTGGGGTCAGGTGCCGTCCAGGACAACTTCTGGACGTCAACGGGCGCGGCGTGCGACCTGATCGACATCGCCGGGTTCTCGGTCACCCCCGAGAAGGCGGGCCTGGCCGGACAGGACCCCATCGAGGCCCGGTCGGTCCAGCCCGTCCCCAACGCGGGCGACCGCTTCCAGGTCGGCTCGTTCCTGGTGGTGGGCGAGATCGATCCGGCGGCCCGGGAGCACTCGGGCATCGTGTACGGCGACCTGGAGACGCTGATCTTCCGGAAGGACCAGGCGGTCGACGCGCTGGAGCAGGTCGGGTACACGTTTGTCCACGAGTCCTCCTTCAACCTCCTCGGCGAGTCCAACTGGGGCCTCTTCGCCGCCGCCCTGGAGCGGGACGGGGTGCAGTTCCTGCACTTCGTCGGTGAGGGCGAGAACTTCGCCCTGCTGACCCAGGCCATGGACGAGGTCGGCTACCGCCCGGAGTTGATGCTCATGGAGACCAACTTCTATGACGCGGACTGGGTTGAGGCTGCAGGCGCCTCGGCTGACGGAGTCTTCGTCCGTACGGTCTTCTGGCCCTTCGAGGAGGCGGACGAGAACCCGGCCACCCAGCAGTACCTGGACCTCATGGAGGCCACGGGAGGCAAGGTCGCCCAGCTCGGCGTCCAGGCCATGTCCTCCTGGCTGCTCTTCGCCCAGGCGGCCCGGGACTGCGACCGGGCCGACGACCTGACCCGTAGCTGTGTCCTGGAGGCTGCGGCCTCGGCCACGGCCTGGACCGGTGGTGGGCTGCACGCGCCGACCGAGCCCGGATCCAACGAGCCCACGCCGTGCACGATCGTGCTGCAGATCCAGGACGGCGAGTTCACCCGCTTCGCCCCGGACGAGGGGTATGACTGCGGCGAGGACAGCGATCAGCCCTACGTGGTGCCGGTCGACGTCTGATCCTCCGCACACGCCGCAGGGATCATCGGTGGGGCGGGGGATTCAGCCACGCTCGGGCGGCTCCGGGGCCGACCACGCGACCGTGCCGGCGCGGATGGTGAGGGCGATGAGGGCCACGCCGGGGCGGTAGACGAGGTGGATGGGCGAGGGGGCGTCCAGCAGGATCAGGTCGGCCCGACGGCCCGGGGCGAGCCGGCCGATGTCGTCCCGGCGCAGGGCGGTGGCACCGCCCGCGGTGGCCGCCCACACGGCCTCGTCGATCGTCATGTGCAGGTCGCGCACGGCCAGCCCGAGACAGAACGGCATGGAGGTGGTGTGGCTCGAGCCGGGGTTGCAGTTGACCGCCAGCGCCACCGTGGCCCCCGCGTCGAGCAACCGGCGGGCATCGGGGTAGGGCTGGCGGGTCGAGAAGTCCGTGGCGGGCAGGAAGGTGGCGACCGTGTCGCTGCCGGCCAGCGCGCTCACGTCGGCCTCGTCGAGATGGGTGCAATGGTCCGCGGAGGCACAACCCAGCTCGACGGCGAGCTGCACCCCGGGGCCGGGCCCGAGCTGGTTGGCGTGCAGGCGCAGGCCGAGGCCGGCGGCGCGGCCGGCCTCCAGCACCTCCCGGCACTGGTCGGCGTCGAACGCCCCCTCCTCGCAGAAGGCGTCGACCCAACGCGCGTGCGGGGCGCAGGCGGCGAGCATGGGACCGCACACCTGGGTCACGTACTCGTCGGCCCGGCCCTCGAACTCCTCGGGCACGACATGGGCTCCGAGGAAGGTGGTCTCGCTCGTCAACTCCCCGGCGACTTGCAGCGAGCGGGCCTCATCGGCCGGGGTGAGGCCGTACCCGGACTTGATCTCGATGGTGGTGGTGCCCGACCTCGCCGCCTCGTCCCGCAGGCGTCGGGCCCCGTCGAGGAGCTCGGCGTCCGACGCCGCCCGGGTGGCGGCGACAGTGGTGCGGATTCCCCCCGCCGAGTAGGCGGTGCCCGCCATCCGGGCCGCGAACTCGTCGGCTCGGTCGCCTGCGAACACGAGGTGGCTGTGGCTGTCGACGAACCCGGGCAGCACGCCGCGACCGGCGGCGTCGATCCGCTCGTCGGTGGCCGGCGCGGTCCCCTGACCGACGGCGACGATCACTCCGTCGGCCATCACCAACCACGCGTCGCGGAGCTCCCCCGTCGGTCCGAGCCCCAGCTGGGGGTCGTTGGTGGTCAGCCGGCCGATGCGCTCGATCACGGTGGCCGGGCCGGCCGACGGCGTCACGACCACAGCGCGTGGATCGTCTGCTGCAACTCACGGGTGACGTCGACACGCAGGTGGCTGCCGTCACGGACCACCGTGCGGCCACCCACGACCACGTGGTGCACGTCGGCCGCGGTGGCGCCGAACACCACGCCGGCGACGACCTGATCTCCAGGCGTACCCGCGAGCCTCGGGGAGTCGAGGGCGACGGTGGTGAGGTCGGCCAGGGCCCCGACCTCGATCCGGCCGCCCTCCGGCCAGCCCAGGCGGCGGTAGCCCTCCGTGGTGGCCATGCCCAGCAGCGCGCCCGGGGGATGGGTGCCCCGCCGCAACGAGGCCAGCCGCTCGTCGAGCTCGACGGCTCGGGCCTCCTCGAAGGGGTCGATGACCGCGTGCGAGTCCGTGCCCAGGCAGAGCGGGGTGCCCTGGTCCCGGAGGGCGGCGGTGGGGCCGATCCCGTCGGCCAGATCCCGCTCGGTGGTGGGGCAGAGGCAACAGCCCGCACCGGAGCGGGCCAGCAGGGCCAGGTCACCGGGGGTGAGGTGGGTGGCGTGTACGGCGGTGAAGCGGTCATCGAGGACGCCCCGGGCCTCCAGGAACTCCATCGGGGTGCACCCGTGGGCGTCGAGGCACTGCTGGTTCTCGGCGGGCTGCTCGCTGACGTGGGCGTGCAGAGGCGCCCCCGCCTCCCGGGCCCAGGCCGCGACGTCCTCCATCGCCGCGGGGTCGATGGCGCGTACCGAGTGGAACGCGGCGCCGATCCTTGCCGTGGCCGTTGCGCTCAGGTGCCCCACCCGGTCCGCCCAGGTCGACGCGTCACCGTCGCTGAACCGTCGTTGGCGCGGGTCGGGACCGACCCCGGGACCGCCCTGGAGGTAACAGGTGTCGAGCAGGGTGAGGCGTACCCCTGCGGCCTCGGCCGCGGCCCGGATGGCGTCGCCCATCGCGTTCGGGTCGGCGTAGGGCCGACCGTCGGGGCCGTGGTGCAGGTAGTGGAACTCGCCGACACAGGTGAAACCGGCGAGCGCCATTTCGGCGAAGGTGGCGGTGGCCAGGGCCCGGTACGTGTCGGGGTCCAGTCGCGCGGCGAGGTCGTACATGGTCTCCCGCCAGGTCCAGAAGGTGCCGCCGCTGCTGTGGGTCCGCCCCCGCAGCGCGCGGTGGAAGGCGTGGCTGTGGGCGTTCGCGACGCCGGGGATCGTGAGGCCGGCCAGTCGTTCGGCCCCCTCCGACGGTCCTGCCATGCCCGTCTCCACGGCGGTGACGCGGTCGCCGACCACAGTGACGGCCACCCCCGGCTCCGTCGCACCGTCCGGGTCGCCGAGCCAGGCCCTTTCGCACCACCAGCGGATCATGACCCGACGCGCTCGACGAACTCGGTGATGCGGGCGATGAACGCCGCCCGGTGGAAGCGCTCGAACTGGGCCCAGGTGGTGAAGGTGGTCGGATCCGTTACGCGGTCGAGGAAGAGCACGCCGTCGAGGTGGTCGCACTCGTGCTGGAACGTGCCCGCGGTGAGGCCGCGTCGCACCTCGTCATGGCGCGCGCCGAACCGGTCGAGGCGCCGCACCCGGATGTTGACGTGACGGTGCACCGATCCCCGCAGGTCGGGCACCGACAGGCAGCCCTCGTTGATCGCGACCCGCTCGTCGTCGATCGCCTCGATGACCGGGTTCACCACAACAGTCAGCGGGATGCGTGGCTTGTAGGGGTAGCGGGGGTTGTCGGCCACTTCGATGACGGCGATCCGCCGGGGATCGCCGATCTGGTTGGCGGCCAGCCCGGCGCCGCCCGCGTCACGCATCGTGTCGACGAGGTCGTCGATGAGGCCCTGGATCTCGCTGGAGGCCAGGTCGGCAGCCGAGACCTCGAGCGCCGGCCGCCGCAGCGCGGGGTGCCCGACGGTGAGGATCTCCCGGACGGTCACGGACGGTTCACGGCGGGTCCATCGGGATCCGCACCCCGCGCTCGGTGGCGACCTCCCGGGCCCGCTCGTAGCCGGCGTCGACGTGGCGGATGACGCCCATCCCCGGGTCGTTGGTCAGCACCCGCTCCAGCTTCTCGGCGGCCAGGTCGGTGCCGTCGGCGACGCAGACCATGCCGGCGTGGATGGAGCGGCCGATGCCGACGCCCCCGCCGTGGTGGATGCTGACCCAGGTCGCCCCACTGGAGGTGTTGACCAGGGCGTTGAGCAGAGGCCAGTCGGCGATGGCGTCGGAGCCGTCGGCCATCGCCTCGGTCTCGCGGTAGGGGGAGGCGACGGAGCCGGAGTCGAGGTGGTCCCGGCCGATGACGATCGGGGCCGACACCTCGCCGGACCGCACCATCTCGTTGAAGCGCAGGCCCAAGCGGTGCCGCTCGCCGTAGCCCAGCCAGCAGATGCGGGCGGGCAGGCCCTGGAACGCCACCCGCTCGCCGGCGAGGGCGATCCAGCGGTGGAGGCCCTCGTCGTCGGGGAACTCGGCGAGCACCGCCCGGTCGGTCGCGGCGATGTCGGCCGGGTCACCGGACAGGGCCACCCACCGGAACGGCCCCTTGCCCTCGCAGAACAGCGGGCGGATGTAGGCGGGCAGGAAGCCCGGGTAGTCGAAGGCCCGCTCGAAGCCCCCGAGCTGGGCCTCGGTGCGCAGGCTGTTGCCGTAGTCGAACACCTCGGACCCCCGGTCGAGGAAGCCGACCATCGCCTGGCAGTGCGTCGCCATCGACGCCCGGGCCCGACGGGTCAGCTCGGCCGGGTCGGTTCGGGCCAGCTCGGCGGTGGCCTCAGGGGTGAGGTCGACGGGGACGTAGCTCAGCGGATCGTGGGCGCTGGTCTGGTCGGTCACGATGTCGGCCGGGAAGTCGAGGTCCAGCAGCCGGGGCAACAGGGCCGCGGCGTTGCCGACCACGCCGACCGAGAGCGCCCGGCGCTCCTGGACCGCCCGGGTGCAGCGGGCGACGGCGTCCTCCAGCGAATCGGCGACCTCGTCGAGGTAGCGGGTCCGGAGGCGACGCTCGACGCTGTGGGGGTCGACGTCGATGCAGAGGGCCACGCCGCCGTTCATGGTGATGGCCAGGGGCTGGGCGCCACCCATGCCACCGAGCCCCGCGGTCAGGGTGATGGTGCCGGCGAGGGTCCCGCCGAACCGGCGGCGGCCGATCTCGGCGAAGCACTCGTAGGTGCCCTGGAGGATCCCCTGGGTGCCGATGTAGATCCAGGAGCCGGCCGTCATCTGCCCGTACATCGTGAGGCCGAGGTCCTCGAGGCGCCGGAACTCCTCCCAGGTGGCCCAGTCGGGCACGAGGTTCGAGTTGGCGATCAGGACCCGGGGCGCCCACTCATGGGTGCGGAGGACGCCGACGGGCTTGCCCGACTGGACCAGCAGGGTCTCGTCGTCGCCCAGGGAGGTCAGGGTGCGGCAGATGGCGTCGAACGCGTCCCACGACCGGGCCGCCCGCCCGGTGCCCCCGTAGACGACGAGGTCGTCGGGGTGCTCGGCCACCTCGGGGTCGAGGTTGTTCATGAGCATGCGCAGGGCGGCCTCCTGCGGCCACCCTCGGCACGACAGCGACGGGCCTCGTGCCGCTCGTACCGGTCTCGGTCCCGACATGTGTGGTCCTCCTGTCAGCCGAGGGGCCCGGTGGTGGCCTCCACGGCGTGCACCAGAGCGCCCGAGATCACCAGCTCCTCGGCCCGGGCCAGCTCGGGAGCCAGCCAGCGGTCGTCGCCCGCGCCGGCCACCCCGACCTCGCGGAGGGCCGCCAGCGCCGCGCCGGTCGCCGGTGCAGGGGCCAGTGGTCGGCGGAACTCGAGGCCGCGGGCCGCACCCACCAGTTCACAGGCGATCACGCGCCCGAGGTTGGCCACCGACTGTCGGAGCTTGCGGGCCGCCCCCCACCCCATCGACACATGGTCCTCCTGCATGGCCGAGGTGGGCACCGAGTCGACGCTCGCCGGGGCCGCCAGGCGCCGGTTCTCGGCCACCATTGCGGCCTGGGTGTACTGGGCCAGCATCAGGCCGGAGTTCACCCCGGCGTCCTCGACCAGGAACGGCGGGAGGCCGTGGGAACGCGTGCGGTCGAGGAGACGGTCCGTGCGCCGTTCGGCGATGGCGCCGACCTCGGCGGCGGCGATGGCGAGGAAGTCGCAGGCGAAGCCCACCGGCGCGCCGTGGAAGTGGCCGCAGGACTCGACCCGGCCGTCGGTGAGCACGGTCGGGTTGTCGATGGCTGAACGCAACTCGACGTCGGCCACGGCCGCGGCGTGGGCGACGGTGTCGCGCGCCGCGCCGTGGACCTGGGGCGTGCAGCGCAGCGAGTAGGCGTCCTGCACGCGGCGGTCGTCGCGGCGATGCCCGGCCACGATCGGGCTGCCGGCCAGGAGGCGCCGCAGGTTGGCGGCGCTGGCCGTCTGGCCCGGGTGCGGGCGCAGCGCCATCAGGTCCTCGGCGAAGGGACGGTCGGTGCCCATGAGGGCCTCGATGGACATCGCCGCGGTGATGTCGGCCGCCCGGACCAGCACGTGGAGATCGGCCAGGGCCAGCACCAGCATCCCGAGCATGCCGTCGGTGCCGTTGATCAGGGCCAGGCCCTCCTTGGCCCGCAGGGTCAGGGGCTCGATGCCGGCGGCGGTGAGGGTGGAGGCGCACTCGCCCTCGCCGATGAGGGCCAGGGCGACGTGGGCGAGGGGCGCCAGGTCGCCGCTGGCCCCGAGCGAGCCGTGCTCGTGCACGGCGGGGGTGATGTCGGCGTTGAGCAGGGCCACGATGGTCTCCACGACCACCGGGCGCACACCCGAGAAGCCCATGGCGAGCGTGCGGGCCCGGAGCAGCATCATGGCCCGGACCACCTCGGGCTCGACCAGCGGGCCCATGCCGGCGGCGTGGGACCGGATGAGGCGCCGTTGGAGGTCCTCGCGACGTTCGGGGGGGATGGCGGTGGTCGCCAGGGACCCGAAGCCGGTCGAGATGCCGTAGACGGGCTCGTCGGAGGCCGCGTGGGCCTCGACGATGGCGGCGCTGCGGTCCAGCGCCTCGTGGGCGTCGTCGCCGACGGTGACCCGAGCTCCTCGGCGGGCCACCGCCACCACCTCGGCCGCGGTCAAGCCCGTCGAGCCGATCACGATCCCCTGGCGGCCGACTTCCATGTAGAGGCCAAACTACGCCGCCTTCCGCGGTTCAGCCTGACGAGCACGACCGACGCCGCTCTCCGGCCCCCGATGCGTCCGCTCGTCAGGGACCGCCGGTCTCGTGGGATGGTGGGGCCTGTCCGAGCACGGGGCCCGGGGAGGATCCGACGCCATGACCACGAACCGCCGGCTCACGCTGGCCCGACGCCCACACGGCCTGATGGCCGAGGGCGACGTCCGGGCCGAGGAGGTGGCCCTACCCGACCTCGAGGACGGCGAGGCGCTCCTGCGCACGATCTACCTCTCGATCGACCCGACGGTGCGGACCTGGGTGTCCGAGGCCCGCAGCTACTTCCCGCCCGTCGAGATCGGCGAGGTGGTGCGCTGCTCGGGCACCGGGGTGATCGTGGCCTCCCGGGCCGAGGGCCTGGCCATCGGTGACCTCGTCTATTCGCTGCCGGGCTGGCAGGAGTACGCCGTGGTCCGCGACGACGCCTTCACCACCAGGCTCGATCCGGGCACCGACCTGCTCGCCGCCCTGGGGGTGCTCGGCAACAACGGGGTCACCGCTTGGATCGGCATGCTCGACATCGGTCGGCCCGAGGCGGGCCAGACCGTGGTCGTCTCCGCCGCCGCCGGCGCCACCGGTTCCATCGCCGGCCAGCTGGCCCGCCTCCGTGACTGTCGGGTGGTCGGGATCGCCGGACGGGAGGACAAGTGCGCCTTCGTGGTCGATGAGCTGGGCTTCGACGCCTGCGTGAACCATCGCCGCCCCGACTTCGTCGAGGCTCTCAGAGCCGCCACCCCGAACCGGGTCGACGTCTACTTCGACAACGTCGGAGGCCCGGTGCTCGACGCGGTGCTGCGCCGGCTGGCCATGCACGCCCGGGTGGTGCTCTGCGGCGCCATCGCGGTCTACAACGCAGAGCACAAGCCGCCGGGCCCGGCCAACTACCTCGAGTTGATCACCGCTCGGGCCCGGATGGAGGGCTTCAACGCCTTCGACCACTGGGATCGCTTCGGCGAGATCACCCAGGAGCTGGCGTCCCTCCTCGACACCGGCCGCCTGGTCCATCGCGAGCACGTGCTCGACGGCCTCGACCGGGCCCCCGGAGCCCTCAACATGCTCTTCACCGGGGACAACACCGGCAAGCTCGTCGTCCAGGTCGGTTCGCCCCCCGGCCCGACGGGCGACCCGGCAGGGGGATGATCAGCGCCCCGCCCAGCCGGCGGGGACGCCGGGTTCGGGTCGACCGTCCGGCGTCCGGGGTCCCGGCTCAGCGTCGGTGGGTGACGAAGGCGACGGCGTCCCGGCGGGTCCGGTCGAGGCTGGATCGGATGGTGACGGTCCGGGCCAGCGACGAGTCGCGGGGGGCGGTGGG
>Ga0315287_10005678_pt1 | contig 12319 bp, 2 predicted proteins | sample YL17G11_0_MG_FD_205037 | JGI IMG/M metagenome (GOLD analysis project Ga0315287, IMG submission 205037) | Sediment microbial communities from Yellowstone Lake, YNP, Wyoming, USA - YL17G11_0 | ecosystem: Environmental > Aquatic > Freshwater > Lake > Sediment | place: USA: Wyoming | collected...
CACCGTTCGCCGGCGTGAGTATGCGAGCCTCGGAAGGCGCCCGGTTCCTGTTCCTGACCGTGACATTCCAGGTGAGGTTCGTGGTCGTTCCGCTGCCCACGAGGACCGTCACCGTGTGATTGCCCGCCGATGAATAGTTAGTGTTGTATGAATAGGCATTGCCCGACGTCTGGACCGTCACTCCGTCCAGGTACCAAAAGTAATCTATGACCGGCGTGTCGACATCGTAGGCGGTGACCGTGAAGTTCTGGGTTTCGCTCTCCGTCAGGACCACATCGCCCTGCGGCTTGTATGTTGTTATCTGCGGCGGGTCGTTCACCGGCGTCACCGTGAGGTGCACCGTGACGCTATCCCCCGCCAGCCCCTTTGCGTCCGTGGGGGTGATGAGCAGGTTCTCCTCTCCCGAATATTCGGTCTTGGGAGCGATGATCATGAAGTTCGATGTGTTGACTGTAATGGTCACGTTATCGTTCCCAGCCGCGGACAGTGTAATGGCGTCCCCGTCGACATCCTCGAAGGCGCCAGAAAGGTCGACCACGAGACGCGTATCTTCGGCCATCGTGAGGTTCCCTGGGTGCTTCACTAGCATCGGAGGCTGGTTCAGCCTCAGGACCGTCACATTGCAGGTAGCCGAGCCGGTCGCCGAGGCGTTGTCCGTGGCTATGAACACAAGGGCCACCATGCCGTAGAACACATGCGACGGCGCCGATACCGTGGCGTTCCCGTCCGGAGCTATGCCGATGTTGAGCGTGCCGTTGCCCGAGAACGAATAGGCCAGCGTGTCGCCGTAGGCGGTGTCGTTGTCCGCGAACGTGGTGCCCATCATTATGCCGGACTGGCTCCCTCCCTGGGGTATGGTTAGGTTGGCGACGGCCTTCTTGACGTAGGGCGCATCGTTCACGGAGTTGACGGTGATATTCATTATTGCAGAAACCTGCTGCGAGCCGGTGTCCTTGCAGACGACCTGCACGACCTCCCTGCCGAACCAGTTGGGGGCAGGGGCCACCACCATCTCCCCGGTGGTGTTGTCATATGTCCCGGTGGTGTGGGCTCCCGCCAGCGAATACGTCAGGTCGTCGCCGTCCGGGTCGGAGAAGTGGGAGGTGACGTTGAGCCTGATGGATGTGTCCTCGTCCAATGTGATGTTGTCGAACGGGGCCGCTATGGAGGGCGGATGATTGGGCGAGATGAACCGGATGCGGTAGTTCATGAATGCGTTGGCATCCGTGAGGGCGAAGAAGGGGCTCATGACCGTGTTGACGGTCATCGAGACCGAGATGAAGACCGTCTCGTCCGCCATCACGGCGGGAACATAGACGGTGACGCTGTTCCGGGTCGTGGGCCCGATGGGTCCGTTGACGGTGCCGACGATGTAGTCCCCGTTCGCCCTGTGAACGGAGACGTTGAAGATGTCCGAGCTGTTGTAGCGCGTGACGTTGACGTTCACATTGTCGTTGGCGAGCACGGTGTAGCCGAACCAGTCAGAATGGTCCCATGCTTTGTCCACGCTCCCGTAGCGCGTGCCGCCGTGCCCGTTCCCGGCATAGGTAGCGTTGCGAATGTCATTGTCGCCGTCCGAGGGAGCCGTCCCCTTTCCGGCATCCAGCAAATAGGCTGTGTCGCCGAGCGTGCATGTCATTGAGTAGTAGTACCAGCCCGTGTATGATGCGGCAGCGCTCAGGTTGGTCTTCACTTGCGAGTTCCAGGATTCGTTGTAGGACGACGTGCCGTTGAATAGCTTGATTTCGTCAATGGAGAGGTTCAGCTTTGCGCTCGTGTTGGCGGGCGTCAGGTTGACCCACACGGATTCCGAGCTGCCGCTGACGTTCCCGTTGAGCCATACACGGAACCAGTGGGTCCGGTCGCCCGTGGCGCTGGAAATGGAGCCGCTCACCTGAACTCCCGGCGTGATGGTCTTGGGGGTTCCGACCGTGCTGGTGAGACTGTAGGTCCCCGTGCTGTTGAGCGACCGGACCTCGACATAATGGGTGCCGTTGACCACCGCAAGGATGGTTTCTCCCTGGATGTCCGTCCCGATGGTGGCGTTGAGGACACTCACGCCAAATGGATTGTAGATGTAAAGGCCGAGGCGCAATCCGGGGGTTCCGGCCGTCAGAGTGGCCCTGAGGGTCTGGCCCGCCAGCAGGTCCGCCTTGTAGTAGTCGGATGTATCGTCCGAGGCATTGATGTCGCCGCTCGTGCTCGCCGGAAGCGCAGTCGCCGTGGCGAAGCTGTTGTCGCTGTCCGGCGTGCGCGGGCCCGTCGAAGATCCGGTCGCGGGCAAAGCCCCGCCAATAAAAAGTACCGCAAGCATCAGCACGGCAAGAGTGCGCCTGTTGACCATCCGCTCACCGTTACGTGCTAGGCCGTTGGAGCATATTAATCCTGCCTGCGCACGGTTGGCCGGTCCGGTCAGTACTTCATCTCGTCCTCGTTCGGCGCCGAAGGAAGCTGGTAGAGCTTCATGCCAGGAGGCGGGGTCGGCGTTGCGTCGCCTGTCGCATCGGGCGCTGGTGCTGTCGAGGGGGCGGCCGGCTCTTGAAATGCGGGGGCAGTCGGCGCAGAGGGCACTTCCTCCTCCACCGGTGCGGCCGGAGCGGAGGGTGGACTGGGGGGCGCCTCTTCGGAGGGCGGCTCCTGGTACGGCTGCTCGGATGGGAGTTGGGCCGGCGCCTCGTCCTTGGGAATGAAAGGCGACGGGGACACAAGCTGTGCGGAAGCGACTGGCACGGGTGGCGGCGGAGGCGGCATCTCGGCGGGGGCCTGGGGGCGCTTGCGCTTCATCTCCCTGGTTATCAGGATGGCCATCAGGGCCACGATGACGATACCGGCTATCGCGAACGGAAGCACGCCCATGAGGTTCGAGTTCGGGCTCTCGGGCGTGTAGACCGTGACCGGTATCGTCACATTCGCAAAGCCGCGGCCGTCCGAGACGGAGAGCAGGATGATGTGCGTTCCGGCCGGAAGGTTGCTGACAGAGAACGCCATCGAGGTGCTCAGCGGTGCGGTCTGTCCCTCCCTTGTCCACGTATACGATAGGGCGTCCCCGTCCTCGTCCGATGCGGCCACGCTGAAATCTATCTTCTTTCCGGTCTGGAAGCGCTGGTTCGGCAGCGGCTTCGTAGAAATAATCTTGGGCAGAATGTCGGCCTTGATGACGAACGATACGGCCCTCGATTGGACCGTGGCGGTCCCGTCCCAGACCGCGAGGAGCACATTGTGGGTCCCGGCCGCAAGGCCCTGGACCGTGACATTCTTCCCTGTGCCGAGCTCCCTGGTCCCCTCGAGCCACGTGAACGTCAGCGGGTCGCCGTCCGGGTCCGATGCGGTGCCTTCGAATGTGACATTTGCGCCCTCGCGGAACTGCTGTCCCGCAATGGGCGTCAGTATCCTGATGTCCGTGGGGTCGCGGTTAGCGTTCAGAACGGTAATGTTCCAGACCCTGGTGGCGTTGAGCTCTCCGTCATCGACGACGACCTTCACCGTGTGGTTGCCGGCGGACGTGTAGTTCGTCGAGAAGAGCGTGCTCTGGCCCAGCCTCGCAACGAGCTTCCCGTCGATGTACCACGTGAAGTTGAGGCTCACCAGGGGCGTCTCCACATCCGAGGCGGAGATGTTGAACTGCATGCTATCGCCCTCGTTCATGGTGACATCGCCCTTTGGCGTCGAGGAGGTTATCCGCGGTGCGTCGTTCACGGGAACGACCGTCACATGGACGGCTACGAGCTCGTCCCCGAGGCCACGGTCATCCCTGGCCGTGAACGTGAGGTCCTCCGAGAAGCCGGCCTCGTTGGGAGATGCGCTAATGTTGGCCACCAGCGTGTTCGGGTCCAGTGAGACCTTCAGCTTCTGGTTGCCCGCCGGGATGAGGGTGATGGGGTCTCCCTCGGGGTCCTCGAACGCGCCCGACAGGTCCAGCGAGAACGCCTCGTCCTCGAGGAGCGTGATGTTGGAGGGCGCCTTCTTCACATGCGGGGGCTGGTTCATGTGATAGACCGAGACATTGCATATCGCCGTCGCGGTCACGGAGGCGTTGTCCGTGGCCGTGAACGTGAGCGTCAGATTGCCGAAGAACGTCGCAGGGTCCGTGAGCGTCACCTTGCCGTTTTGGGCGATGTCCACCCTGAGCGAGCCGTTTCCCGAAACAGCGTAATCGAGCCTGTCGCCGTAGGTGGTGTCGTTGTCCCCGAAGGTCAGGTTCAGCTCGATGGATGTGTCCACGCCTCCCTGCGCCATGGTGATGTTGCTGAGCTGCTTCTTCACATAGGGCACATCGTTGACGGATTGCACAGTGACATTGACGAACTGGTGCAGGGTGCTCCAGCTGTCCTTGACGGACAGGTCGAGCTGCTCCTTGCCGAACCAGTTGGCCCTCGGCGCGATCGTGAGGATGCCCGAGGTCGCGTTGAAGGTGGTGTTGATGTGGGCGGTATTTCCCGTGATGTTGAGCGCACCCTCGTCTATGACCTGGAAATGTGATGTGGTGTCGATATCCCTCACGGTGTCCTCGTCCATGGAGAGGTCGTCCACCGGCGCAAGGACCTGGGGGGGATGGTCCGGCGACGTGAATGTCAATTTGTAATGGAGCCAGGCATTCTGGTCGGACACGCTGTATCCGGGCGGCGGGTTCTTTACCCACAACACCGGGCTCAGGTAGATGTAGTACGTGTCGTTTGCGGGCACTGACGGGAAATTCATGTTTATGAACGCCACCGTTGACAGGCTCGCCTGGTTGGTGGAGCCATTGAGGTACCTCAGGGCCGAATCGTAGACCGTCATGTTGAAGAGGTGCTGCGTGTCCAGCTGGTCCGCCCTTATGGTGAGGGAATCACCGGTGCGGACGCGGTAGCTGTACCAGTCGTAGTGGTCCCATGCCTTGTCTATGTACCTGTTGTCGTAGACGCCCTTGTGCCGGGCCTCCGTGCAGTTGGCGAGGGCGCTGTCGCCGTCGCAGGGAACGCTCGTCGATGCCGTTGTGAGCGTGTAGGCGGACATGCCCTGCAAGGACCTGACATAGTAGTAGTACCACCCAGTGGCCGTGGCCGCGAAGCCCATGGGCACCATGGCGAACACGGTCCAGGACTCGTTGTATATCCTGGTGCTATTGAAGTTCAGGATATCGCAGCAGTATACGCTGAAAAAGGAGCTCATGTTGGCGATGGTGATGTTGATGAAGACCCCGTCGCTCATGCCGCTGACATTCCCGTTGAGCCATACCCTGTACCAGCGGTTCCAGTCATCCCCGTCGAGGGAGAGACTGGCGCTGACCGGGACGCCCGGCGTCAGGGTCTCGGGATATCCGAGAGTGACTGTCAGTGTGTAGTCCGACTGGCCCGACACTGCCCTGACCGTTACATAGTAGGTGCCGTTCGTCGTCGCAAGCGCGTTGCACGTCGGTCTGTGGCCTGCGCTCGCGCCCACGCTTGTGCCCCCCTCTGTGTATATCGTGACGCTGAGGGTCGTGGGCGCTGCGCAGGAGGCAATGACGCGGAGCGTCTGGCCTGACTGGACACCGGCCAGCTTGTAGTAATCGTAGGTATCGTCCGCGGTGTTGACGTTGCCCGCGACCTGGGTGTTGTTCACCAGGGCCGTTGCGGTGCCGAAACTGTTGTCGCTGTCAGCGGTCCGGCCCGAAATCGGAGCGCCAGTCTCGGACGCAAAAGCTGAGATACACGGGGTCACCAGGAACAATGCCAATATCAGCACCCTCACGCGCAACATCATTCTCACCGTGGATGAGGAAAGGTTGTATGACTAAATAATTTGTGATTGTATCGAAATTATGTGTGCGCTTGCCTTTCGCCGCACTCCAAAGTTACCTTGACCATTTGTCAGTAACTTTCCCGTTCGGCGATAGAACGAAGCAATAAAAACGGATTGCCGCCGGAGGACCGGCGGCACTAAACGATAAAAAGATTACAGCGGCGGCTCGCGGGGCTGCATTCCCGGCGGCGGAGGCGGGGCCTGGTAGCCGCCCTGCTGCGGCTGCCCGGTGCCCGGTCCACCCCTCAGCTCCGGCGGGACATACTGCTCCTGGGACTGGGGCTGCTGGTTGTAGTCCTGCGGCTGCTGCTGGTAGTCCTGCTGCGGGGTCTGGTACGTCTCCTGGTACTGCTGCTGGGGCGGGGCCTGCTGGTAGGGCTGCTGGGTTCCGGGGGCGGGCGCAGGCTGCGGGCCGGCACCAAGCTGGGCAGCGGTCATCGGCGGCTTCCTGCGCTTCATCATGACCATCGCCACCACTCCCACCACTGCTATCACAGCGATGAGACCGATGAGCATGTACATCGTCGTACCGCCGAGGCCGCCTCCTCCCGTCGAGGCCTCCTTTATCTCGAGCGTTATGGGCTGGGACGCCTCGAGCTTTCCGTCGGAGACGGTGCATATTATGTTGTGGGTTCCGGGGCTGAGCGTTTGCATGAACTGGGTGCCTGTTCCGAGCAGCTTTCCGTTCTCGGTCCAGTTGACCGTGACCGTGTCGCCGTCGGGGTCGGTGGCAGTGACGCTGAACGTTATCTTCTTGCCCTTCTCGAACGAGGCGCCTGTCTTGGGGTCGCTGGCGGATATCACGGGCCTCTGGTTGGCATTGATGGTGAGGGCCAGGTTCTTGGAGCGTACCGAGGTCGTGCCGTCCGATACCTCGAGCAATATGTTGTGGACGCCGGGGGCCAGCTTGCTCGTCGTGAAGTTCTGCTCCTCGCTCAGGGTGTTCTTGCCGTCTATCCACTTGTAGGTGAGCGGTTCGTTGTCCGCATCCTTGGCGGAGCCGGAGAACGATATCTCCGTTCCTTCCCTTGCCGCAGTGCCGGCGCTGGGCTCGGTTATCTTGACGTCCGTGGGGTCGCGGTTCTTGTTCTTGACGGTGATGTTCCACATCCTCATGGCGTTGAGCTCGCCGTCGTCCACGACGACCTTTATGGCATGCGTGCCGGCGGAGTCGTACGTGCTCGTATATGTGAACGTCTTCGTGGCGCCCGACACCTGCTTCCCGTCGACATACCACGTGTAGTTGAGGTCCTGGATGGCGGTCTCGAGGTCCGAGGCCGTGACGGAGAACTCCTGGCTCTCCAGCTCGGTGATGGTCGCCTCTCCAGACGGGCTTCCGGCAGATATCACGGGAGCGTCGTTCACGGGCGTGACGGTCACGCGCACCACGACATACTGTGCGGCATCGGAGGCCATCTTGTCGTCCTGGGCCGTGAACTTGATGTCCTCGTAGAAGCCGGAGCGGTTGGGCGACGGGGTGAAGGTCACGACATTCGTCGTCGGATTGATGACCACGCCGATGAGCGACTGGCCCTGTGCCGAGAGCGTTATCGGGTCGTTGTCCAAATCAGAGAACGTCTTGGACATGTCCAGCGTGGCGCTCTGGTCCTCGTTGACAATGACATTCTGCGGGACGGTCTTGACCCTCGGGGGCTGGTTCACATGGCTCACGACTATCTTGCACGGCGCGGATATCGTCGCCGAGGCGTTGTCCGTTGCCGTGAACTGCATGTTGACCTCGCCGTAGAAATCGATCGGGCCGGTGATGGCCACCTTGCTGCCCGTTATGTTGATGACCATCCTGTCGTTGCCGCTGTAGCTCCACGCCAGCACGTCGCCGTAGGGGGTGTCAGCGTCCCCGAAGATGCTCGCCAGGTCGACCGAGTTGTCCGTGCCGCCCTGGAGCATGTTGATGGTCGGGATGCTCTTCTTCAGGAAGGGGAGGTCATTGACCGAATTGACGGTGACGTTCAGGGTGAGGGACACCTGGCCCGTGAAGTTGTCCTTGGCCACTATTGTCAGGGTCTCCTTTCCGGCCCAGTTCGCCGCCGGGGTGATGTCTATCTGGCCCGAGGTCGTGTTGTAGGCGCCTGCTATGTGGGTCGAGGGAGTTACGGTAAAGCCGATGTCGTCGCCGTCCGGGTCCGAGAAGTGGGTGGCGACCTCCTGGCTCTTGACCTCGTCCTCGTTCATGGAGATGTCGATGAATGACTGCTGGACATTGGGGGCCTTGTTGCCGGAGTTCATGGTCAGCTTGTACGGGATGAGGGCGTTGTTGTCGCTGACGCCCGGCGGGTTGCCGCCCCATGCCAGCAGCGCGGACACGAAGAATATGTATGTCGTGTCGGCGGTGGCCGCGGGCAATGTGACCTGCGCCGAGGCGCTGGGGCTGGACGCCCCGAAGTTGACGGCGCCCACGATGTAGTTCAGGCTCGTGTCGAAGACGGAGATGTTGAACAGGTCGCCGCCGCCGGTCCTGTCCACCTTGATGTTCAGGGTGTCGCCGGTCTTGACGCTGTACTTGTACCAGTCGTAGTGGTCAAGCGCCTGGTCCACCTGGGTGTTGACGACCGCATTGTGCTTGAGCGTGGTCACGTTGGCGTAGTCGTTGTTGCCGTCCGAGGTCACCTGCATCTTCTGGCTCATGGTGATGGTTATCGGTCCGAAGCCTGCGAACATCGCCGCGCTGAAATAGTACCAACCCGAGTAGGATGCCGCGCCGAAGACCGTCTCGGAGGGGTCAGCGAACCACGACATGTTGTAGCTCTGGGAACCGTTCCAGTTGAGGATGTCCACGAACGACAGGTCGAAGTCGGGGCCCGTCGGAGGGGCCTGGCCCGAGGACATGTTCATGTAGATGCCCTCGCTCTTTCCGCTTACATTCCCGTCGAGCCATATCCTGTACCATAGGGTCCTCTGGTCCGTGGTGTTTGAGAGCGACGTGGTTATAACCTGGCCTGGCGTGACGGTGGCCGGTGCGCCGACCGTTACCGTGAGCGTGTAGGTGCCTGAGCCGCTGCCCACGCCTACAACAGGATAGTAGGTACCATTCACAGTGGCAAGCGCGGTGTTGCCTCGGATGGTCCCGCCGCCCTGGGCGGACGCAAGGGTGCCACCCTGGGGGCTGACGATGAGAACGGCGACGGGCGAGGCGCTTGAGGCGACCTGGATGGATGCCTTGAGGGTCTGGCCCGCCTGGACCGCTATGCTGTAATAGTCATACTGGTCGTCGGCTATGTCAACGGAGTTGGAAACGGGTGTCCCGCTCGTTATGGCGGTGGCGGTCGCGAAGGAGTTGTTGCTGTCCGCCGTGCGGCCGGAATCGCCCATTGCCGCGGGCAGGGCTGCCAGCGTGCCAAGTACCATCATGAACACAATCACAATCGCCGAATGCTTCGATTTCATCTGATTCACCGTGCAAACAATCGATTATTCAATATTAATAATTTATTGAGTACTCTAGATATGTCAAGACGGCACACGGGAGGGGCCGCTCCCTGTCATGGAGAGCAGCCGGGAAACAAGGCAACCGGGCAACAATGGTGCTGTTCCAACGCTTCGGAACGGCGCTTCCACCCTGGTGTCTGCTGCCCGTTCACCTGCGCCTTTTCCTCATTGCAACCGAACCTAAAGCCACACAGGATATAGCGGCCATTGCCAGCACGCTCTCGAACCCGGGCAGGAACCCTACGGTCTTGGCCTCCTCGACCACGACCACTATCTCCTGCTCCGTGCCGTTGCGTCCGTCCGTTGCGTTGAGCTTTATGTAATGGGTGCCCTTGCCCAGCTTCTTGGTGAAGTTCAGGTTCGTGGAGAGGACCTTCGTGCCGTCCCGCCACTGGACTGTGACCTTGTCCCCGTCCTTGTCGGAAACGGTGGCGCAGAACTTGATATTGTCAGTTGTCTTGAAGCGCGCCCTGTCCTGGGGCGAGATGATGGTGATCTCGGGCACTGAGGCCACGAACACCGTGATATTGACAGCGGTGGTGTCCGTTCCGTCCCAGACATAGACGGTGACGGTGTGGTTGCCGGGCTGGAACTTCCAGCTCAGTGTCCTGGCCTGGCCGAGGGTGTTATTTCCCTCCTTCCAGGTGTACGTGAGCTTGTCGCCGTCCGGGTCACCGGCATCGCTCCTGAAGAGTATCATCGTGCCCTCGGCGAACACCTGTCCGTCCTTGGGCTGGATGATGCCCACGATGGGCTTCTGGTTCTTGTTGAACACGGGCACGGTCCAGCTGTGCGGGGTGGTGTACTCGCCGTCGGACATGGTCACCATTATAACGTGCTTCCCGGAGGCGTTCAGGTCGGGGGCGTACGTGAAGTTCGGGCCCGTGACGGAGGTCTTGTTCCCGTCCACGAACCACGCGTACTTCACATTCGCTGCCGGGCTGTCCACATCGAGGGCGTCCACGGAAAGCGAGAGCGTTTCCGTTTCGTTGACCGTTACCTCGGAGGCGTTGGGGAAGAAGGCCCTGATGTCGGGCGCGTCGTTGACGGCCTCGACCACCGCGGCCACCTGGAGCGCCAGCGTCGCGTTCCCCATGTCGGTCGCGACCACGTAGCAGTTCTCCGAGCCGTACCAGTCCTTTTCCGGCGCGATGACTATCTTGCCGTCATCCAGGACAGAGCAGTTGATATGGGCGCTGGAATTGCCCGAAAATGTCAGCTTCTCGATGGTGTAGAACAGGTCCTTGTCCGTGAAGAAGTCGTTGGCGTTGAAGCTGTTGTTCACGGTGTCCTCGGCCATGGTTATGTCCAGCCGGTCCGCGGTCTTGAACTGGGGCGGGTGGTTGGTGTGGACCACAGTCACGGTTATTTTCTGGGCAGCAAGGTACCCGAGGCTGTCGTAACACCTGAATGTTATATCCCTGGCGCCCACCATCTGGAAAACAGGTCCGAACGTGACTATCATCGTATCGTTGTCGAGGTACATCGGTATGGATGCATTCCCGACCCAGACTATCCTCAATGAGTCTCCGTAGGGCAGGTCGACATCGTTGAACGCGCCCGATATGTTGAGCTCCGCCGTCTCGTCCTCCTGTATCGACATGTTGGAGAGGACGCGAGATACCACCGGCTTGTCCTCGATGTTGAAGACCTGCAGCGGAACGAATACCGAGGTCGTGGCCTGGAACTCGTCCGTCGCGCATATCTGGAGGTCCTCCATGCCCGCCCAGTCCTTGACGGGTTTGACCCATACGCTCCCGTCCACCTTCAGGGTGGCGTTGATGTGAGCGCTGCCCGTCACATTGTACCACATCATGTCCGAGTCAGGCTCATCGAAGAGGTTGTTGAGGTTGAATATCACACCCTCCGTGTCCTCGTTCATGTTGGGATAACCGGGGTCGGCCTTGAGAATGGGGGCGTTGTTGGCGTTCATGGGCTGCGAGAGCAGGAGCGTGTAGCTGGCGTTGGCCGGCGTGCTCGAGAGGGCACCCTGGGCGGTCAGTCCATGCTCCGCCATGGCAATTATGTAGTACCGGTTGGCAAGCACCGACTGGTGCTGTAGCCTCACCTGGTTCGTCCAGCCCTGCCCCACCACGAAGTTGGAGGAGTTCGTCACGAGCGTGTAGAGGCCGCCCACGATATGGTACATCCAAAGAACGTACTTGCCCGGCGTGTAGCTGTTGAGTGTCATTGTCACATCCAGGTTCGTGCCGAGGGGCAGGTAGAGCTTGTAGAAATCGTAATGGTCGAACGCCTGGTCCAGCCAGGAATTTATGGGTGCGTTCTTGAGCTTGGTGGCGCTGTTGCCGTCCTGGTCCTTGTCGTTGAGGCAGGACTGGAGGACGCCCATCGTGATATTGTATGTGCCGCTGCCCGTCCTGGAGTAGACGCGGACATAGTAGCTACCAGTGTAGGATGCGCCGGCGGAGACCGACCCGCCCGAGACGTGGTTCAGGGATATGTTCAGGGTGTATCCCGTCAGCTCCGTCCACAGCGCATAGATGTATACATCCAGCGTCAAACCGCCTGACTTGTAGAGCGTGTGGATGCAGTAGTCGTTGTTGTTGCCCAGGTTGGTGCCGCCCGTCATGGCGAACACGTACCAGTCGGCGGTGTTGTTGCTTGCCCTTGCCAGCGAACCCTCGACCGTGTTGCCCCCCTGGAGCGTCACCGGCACCTCCAGCAGGTACGACAGGGTGTACATGCCGGCCGCACCGGTAGCCCGCGTCACAACGAAGAAGTAATCGGCGTTGGACTTCACGGCCAGTATCGAGAGGGATTCTATCTGGCCTGCCAGGTACGATTCATCAATCATGACGCCCGCCGGGTCATATGCCGTCAGCTTCACCGTTATCGCAGGATACGAATCCACGAAAACGGAGACGTTGAATACCTGACCAGCGCCTGGCGACTGGACCTTGAAGAAGTCCTGCAGGTCGTCGGCCGAGCTCAAGTCGCCGCCGTAGGAGTTGCCGCTGCCCGCAGCGGTTGCGTTCGCGAAATCGTTGTCGTTGTCGGCCACCCTTCCGCCGGCGCCGCCCTCTTCTCCCGTGACCGCCCCTATCGGGAAAAGGAGCATGAGCGCGACCATGGTGGCAATCGTTCCGCC
>Ga0315287_10005680_pt1 | contig 12318 bp, 11 predicted proteins | sample YL17G11_0_MG_FD_205037 | JGI IMG/M metagenome (GOLD analysis project Ga0315287, IMG submission 205037) | Sediment microbial communities from Yellowstone Lake, YNP, Wyoming, USA - YL17G11_0 | ecosystem: Environmental > Aquatic > Freshwater > Lake > Sediment | place: USA: Wyoming | collected...
AAAGGCTGAAGGTGATCGGCGCTCCCTCCCTTTCGGCCGTCGTGGGTTTCCTTCGAGGGGAATGGAAGCCTGAGCCGGTGGTCGCCGCGCTGAGCGAAGGCCCCGCCGCGCGTCGGGTGGATCTCTCGGAGGTCCGGGGACAGGGGCAGGCCCGACGGGCTCTCGAGGTTGCAGCCGCGGGCGGCCACAATCTGCTGTTGATGGGTTCGCCGGGGGCCGGTAAGACGATGCTCGCGCGACGTCTGCCGACCGTCCTGCCCGCGCTCTCGCGCGAGGAGGCGCTTGAGGTCACGCAGCTCCACTCGATCGCGGGTCTTCTGGGGGAGTCCGGTTTGATCTCTGTGAGGCCCTTCAGGGCGCCGCATCATTCGGTTTCGATGGCGGGGCTGTTGGGAGGCGGTACCGGTTTCCTTCGGCCGGGAGAGGTTTCGCTCGCGCACAACGGTGTCCTCTTCTTGGACGAGTTGAACGAGTTCCGTCGCGATGCGATCGAGGGGCTTCGTCAACCGTTGGAGGACGGACGCGTTGTTGTCACGCGCGCGGTCGGCGCCGTCGAGTTCCCGGCGCGGTTCACTCTGGTCGCCGCCGCCAATCCCTGTCCATGCGGTTTCAACGGCGATGCCCGTCGCCGTTGCGATTGCTTGGACCACCGCAAGCTTGCCTACCGTCAGAAGCTCTCGGGGCCCTTGCTCGACCGCATGGACATCCGTTTGAACGTTCCGCGTCTGTCGCCCGCCGACCTCATGGACGAGAGTCCCGGGGAGTGCTCCGACATCGTGCGCGGTCGCGTGGAAGAGGCCCGCGATATGCAGAGGCGCCGATGGTCGGACCTCGGGTATCGGTGCAACTCCGATCCTCCCGGCCCACTCATCCGAAAGGTGTGCCGGCTCTCGGACGACGCGCAGGAACTGCTGGGGCGCGCCGCCGAGGCCCTCAGTCTGACTGGTCGCGGGTTCGACCGAGCTCTGAAGGTGGCCAGAACCGTGGCGGACCTGCAGCGGTCCGATCGGGTTACGTCGGGGCATCTGGCCGAGGCTCTGTCCTACCGCTCTAGCGACAAGGAGACCGTCCGTGCCGGATGAGCGCGCCGCCACTTGGCCGGCCGGATTCGCGTCGGGTCCGCGCAACCGCAGAGCTCTGCTGGTACTCAGCACGCTGCGCGGACTCTCGCCACGGAAGTTACTGGAGCTGGCGCGGCGTGAGGGCACCGCGGAAGCCTGCCTTTCGCGCGTGATCGCCGGTCGGGCCGGGAGCGATGCCGACACGGATTTCGCTAAGGGGGCCGATGCCGGCGCGATGATGGCGGCCCTCGATGATTGCGGAGCTCGCTTGATCGCGGTGGAAGACCCGGAATACCCGTCGGGCCTGCAGAACCTCGCCGACCCTCCGGCCGCGCTGTTCGCTCGTGGGCGATCCATGTCCCCGCACGATCTCCGTGTCTCGATCGTCGGCGCGCGCAGTTGTTCGGCGCTCGGCCGAGAGGTCGCCAAGGAGATGGGCAAGGGCCTGGTCCGGGCGGGCGTCGTGGTCGTTAGTGGAGCCGCACGGGGTATCGACACGGCGGCGCACGTTGGCGCGCTGGAGGCAACAGCCGACGGAAAGGGATCGACCCTGGCGGTTCTCGGTTCCGGCATAGACGTGGACTACCCGCGCAGCAGCTCGTCGGTGCTGCGCGACATCGCCCAGCGCGGAACGGTTCTCAGCGAATACGCTCCGAACGTGCCCGCCGAACCGTTCAGGTTCCCGGCTCGCAACCGGATCATCGCGGGCCTCGCTCGTGCGGTCGTGATTGTCGAAGGCGCCGATGGTAGCGGCTCGCTCATCACCGCCGAACATGCGCTGGATCTCGGCCGCGAGGTGTTCGCTCTGGCGGGCGCGGTGAACAACCCGCTCGCTCGCGCGCCGCTTTCGATCATCCGCGACGGGGCGACCATGATCAGGGGTGCCGAGGATCTGCTGGCGGATCTGGGTCTGGAAAGCGATCCGCGTGCAGCCATCTTGGCTCAACTGAACCTCGTCGAAGATGCTGTGCTTCGTCACCTGGAAGGGCCCACGCTGCCCGATCTCGTGGCCCGCGAGCTCGGCTGCGAGATCGGAGATGTGATGGGCATCCTCCTCGGCCTGGAGATGAAGGGATTGGTGCGCAGCCTGGGCGGGCGATTCGAACAGACCAACCTCGCGGCTACCTCTTCCTAAGGCGCTTACCGTGCGCGTTCCGTGGCCTGTGGTACAAGGAGAACAGGCTCGCGACCGAGCTCCAGGCGACGAAGGGACACATGGCCTCTCGAAAGGAACTCCCCACATCCGAGGTCGAGGTGATCGAGAGGTTCGTTTCGTACCTCGCCCTCGAGCGGCGCCTATCGCCGAACACTGTTGACGCCTATCGTCGCGACGTCCTCCAGCTAGCGCGATTCATCAACAGAGGAGGGACTTCGCTTGCCGACGTCGACTATCCGCTACTGCGCAGGTTCCTCGCCCAGCAGTCCACGCTCGGCTACTCGCGAGCGACCATCGCGAGGCGGGTGGCCTCCATCCGGACCTTCTATCGATGGGCCAAGGCTCGGGGAGTCGTTGCCGTGGACCCGGCGTCGATGCTGGGGCGGCCGAAGGTCGTCTCGCGCCTGCCTTCCGTTCTGCGCCAGTCGGACGCGGCCGCCCTCGTGGAGTCCCCGGCCGAGGTGTCGAAGGACGCAGCACCCACGCAACCCGAGGCATTCAGTCTTCGCGACCGCGCCGTCCTGGAACTCATGTACGGCTCGGGCTTGCGGGTCGGGGAGATCTGCGGCCTGACCCTCGACCGTGTCGATCTGGCGCGAGCTCGGGTATTGGTACTGGGCAAGGGCTCGAAGGAGCGGGAGGTCCCCCTGTCTGACTACGCGCTTTCAGCCCTCGAGGAATACCTGCGATTCGCGCGGCCTTTCGTAGCGCCTGAGTCCTCGACAAACCTGTTCTTCAACCGGCGCCGGAAGCCGATGTCCGAACGCGACGCCAGGGCTATGGTTGAGAAGTATCGGAAGCTGACGCTGACGGACAGGCACGTCAGCCCTCATACTCTGCGACACTCGTACGCTACGCACCTGCTGGAGGGAGGAGCCGACATAAGAGCCGTCCAGGAACTGCTCGGGCACGCGAGTCTAGCGACGACCCAGCGCTATACACACGTGTCGAAGGCGCGCCTCCGCTCCGTATACGAGCAGAGCCATCCGAGAGCGTGATGACGGCCAAGGAGAAGGGCGATCCCGTTTCCGCCGCGGCAACCGACGCCGTTGCCGCGGCCGAACCCCCCGACGAACTCGCGGTCTTCTGGAGCGACTTCAAGTCCGGCGGGTCGCAGAAGGCGCGCGAGCGTCTGATCCTGCACTACGCGCCGCTGGTCAAGTACGTCGCCAGCCGTGTCGGCAGCGGCCTTCCGTCGACCATCGAACGAGCGGATCTGACCTCCTACGGGATGTTCGGTTTGATCGACGCCCTGGAGAAGTTCGATCTGGATCGAGGTATCAAGTTCGAGACGTACGCCATCCCTCGCATCAAGGGGGCGATCCTCGACGAGTTGAGAGCCCTCGACTGGGTGCCACGCTCTGTGCGTTTCAAGGCGCGTGAAGTGGAGAAGGCCTACGCGGAGATCGAGGCCCTCGAGAAGCGCCAGCCCACCGAAAGCGAGGTAGCCGAACGTCTCGGGGTTTCCGGGGGCGAGTTGCACGATGTGATAACCCAGATCTCCTTCGCGTCGGTGATGGCCCTGGACGAGGCGCTGTCTGTCGGCGCCGATCGAGGCGACTCGATGTCCCTGATGGACACCCTCGCCGATCCGGGAGACCTGACGGATCCCGCGGCCGGGGTGGAGGACCAGGAAGAGCGCGGGATGCTGGCCGCGGCCATCAACGATCTCTCCGAGCGAGAGAAGGTCGTCTTGACCCTCTACTACTTCGAAGGCATGACGCTATCGGAGATCGGCGAGATCCTCGGCGTGACCGAATCGCGCGTCTGCCAGATCCACACCAAGGCGGTAGGCGCGTTGCGGAAGCATCTTGCGGATTCCGACGAAGACGCGTGATCTGCGGCTACCTGTGACACATCTAACAGACGCGGCTCGCGGTTCGAACTAGCGTTGCGGCATGAAACGCCGAGCTCTGTTCGCAGCGCTTTCCGCGGTCTTCGTCGTTGCGGTGGGCGCCGGGCCGGCGGAGGCCTCGGGCAAGATGCTCTGGCCGGTCACCGGTCCTATCTTGAGAGGCTTCGACGGCCCGGATTCGCCCTACTCGGCCGGTCACAGAGGCATAGACATCGGTGCTCCCGTTGGAACCCTGATCCATTCGCCCGCGTCCGGAGTTGTCAGCTTCGCTGGCAAGGTTGCCGGTTCGCTGTATGTATCCATCGATCACGCCAACGGGGTCCGCTCCACCTGCTCGTGGCTCTCGACGGTGACCGTGAAGAAGGGACAAAGCGTCGATGCGGGTGAAGTGATCGGAACAACGGGGCTTGGCCACCCGGGCTCTGCGACTCCGCACCTGCACTTCGGAACGAAGATCGACGGGGTGTATGTCGACCCGCTTTCTCTGCTCGAAGCGATGGACCTCTCCGAGCTGATCCGACTGGTTCCGGTGGCCTGACCCGCCAGCCCCTACAATGGGCACTCCCGACTAGCCAGGACGCCGGAAACTTGCCCTACCGCCCCTCGAGACACCTGCTTGCCAAGTGCGCGGCCGTGATGATGCTATCCGGGCTCGTCGCGGTGCCGATGGCCCTTGGAGCGTCGGCCGCGGTGGGCGACGCGGCAAGCCGAACCGAGCCGTTCCTTCCCGGCGGTCCGTGGTCCCAGATACAAGGGGGCGCGACCCACCTCGGTGAGATGGAAGCGCCGATGGGGTCACCCAGCCCTCAGCCCCTCGCCCCTCCCTACGAACAAGCGTGGCGTTTCGATCCAACCGACTCCGCCGGCGTGTCGGGGCCCGTCGTTTCTGGCGAGACGGTCTACGCGCTCGGAGAGGAGTCGGTCTATGCGGTCGACCTGGCGACCGGTGAAGCTCGATGGTCGGTGGATCGAGAAACCGGCCCGTTGACCGTTCCGGCCGTCACCGCGTCCTCGGGCGACGCCGCCCCACGCCTCGTCTACACCCAGGGCGTCGGAGATAAGACCGAACTCGCGGGGTTGAACACCGGCAGCCAGCAGCAAACGTGGACGGTTCCGCTGGAGGACGACGCGATCGGCGACGTCACGCTCGACGGCGGTACCGCGCTCGTCGGCAACTCATCGGGGAAGGTGTTCGCCGTTGATGTTGCCAGTGGAAAGGTCGTCTGGTCCGTTGTCCCGATCAAGGGGCGGGTCGAGGTCGCACCCGCCGTTTCCGGTGGCGTCGTCTACGTGGTCGTCCGAAGTACCGAAACCGGATCGCTGATGATGCTGGCTCTCGACGAAGCGACTGGGGCGAAGAAGTGGGAGGCGAAGCTCGGTGTTCCGGGAACCGTGGTCTCCGGGCTTTCGGTGACGGGCACCAGCGTCCTTGCCGCCGTCTATTCTCCGATCTACACGGTTGTCGATTCGCTTTCGACGGACGACGGCGCGGTGCAGTGGACGTCGGGCATCCGTTCCGCGTCATTTCTCGCTCTCGTTCGCTCCAATCTCGCGGTGTCGGACGGCAGAACCTACGTCACCGATATCACCGGCGGCGTCTATGGGATCGACGTAGCGTCGGGCGACCGCGCATGGGATTTCCAGATGGATTCGACGCTTCAGTTGAGGAGTTCCCCTGTGGTGACAGGCGGTTTCATCGTTTCCGGCTTCGACGATGGCCGTCTGGCAGCGTTCTATCCCTCGAGCGGACATCTCGCTTGGCTATCCGAACCCACGGGAGGCGAAGTCAAGTCCCTGGCGGTCGCCCCCGGGGTGCTGGTCGCCGGCATCGGCGGCGACAAGGGTGGCCTGGTGGCCTTCAAACACAGCGAAACAGGCAAGCTCACGGATGTGGTTTCGCCGACGACCATGGCCGTGGGCAGCGTCGTGCTCGCCTATCTCGCGGCCTTGATCCTGGCCGGAGGGCTGATCCTCGGACTGGGCAAGCTCCTGAACGAGCGCTTGCGTCGGTTTGCCGCCCCCGAGGACGACGAAGCCGAAGAGCCCTTCGAAGCGGACGAGGAGGAGTAGTGGCGAAGAAGCGCAAACCGAGGCCGCGAACGCCCGCCGCAGAGATCTCACCCAAGGTAGAGAAGACCGCCGGTGTCGCGGACCGGTCGAGGGCGAAGAAGGATGTCGCTCCGCCGCCATCACCGCCGATCGACCCCTACCCGTCGCTCAGGGTGACGATGGCGCGGAGTTTCGCGGCCGCCAGCTCGGGTCCCATCGTGGTGTTCGCTCCATTCCTCATGGTGGCCCTGATGTGGGTCGCTCTTCTAGGTTTCGGGATCCAGGTGTTCCCATCGTCGATGGTCCAGGCCATGGCGGTGCCGCCCATCTCCTCGCTCTTCGATTTCGCGACGTCGGCGAACCTGTTCGGGGCGACGGGTCTCATGTTCGTCTTCCTCTTGGGGATGACCATCGTCCGAGCTGCGTTCCTGGCGGTTCTCGTGGGGATGCTCGACGAGGCCCTCGAGTACGGCTCCGTCTCGATGCTGGGGATCCTCAAAGGTGTGAGGGCCTTCTGGGGAGTTCTGATGTTCTGCTACCTCGAGATAGGTGTCGCGCTCATAGCGACGCTGTTGCTTCCGCAGATCCTGGGACCCCAGCTCGCGAACACCCTTTCGCAGGTCGCACTTCTCGCCGGCCTCTATTTCATCGGCTTCACACCTGCCGTTGCCGTGCGGTTGGGTGTGCCCGCTCGCGAGGCTGTAGCCCGATCGGTGAGGGGCGCCAGGATGCCGGGTTGGCCCAGGCATCTCTTGCTCGTGGTCATCTGCTACTTCGTGTCGCTGATGTTCGGACTCACGTACCCGGGTGGTGGCGTGATAACAGCGAATCCCACACTGAGCGATTGGCTCGACGTCCTGGCATCGGTCTTCGTCTACATGGTCTTCCTCGCCGCGTTCATCGACAGGTGGAAGGCGGTCGAGCCGTACGTTCCGTCGCAGCTGCGCGCGCGTTCGACAAGCAGGCCCCCCGGCAAGCGCTGAGGATCCGAACTCCGGCAACCTTCCGTAACTTCTGGCCGGTCTTATGCTCGTTGTCATGGACGTTCTTCGGACGGAAACCCCCCAGAGGAACGAGAGACGCGACGCGGCCGTCGCGGGATTCGCGGGGATCGCGGGTGCGACCGGAGCCCTTGCCGTTCTCGGCCTCTTCGCCCCCGGGTCGCCGTTCCCGCCTTTCCAGCTCGCGCAGTCGTTCGTTCAAGCGGCCCCGGGGGGCCTCGCCACCTTCTTCATCGAGCACCTTGGCCATCTCGCTCTCCCACTCGGGGTGGTCGCCTTCTCGGCCGTCTTCCTACTTTCGGGGGCGCTGTTCGGGCTGCTGATCCCCGGTCTCGAGAGGGTGTTGGGCGGCCGGACGTATCTAGCCTGCCTGGTGGCTCTGGTCCCTGTGTGGCTGGCTTGGTTCGTCCTATCGCCCGGTGCGGCGCGATCTGCTCACTTCGGCGGCTACCTGCTCTCGGGCCTGGTTGCGGTGCTGCTTTCTCCTGCCATCGCGGCCCGAGTTCGCTCCAACCTGAAGGAAGCACCCGCCCTCGAAGGGCCCGCGGACCAGTCCCGCCGCTATCTGTTCCGCGCCACGGCGGCTGGGGTCGGCGGCATACTTCTGGGCGCATCGGGCCTCAGCAGGATCGTGAGGCCCGGGTCCGATCCCGGCGGCAAGAAGCTGGTGGCGCCCGATCTCTCCCCGGCGGCGCGGCCCTCGACCGCTCCCGCCGACGCCGCCTTCGTTCAGATCTCCGGGCTGACCCCGGAGGTAACCAGCGTGTCGGACTTCTACACCGTGGACGAGGCGTTCGTGGATCCCTCGCTCGACCCGGCCACGTGGAAGCTGTCGGTCGAGGGTCTGGTCGGCGGGGCGCTTTCGATCACCTACGAGGAACTGACCGCGATGCCGGCGGTCGAGCGCTACCAGACACTCGAATGCATCTCGAACCCGATCGGGGGAGACCTGATCTCCACTACGCGGTGGACCGGCATCCCGCTGAAGGAGATCCTCGCGAAGGGCGAGGTGCCCACCGATGCCGCCGAAGTCGTGTTCCGCGCGGCGGACGGCTACTCCGACAGCCTTCCCATCGAGAAGGCTATGGACGGATCGACGCTCATCGCCATCGGCATGGACGGCAACGCCCTTCCCAGGGCTCACGGCTTCCCGGCGAGGCTGCTGTCGCTCGGCACGTATGGGATGAAGAATCCGAAGTGGCTAACCGGCATCGAGGTCGTGGCGAAGCCGTACGACGGCTTCTGGGAACAGCGCGGGTGGTCCAAGACCGCAGAGGTGGCGACGGCCTCCTGGACGGATGTCCCTCAGAGCGCGTCCGTGGGCCAGCAGGCGACCATCGCGGGGCTGGCCTTCGCCGGAGACCGTGGGATCTCCCGGGTGGAGGTTTCGACTGACGGCGGGGCTGCATGGGCAGATGCAGACCTGAAGTCCGCTCTCTCTCCCTACACCTGGCGCCTCTGGCGTTTCCCCTGGACCCCCACACAGCCGGGCGACGCCCAGGTCGTGGTCAGGGCCTGGGACGGGGACGGCAAAGCGCAGGTCACCGCGGAAGCTCCGCCCCACCCGAGTGGGTCCACCGGGCTCGATTCCGTGAGCGTTCCGGTCTCGGCGCAGGGCTGAAGCCGCCCCTGAGCCGGTCCTGCCCGGACTGCTAGACTCGGGCCACGGTGCTTCCGAGCGCCGAATACGCACGTCCGGGGACCGGTCGCGAGGTCCCAGTCCGAGCCGCCTCGGTGGTCAGGATGGGTCGCGGCACGGGTTGAACCGGCGGAGGAGACAACCGGAAGGAGACAGCAGTGCCCGTTGTAACTCGGCGGGAGCTTCTCGAGGCAGGCATGCACTTCGGACACCAGACAAGGCGCTGGAACCCGAAGATGAGTCCCTACCTCTTCGGAGAACGCTCCGGCATATACATCATCGATCTCGAAACGAGCCTCGCCGGCCTAGAAGAGGCCTACAAGTACGCCTTCGGTCTGGGCAAGCGCGGCGGGAACATCCTGTTCGTCGGCACGAAGAAGCAAGCCCAGGAAGTGGTTTCCACGCACGCCACGCGCGCGAACATGCCCTTCGTCAACACGCGCTGGCTGGGCGGGATGCTCACCAACTTCCAGACCATCTCCAAGCGTCTCGTCCGTCTGCGCGAACTCCGCGAGATGGAACGCGGCGGTGCCATGGATTACCTCCCCAAGAAGGAAGTCATCCGCCTTCGCAACGAGAAGGAGAAGCTCGAGCGCAACCTCGGCGGGATCCAGGATCTCGAGCGGCTGCCCGATGCGGTCTTCATCATAGATACGAAGAAGGAACACATCGCCGTCGGCGAGGCCCGCAAGCTAGGGCTCCCAGTCATCGCCATCGTTGACACCAACTGCGACCCCGATGAGGTCGATTTCGTGATCCCAGGGAACGATGACGCGATACGCTCCCTGTCTCTGGTCGCTCGCGTCCTCTGCGACGGGCTCGAAGACGGTCGGCGCGGAACGTCCAAGCTCGACCCCGAGATAAGCCCCGAGCCCGAGGCGCCGGCTCCCCGCGAGGTACCAGAGGTGGTCGGAGAGGTCGTCGAGGAGATCGTCGTCGAGGCACCAGAAGCTGAAGCCGAGCCTGAGGTCGTTGCCGAAACAGTGCCGGCCGAGGCGCTCGAGGATGGCGGTGAAGCTTGACCGAGATATCTGCGGCTGCGGTCAAGTCCCTGCGTGACGTGACGGGCGCGGGGATGATGGACTGCAAGCATGCACTTATCGAGGCGGGCGGAGACACCGAGCGTGCCGTCGAACTCCTGCGCGAGAAGGGCTTGGCCTCCGCCAAGAAGCGGGCGGGGCGCACCGCGAACCAGGGTGTCGTGGAGTCCTACATCCACTTCAACGCCTCACTGGGTGTTCTCGCGGAGATCAACTGCGAGACGGACTTCGTGGCCAACACGGACGAGTTCCGCGATCTCGCGAGGGGCGTGGTCATTCACATCGCGAGCATGACTCCGCGCTGGGTGACCCGGGAGGATGTTCCCGAGGACCTCATCGCGACGGAGTCGCGCATCTACGAGGCGCAAGCGAAGGAATCGGGCAAACCCGAGAAGGTCGTGCCCAAGATCGTCGAGGGGAAGCTCGAGGCGTTCTTCAAAGAGAACGTGCTGCTGGACCAGCCGTACGTGAGGGACGATTCCAAGTCGGTCGGAACCCTGGTAGGCGAAGCCTCCGGCAAGCTCGGCGAGAAGATCGAGGTCAGGCGCTTCGTTCGTTTCAAGTTGGGCGAGGAACTCGGATCGGAGTGACCAATGGCTGAGGCGGTTCGGCAGACCGACGGCGCGATCCAGCCCATCTACAAGCGTGTTCTGCTGAAGCTCTCCGGGGAAGCCTTCTCTCCTGCGGAAGGTGGCTTCGGGATCTCACCGGATGCGGTTGCGATCATCGCTCGGCAACTGAGCGATGTCGTGGCCCTCGGAGTCGAGGTGGCGGTCGTGGTGGGAGGCGGCAACATCTTCCGCGGACGTCAGGCACCCGAGATAGACAGGGCTCGCGCCGACTACATGGGGATGCTGGCGACCGTCATGAATGCGCTTGCCTTGCAGGATGCCCTGGAGAAGATGGGCGCCTACACCCGCGTTCAGACCGCCATACACATGGGGCAGGTAGCGGAACCCTACGTGCCCCTCAGGGCGGAGCGACACCTGCAGAAGGGTCGCATCGTTATCTTCGCGGCCGGCATAGGAGTCCCGTTCTTCTCCACCGATACGACTGCTGCACAGCGTGCGCTCGAGATCAAGGCCGAGGCGATCCTCAAGGGCACCAAGGTGGACGGCGTGTACAGCGCCGACCCGCATCGCGATCCCAGCGCCGAGCGTTTCGAGGACATCGAGTACATCGAGGTGCTGCGCAAGGGCTACCAGGTGATGGACGCGACGGCTATCTCGCTGTGCATGGAGAACGACCTTCCGATCATCGTTTTCGATCTGAGGGTGGAAGGGAATATCATGAGGGCTGTCTGCGGCGAGCCCATAGGAACCCTAGTCCACGGAGCGGTTTGAGATGACTGTCGAAGCAGCTCTTGCTGATGCGGAGAAGAAGATGAAGGGTGCGGTCGACCACCTCCACGAGGATCTCGCTGGCGTTCGCACCGGAAGGGCGACGCCCTCCGTCCTCGCCAGAGTGATGGTCGACTATTACGGGACGCAGGTCGCCCTGAACCAGCTGGCCTCCTTCTCGGTGCCGGAGCCCAGGACCCTTCTGGTGCAGCCTTTCGATCGCAACGCGATGCCCATGATGGAGAAGGCGCTTCAGGCTTCCGATCTGGGCATCACCCCGTCCAACGACGGTAACGTCATCCGACTCTCGTTCCCGCCGCTCACCGAAGAGCGACGCAGGGAGCTGAACAAGGTCGTGAAGGAGCGTGGCGAAGAGGGTCGAGTGGCGGTCAGGAATGTCCGCCGCCATCACAAAGATGAGCTCGAGAGGCTTGAGCATGACCACGCAATCTCGGAAGATGACCTAAAGCGGGCCGAGAAGGAACTCCAGAAGTTGACCGACCGGTTCGTGGCCGAGATCGACGAAGCTCTCGTCCACAAGGAAAAGGAACTCATGGAGGTCTGATGGAAGGCGACGGCGAAGACCACGGCAGAGAACCCGGTGAGTTGTTCGAGGATCTGGACCAATTCTTCGCGCCCTTGCAGGGCAGCGATTGGCCTGTGCCCGAGGGGGAGACCGGTGAGTTGGAGCCGGAAGATCGGCGAGCTGTCGAGTCGGAGCCAGAAGATCAGCAGGTGGTCGAGCCCGAACCCGCGATTGACACTTCAGCCGCAGACCCAGCGCCCGGCGCCACGGAGGATCTCTTCCGGGAATCACTAACCGAGGAAGAGCTGCCCCTGATCGAAGACGACTATGAGGTCGATCGCGAAGGCGAGACCGATACGTCCGCGGTCACCGTCTTCATCGATGACGAAAGCATCGCCGCGAGTTCCCAAGACGTCGAGGAAGCCGCGGAGCACTTCGCCGACCCGTATGGCGACGAGCCGATCGACATAGAACAGAACATCCTGGCCGACCTCGAGGAGCCCGGCGTGGAACCCGTGGCGGTGAAGGTCGGTGCCACCGAGGGACTGCGCGGCCCGAGCTGGCAGGAGCCCACTTCCGAAGAGGTCGGGGCGGAACCTGCGCAGGACGGGTCAGGCCGCGATGTGTCCGCCGCCCTCCTCACGGGGGTTG
>Ga0315287_10005681_pt1 | contig 12318 bp, 10 predicted proteins | sample YL17G11_0_MG_FD_205037 | JGI IMG/M metagenome (GOLD analysis project Ga0315287, IMG submission 205037) | Sediment microbial communities from Yellowstone Lake, YNP, Wyoming, USA - YL17G11_0 | ecosystem: Environmental > Aquatic > Freshwater > Lake > Sediment | place: USA: Wyoming | collected...
ATATATGTATATTTATAAACGCAATGGCCCTGATGATCGGCCACATATATATTATCATGGCTATCAATTGCTATATCACTTACATCTTTAAAGTCTCCGCCTCCATAAGAGTTCCCGCCTCCATAAGACGTCACTAAGCGGACCCCAGTTGATCCATTATATTTAGCGACACTAATATTCTTATCACAAAAAAAATATCCGAGTTTATTGGCCGCTATATGATGATAATAAAGACTCTGATCATTTTTATACTGTGTTCCCCCATTCTGTGGGCCCGTGACTTCATTAAATTTAATAAATTTATTCGTTAGTAATGCATAAATATATCCATCCGGGGAAACCGTGATATCACCAAAAGCTAACCAATTAGGAGAAGTCCAGGTTAATGATATTTTACCAGTGGGATCTAATTTCATAATCCTGTTATCATCCACATTATTACTGGTAACGTAAAGAATTTTGGAATTACCGATACTAAAGTAATTCCCTGCCCCATAAGACGAAAAAATAAAATTTCCATCAAGCTTATATTGTTCACCCTGGGGATCCACGAAGTATGCGTTTGAAACTTGTAATAATGAAAAGAAAGAAAGTGCGATCAAAAGGAAAAGGGCTCTAACAATCATTCTATTTATCATTTATTCCCTCCTAAGATCTATAAGATCTGTTAATAGCATGGAATAAAAGCATTGATTTGTCAATGCTTTTTAGCACAGCGTTGGCGCCACTACCTGGGACATTCTCATCTAAAAGCTCTTCGATCTAACGGTATTATGATTATAGAAACGGCTGAAATTTTCAAGCCGCGAAGCGGATATCCTTATAGTATGAGTATTACTAATCTGCCAAAGATCGGGCCTTTCCACAGATCTCCGCATATTGGAGATAAGCGGCCGTTCGTTATTTCTCTTTATAACGCCTATAAAGAAGCTCCCAGGCAAGTTGAGGCGGCTAAAGTTGTCGGGCTCCTATTTACAAAATTACTAAATGATATTCGGTCTCATAGCTATAAGCCATTTTTCGATCAGAGCGAGATTGATAAATTATTTAGTGACGAGGTATTGAAAGATTATGCCGCCGGCAGATATTATTATCAAAAAAAGCTGGATTCGCTTGACACCTGGGGTGATCTGCTAAACAATATTGCGGGAGTTGTCTTCAGCAATCTTGATTTCTTAAAGGACACTGGCGGTGGAAAAGACCCTGGCACTCGGGCCGAAAGAATCGATGCAACCAGAGATAACCAGTTCAAGCTGCGCCAGCTCAAGATCATTGAAGACTGGATATATTTCAATCGCGTAACCCAGTCCGCCATCCGCTCGCTGGTAACCGGGCCAGTTAATCAAAGTTGCTTACTCTGCCCAGAGTACCGGAAAGAAGGCCGCCCGGCAGAAATAAAGGCGATCCTGGTGGTTGACGATAATCGTCCTTTTCTCGAGCTAGTCGAAGAATTTTCTGAATCCGATAAATTAAAGGCAGAAGTGGCGGTGACCGATCCCGGGATATCCATTCACAATCAGGTAATGAGCCTTGTCCGGGTGGTCCCTTTTGATCTGATCATTATGGACGGACAAATGCCCGAAATGAATGGAGCAGAGTTGACACAAGAATTAAGGCAAATGGGATTTTCTGGTTACATTTTTGCCAACTCTGATAGTGAAGCACATAAGAAAGACATCATCATGGCTGGCGGCGACTTGGCTTTAAGCGGAAAGACCAATCGGCTATCTAAACTTTTTCAAAAAGGTTAATATTTAAAAGCTAAAGAACTTCTTTTCCTGATAAGGGTTATTGCCGCCTTCTTTTTTCGGTTCAACTTTCGGCTTTGGGATATCGGGCGCCGGTTTAACCTGCGGCGCAGCCGCCGGTTTGGGAGCCGGCAGCTGGATGCTTTTTCCCGCTTCAAAGATCGAAGTCTGGATGAATTGCGATTTGGGGGCGGCCGGTTTTGATCTGATAATCGGCTCGGCTTTTTTAGCGATCACGGCCGGTTTTGCGACGACCGCTTTTTCTTCCGGCGCCAGGTAGACCAGATCGTGGTCTCTGACATAGTCCTTAACTTTTATCCCGACATCATCGCCTTTCTTAACTTTGGTCACGCTATCGTGCTCGATCTGCATCGATTCCACTTTTTGGGTGAAGTCGGTGGTATGGCCTTTAATATGAATGGTGTCCCCCACTTTGAAAGGGGCTTTGACCGAAATAGCGGCGACCGCTATTTTATCGAAGTAATGCTCGATCTTGCCCAGCAGTTTCTCTTTTATTTTTGGGGCGCTCTTCTTCTTTGCCAATACTTTTTTAACTGTTTTTTTGATCTTTTTCGGTTTCGAAATCTTTTTGATCTTTTTCGCTTTTGTAGCCTTAACTGCCTTCTTAGCCTTCTTCGTTTTTTTGATTTTCTTTTTCTTTTTTGACATGTTATTCCCTCCCGCTGGCTGCCATTTTAGCATTGATTTAAAAATAATTAAAGTTGGAAGTGCTGAAAAAGAAGCTAAAAACGCGTAGCATCGCCTCTTAGGCGATGCGTCTGTGTGTCCCGCCACCCCTAAAGGGGTGGCTACGCGGAGTAAATCCCTACTACGCGGAGTAAATCCCCACACCTTGCCTATTGATGATAAAAAAGGTTAAAATAGAACGAGATGGAAAATTGGAGATGGCAATGAACAAATTCAATATCTGGATTTTTATTTTTATCGGAATTGCTTTAATCGTTACATTGTTTAATTTCATCGGCTGCGGCCATCCGACACAGCCGCCCAACCCTGATACGCCAAGCGTGGTAACAGTCTTCCCGTCAGATAAAGAAGCTGGTGTTAATCTTGATGTTACGATCGCGGCGCGGTTTGACCGGGAAATGGACCCCGCCTCCATCAATGATTCCACCTTTATTGTCACTTCTGAAGCTGGCGCGGTGATGGGGACGGTCACCTATGACGCGAGCAGCAAAACGGCAACTTTTCCCCCCTCCTCGCCTTTGACCGCTGCGACAACTTATAGCGCGACCGTACTGACCGGGGTGAGAAGCAGCAACGGCGATGAAATGACATTGCCATTCAGCTGGAGTTTTACCACCGCGGCGATCAATCCGACCACTTTAACTAACATTACTACCACCACCGGAAATGTCACAACCACCTCTACAGTAACCACTACCACTTCCACCACTTCTACCACGCTCGATCCTGCCCTGCTCCGGCAGATCAATTCTCCCAACAGCAATGAAGTTTTTGGATCAGCTGTCGCAGCGGGGGACGTAAATGGGGACGGCAAGGCGGATATAATCGTAGGAGCCCTGGGTAATACCATCGGGGAGCATGGTTCGGTTTATATTTTTTCTGGAGCCGATGCCTCTCTCCTTTACCATTTTATAGGTACTTCGGCCGGCGATTCTTTCGGTGCTCCTGTGACTGCCGGAGATATTAACGGCGATGGCAAAGCAGATATCATTGTCGGCGCAGATTCTGCTTCTCCCTCTGGAAACGTAGCCGCCGGTTCGGTCTATGCCTACTCAGGGGCAGACGGTTCCCCGCTTTATCAGAAAGACGGCGCATCGGCTGGAGACCATTTTGGCGCCACCATTGCGATCGGCGATGTCAATGGTGACGGAAAGGCAGATATTATAGTTGGCGCTCCGCATGTTGGAGGAAAGGGAGGAGAAACTGGGGCCATTTATGTTTATTCAGGAACCGACGGATCACTCATTTATCAAAAAACCGGTAATACAAATGAAAACTTCGGCCAAGCAATTGCCGCCGGTGATGTGAATGGGGATGGGAAAGTTGATCTTATCGCTGGAGCTAATAATGCTTCTCCTTCTGGGAAAGCCCATGCCGGTTCGGTTGATGTTTATTCCGGGGCGGATGGCTCTCTACTTTACCAAAAAGATGGGGATATAGCCTACGACTTGCTGGGCGAATCAGTGGGCGCGGGAGATGTAAATGGCGATGGCAAAGACGATATTATTGCCAGCAAGCAAAATGGTACTTTTCAAGTCTCAGATTTGAATATCTATTCCGGAGCCGATGGCTCTTTGCTTTACCAAATACCGGTGAATATGTGGCCACGCATCCAGATAATCACCGGCGACGTCAACGGTGATGGGAAAGCCGATATAATATCCAACGGCATTCTTGTTTTTTCCGGCGTTAACGGGTCGTTGATCTTTCAAAGGGATGGTTCAAACGCGGCCGCCGGTGATGTGGATGGCGATGGGAAAAATGAAATTATTCTAAGTTATGCCGGCATAGTTAAAATTTATAAAGTTCCTTAACTGAAATAAGGAGAAAAAAATGAAAAGATCCTGGCTTTATGTGATCTTCCTGGCAGGCTTATTAAGTTTGAGCTGGTTCATACTGGCAAATTGCGGCGGGTTGATTCCTGCCGGCGAAAACATTACAAACGCGACTAAAGGTTGGCAGCTGGTCGGGAATATACAACCGTCATTACCCTCTTATGAAGCACAGACTATTTTTCTTTGGGTTTATCAGGGGACACCCATTATAGCTTATGCTGATGAAAAAACATCGTTTAATATTGGGGGGGGTGGGAGTGGAATGGAGGGAGTTGTAAGAGTAATCAAATATAACGGCACCAGCTGGGAATCGATCGGTGACCCGCCACTAAAACCGACACCTAATCTGTCATTTTTTGTCTATGCCGGAATCCCCTATCTGGGGTTCAGAGATGATAACAATTATGGCAGCGGCAAAAATGAAATTGTCGGCTATGCTTCGGTCTTTAAATATAACGGCAGCAGCTGGGAGAGCGTCGGCCAGCCGGCGTTTTCGGCTGGCGGGATACTCTACCCCTCATTATCTGTTAGTAATGGCATACCCTATATCGCTTATAGTGATCTTGCCCATGAAAGCAGGGTTACGGTTATGAAATTTAACGGCAGCAGCTGGGAGAGCGTCGGCCAGCCGGGTTTTTCACCTTGCTCAGGCGAACAATATATTTCTCTTTGCGTTTTTAACGGGACCCCCTATGTCGCTTTTAATGATAATACTTTTCCAGGTTCGCACGGATTCACCGGAAAAATTAGCGTAATGAAGTTCAACGGTGCCGCCTGGGAATATGTCGGAACTCCCGGCTTTTCTGCCGACGCAGTCCGAGATATAGACCTAAAGATCTACAATGGAATACCTTATGTCGCTTATGGAGATTATAGTTTTTCTGAGCCTTTTATTGGCAGCACTGAATCAATTGCCAAAGCTACGGTCATGAAATTTAACGGCAGCAGCTGGGAAAGCGTAGGACCACCCGGTTTTTCCGCCGGCGATTCACATTATTGTTCACTGTTTATTAGTAATGGAAATCCTTATATTGCATTTAGAGATAATTCCATACCTTTCGGGTTAGGAGCGGCATCGGTGATGAGATTTAACGGAACCGGCTGGGAATATGTTGGAGGACAAGGTTTTACGACTATGCACGCGGTTGGTTACACATCACTTTATATCGATAATGGCATACCCTATCTGGCTTACCGCGATATCGATAATAACAACAGTCTGACATTAATGAAATATATTGAATAGCGGAAACTATTCGGCCCTCACCCGATTTTTTTCTCTAACAAAGATAATCTTTTCTGCCCTCTCCCAGGGGGCGAGGGCAAGTTTTGTTTTCCTCTCTCTCTGGGACCTGCCTGCCCTTCGGGTCGAACCTCAGGGTGATACTGGATAGTTCCTGTCTTGTCTTTTCTTGCGATAATCGCTATCATTAAACAATGAAGATCCATCAGCTTGAAGTTGGACCGATCCGGACCAACTGTTATATTCTGGAGGACGAAGCCACCCGGGAAGCGATCATTATCGACGCCGGCGGAGGAGCGGAGCGGATCTTAAACCTGATCAGAGAAAAAAAACTGAAACCAAGATTTATTATTATCACCCACGGGCATTTTGACCACGTGGGAGCGATCGAAAAAATAAAAGCCGAAACCGGCGCCCAGGTCCTGATCCATGAGCAGGATGATTTTTTCCTTCCCCTCTCTGACGCTCCGCATGCCGACCGCTTTCTCAAAGAAGATGAAGTAGTGCGAGCCGGACATATCGCCCTTAAAGTCATTCATACTCCAGGCCATACCCCCGGCGGGATCTGCCTGTACAGTGAAGCGGAGAAGACGCTTTTTAGCGGGGATACATTGTTCCTGGGAACTTACGGCCGGGTTGACCTGCCCCATTCTTCGGAAAAAGAGATGTTAAAATCGCTGGAGAAGTTGTTAAATTTGCCGCCCGAAACTACTGTTTTCCCCGGCCACGGCGCGGCCACTACCATTGAAGTGGAAAAGAAGCTGTTTCCCTACGATTGATCCCCACACCAAAGTTTTTGGTGTGGGGATTGAACTCAGCCCGGCGGCCAGCTGAGGTCCCGGCCGCCCAGCAGATGAAAATGCAAATGCTCAACCGCCTGTCCCGCCGCCTTCCCGTGATTAACTACCACCCTGAAGCCGGTCTTGTCGATCCCCCGTTCCGCCGCCAGTTTATTAACGACTTTAAATAGATCGCCAATCAATAAGTCATCTTTTATTTCGGTAACCGACACGATATGCTGTTTGGGAATCACCAAAATATGGCTGGGCGCCTGCGGCGCGATATCATTGAAGGCCAGGATCTTTTCATCCTCATAAACGATACTTCCTGGAATCTCCTTCTTAATTATCCGGCAGAAAATACAATCGGTCATTCCCGCAGCAGCTCCTTGATCTTAGCCTGGACATTTCCGCTCTTGAGCAGACCTTCCCCAACCAAAATACCTCTCACTCCTGCGGCTTTCAAGGCTTTTACCTGCTGATCGGAATAGATCCCGCTCTCAGAGATGACCAGCTGCTGCTTCAATTCGGGCAGCTTTTCCATGACACTGAGCGTCGTATTGAGGTCGATCTTCAGAGTGTCCAGATCGCGGTTGTTGATCCCGATGATCCGCGCTCCCGCATCCTGCGCTTTTTTCACTTCTTCTTGCGTGTGACATTCAACCAGTGCTGATAAGCCAAGCTTGCGCGTCAGGGCGACGAAAGCCTTAAGGTCTTTTTCCGCTAGAATCCTTACGATCAACAGGACCGCATCCGCTCCCGCCAGCCGACTCTCATAGATCTGCAGCTCATCAATAATAAAATCTTTCCTCAATACCGGTATCTCAACCGCCTCTTCCACCGCCGTCAGATCCTTGAGGCTTCCATAAAAGTATTTATCTTCAGTCAAAACCGAAACTGCCGCGGCACCAGCTTCTTCGTAATCCTGCGCCAGTTCGACCGGATCATAATCTGGCATAATAATGCCGGCGGAAGGCGAGGCTTTTTTTACTTCGGCGATCAGCGCTAGCTGGTGTTGGGGAAAAACGGAGGAAAAATCAAAAGTCGCGGCCTCATGCTCGATCGCTTTAAGAGCCTGCTTTGGGTCCAGGCGCTTTTTTAAGACGGCTATTTCCTGCTGCTTATGCTGAACGATCTGATCGAGTATCATGGTGTATAATAATACTAACATGCTGAATATCCCTTATCAACACAGCCCGGTAATGGTCCCGGAAGTGCTGGGATTCCTCAATCTCCGGTCCGGCGGAACCTATGTCGACTGCACGCTGGGAGGAGGAGGACACGCCCAAGCTTTGCTTGGGAAATTCAAAACCTGCCTGCCGGCAGGCAAGGTCCAAAATCCAAATATCAAAATTATCGGTTTTGATCAGGATGGGGAAGCTATAGCGGCCGCGAAGCAAAGGCTGGCCGGATTCAAGGATATTGAATATATCAATGACAATTTTGTGAACCTCAAGGAACACCTCAAGCATAAAGTCGATGGATTTTTATTCGACCTGGGGGTCTCGTCTTATCAGATCGATGCAGCGGAACGCGGTTTCAGTCTGCAGCAGGACGGGCCGCTCGATATGCGCATGGACCAGGGCCAGGAGCTCACCGCCGCGCGGATCATCAATCATTCCAGCACGGAAGAGCTGGAAAAAATATTTCAAGAATACGGGGAAGAGCGTTTTGCCCGCCGGATCGCCCGCGCGGTCATCGGCCAACGCCCATTTTCTACCACCTTCCAGCTGAAAGCTATCATTGAAAAAGCCATTCCGACCTGGAAGAAGCGCGAGTCGGTAACCCGTATTTTTCAAGCCCTCCGGATCGCGGTCAACGCGGAGCTGGATAATCTTACGGCCGCAGTAAGCGACGCCGTCGCGCTGCTCAATCCCGGCGGAAGAATCGTGGTTATCGCCTACCATTCCCTGGAAGACCGGATCATCAAGCGCGCTTTCAGGGATTTTGCTAAAAATGCTATACTTGGGGTCTTGACCAAGAAACCAATTACGCCGGGAAAAGATGAGGTGGCGGAAAATCCTAGAGCCCGCAGCGCCAAGCTGCGCGCGGCTGAAAAATTATGAACTTTAAAAACGCGCTGTTTATTTTAGTCGTCCTGCTGCTTCTGTCGGGGGTCCATTTATTCATTTATATCCAAAACATCAGCCTGAATTATCACGTCACCGACGTAAAAATAAAATTATCCGAATTAAAAAGCCAAAGCCGGCTGCGGGGAGCCCAGGTCGCCCGGGCGGAAAATCTGGATTATGTGGAACGGGCCGCCAAAGAAAAACTGGGGATGATTTATCCTGAAAAAGTCAATTACATTATCGCGGGGACCAGGCCGCACCCGACGATTGCGGTAACAATGGAGGCAAACCCAGAGCAGAACTGACACCGGTCCCGATCTGGATAAAGGGACTGACATCCCGATAATAGATCAGCCTCGGCTCGCCCATAATCTTGGCTTCGTCTTTGGCCACATCCACCGCATCCAGAAAACCGCCCAGCTTGTCGATCAATTTTGCGGCCAGCGCCTGATTCCCAGTGAAGATCCTGCCCTGCGCCAGCGCTTCAACTTCTTTGGTCGGCAGCTTTCTTCCCGCCGCGACCACATCGACAAACTCTTGGTAATTTTCATCGATCAGCCGTTCCATGGCTTCCGCTTCAACCGTGGTCAGCTTTCTCAGGCCGGAGAACATATCGGCATGGCTGCCTTCTTTGATCACATCGGTTTTGACGCCGAATTTATTCAGCATTTCCGAGATATCGGGCATATAAGAAAGCACACCGATGCTGCCGGTGATAGTCGACCTATCCGCCACGATTTTATCCGCCGCCGCCGCGATATAATAACCGCCCGAAGCGGCTATGCTCCCCATGGAGGCGATAATTACTTTTTTCTTTTCTCTGGCATACTGCAGCGATTTGTAGATTTCGCCCGCCGCCACGCTTGTCCCGCCGGGGCTGTCTATCCGGATGACAATCGCTTTTACAAAAGGATCTTCGGCCGCTCGGCGGATATTCCTCGCCAGCTGATCGGACCCAACGTAATTGCCGCCAAAAATAAAGTTGCTGCCGCCCGCGCCGGAAATAATCTCGCCGTTAACTTCGATGATCGCCACTCCAAACATCTGGGTAAAGAAAGTGGTTTCCGGCTCCAAAAGATTGGGGGTAATGATCTTGACTTCGTCTTTGGAGCCATAAAGCTCGGAGGCGGCCATGCTGGCATCGCGGAAATATCCCACCCGATCGATCAGCCCCATTTTCTGGGCCAGCCGGGCGGGAAATACCATTCCGTCGCCGATCTCTTTGATCTTTTCGATCTTGATCTTGCGGCTGGCGGAGATATCACTCAGCATCTGTCGGTAAATATCTTCGACCAATCCTTCGGCCATTTCTTTCTGCTCGCTGCTCATGCGCGGCGATAACCAATCAAAAACCGTTTTATATTTTCCTTTGGCTATCACTTCCCATGAAATTCCCAATTTTTGGAACAGGCCGTTCATGCGGTAGATCTCAATGCTCCGGCCAAACCCTCCGACCGCCGAACCGGGAGCCGCAACTATCTGGTCCGCGGCGGAAGCCAGATAATATTCATCCCCAATGGCAGAACCCTCAATGTAAGCCACTATTTTCTTCCCTTTTTGCCGTGCTCGGTCAATTTCGGCCCGCATCTCCTGGACCATGGCCGCACCGCCCAAACCGCCGCTGAATCCCCTGATCCTCAGGAATATTCCGTCGATCGATTTATCTTTGCTAGCAGCGCGGATGCTTTCGAGAATGGAATCCAAACCGGGCTGGATACCTCCGAACAAGCTGTACTCGGTCTCGCCGGCTTTGATCGCTCCGCCAACATCGATCAGCGCAAATTCTTTGGGCTTGATCAGCGAGAAGGGCCTTTCTTTCCCGGGCAGCAATTTTATTCCCGCCTCAAAGCGCTGGATACCGCCGCCATCGTTATTAAAGAGGACCGCGTAATCGAGGGTAAAAGCCGACATGTCGACTGATATTCCGGCGGTGGGCCGGCTGCGATCGATCCCCGCCCGCAGCGACAATCCCCTCACCAGGTTGGCTTCGATCCCAAAGTGCCCATAGCTTAATAATGATTTATAGATTTCCGCGTCGCCGGCCAGGACCAACTGCCCATCCATTGGTTTAAGGCTGAAACCGATCCGCGCCGAAGCCGGTACAAGCCTTGATTTGGTGGTTAAAATATCCTGCCCCACTAGCGCTAATCTTAGTTGGGGAGTTATCCGCAGCAGCAAGCCGATATCCGCGGTCCACCCCTCGTTTTGCACACCGGAAATATTCCAACTAAGATTTTTGTAATTGGTGCCCCAGTTGAGCCAGCCGGCGCGGTTGCCAAAACCGACAGCTGAATAATTTATCAGGTCACCGGCAGGATTTTGGATTTTCCCCTCCGAATAACCGATATATCCCAGTTTGATCAAACTGTAGGTGAATTCATTTTTTGTCTTATTGGAATCAAGGCTGCCATAAGTGTAGCCAAAACCCGGGGACGCCAAACCGGCCGGATTATAAAAAACCGCGCTGGCGTCTTCCGCAATCGCCGAATACGCTCCGCCCATCCCGGCCGCGCGGACCCCGATCCCCTGCTTGAGCAGCTGATCTCCCAGGTCGTCCGCAACCGCAGAAAATCCTAAACACCAAAAAACAAATAACAGGCAAATTGCAAATCCCGTAAATGCCCTCACCCAAATTTTTTTCCCACAATGGTCAAATCCCGACTCCCTCTCCCAATGGGAGAGGGACGTAAACATCAACCAAACGGATTTGAAAACCTGGGTGAGGGATTTGAAATTAGTGCTTCGGATTTGTTTGGGATTTGGGATTTGGGATTTTGGATTTATCATTGTATACTATTATATATGGTTCGAGTTCGATTTGCACCTAGTCCCACCGGTGCGCTTCATATCGGAGGCGCGCGAACCGCCTTATTCAACTGGCTTTTCGCCCGGCACCATAAAGGCAAATTTATTCTGCGCATCGAAGATACCGACCGGGAACGCTCCACTCTGGAATCTAATAAAGCTATTTTTCATGGCCTGGAATGGCTGGGGCTGGACTGGGACGAAGGCCCCAATATCGGCGGACCGCATGCTCCTTATTATCAGACCGGCCGGGTCGAAACTCACCGCGGCTTTGCTGATCAGCTGGTTAAAGAAGGGAAAGCCTATTACTGTTTCTGCACTCCCGAAGAACTGAAGAAGAGAAGGGAAGAATCCGAAGCCCGCAAAGAGGCGCCGCGCTATGACGGCACCTGCCGCAAATTATCCGAAGCGGCGATCGCGCAAAAATTGGCCGGCGGCATTCCCAAAGTGATCCGTTTTCTCCTGCCGCCGGTCGGCGAAACGACGGTTGAGGACCTGGTCCGCGGCAATGTGGTTTTTAAAAATGAACTGCTGGATGATTTTGTGATTCTCAAGTCGGATGGCTTTCCGACCTACAACTTTGCCTGCGTGATCGACGATCATTTAATGGAAATAACCCATGCTATCCGGGGAGATGACCACCTCTCGAACACTCCGCGGCAGATCCTGCTTTATCAGGCTTTCGGCTGGCACCTGCCCCAATTCGCGCATATCCCGATGATCCTGGGGAAAGACAAGGCCCGGATGTCAAAACGGCACGGCGCCACTTCCGTCATCGATTACCGCGAGATCGGTTATCTGCCGGAAGCGATACTCAATTACATCGCTAAACTGGGATGGGGCTGCGGCGACCAGGAGATATTCTCCCGGGAAGAGCTGATCGAAAAATTCTCGTTGGACGGAGTGACCAAGAATCCGGCGGTGTTTGACATGGAAAAGCTGAACTGGCTGAACGGCCAATATATCCGAAAAATTTTACCCGAAAGGCTGATCGATCTTTGTGAACCACTGCTGATCCAAGCATATGGCAACCATGATTTTGAATACATCTCAAAAGTGATAAAAGTTTTCCATGATCGGCTGGTTTTAATTCCAGATATTGTTCCCCTTTCCGAATATTTCTTTAAG
>Ga0315287_10005682_pt1 | contig 12317 bp, 9 predicted proteins | sample YL17G11_0_MG_FD_205037 | JGI IMG/M metagenome (GOLD analysis project Ga0315287, IMG submission 205037) | Sediment microbial communities from Yellowstone Lake, YNP, Wyoming, USA - YL17G11_0 | ecosystem: Environmental > Aquatic > Freshwater > Lake > Sediment | place: USA: Wyoming | collected...
ACCGGCTGGATTTCAAGGTTATTGGCCCGGTGCGATTGCGCGGCTACGAAAACGGCGATCCGGTGGATATCACCCCGCACCAAGTCTCCTGGCGGAAGGTGTTCTACGGTTTGGGACGCGGCTTCTTCCAGGCCACCGACCAACCAGGCGACGTGGAAGTGGCGGCGGCGGCCGTGCTGGGCAACCGCACCTTCACCACCACTACCCGCGTGGCGATCGATGCGCAGCGCATCGCTCTGCGAGGGACGCTGGCGAACGCCGAACTGGTTATTCACTACACCATTGATGGCCGGGAACCAACCGCGGCCGCGCCCCAGTACGTCGTGCCATTCACGATTGATCGCACCACCACCGTGAAATCGCTCGTGCTGCGCAACGGCCAGCCATTCCTCTCGACGCAAGCCGAGTTCATTCGCAGCGTAGCTCCGGCGGCAAGTCCGCCAATGGCGAGCGCAAGTTCTCAGCCTTACAGTCGCTACAAGTGACCGTTTGACACGGATCTCGTCGGCTTTTGGGAGGAAGGCACGACCCGCTTCCAGTTAGCAGGATGGCACCGTGCATAAGATCGATGGTGGCAAGGACGGATTCTGACGGAAAATTTCGCTACTTTGATGAGCAAAGCTATTGAAATCGGATACCGTACCTGGGTATCATGGGACGTGTACCGTGCTTGAGTACAGGACTGTACCGCTTGACCCTTGAGGTGTGAGGCGGATTCAGGTCGATCTGCAAGCCTGCTTTCACCCCACAGTGTGTTCACCGCGCTTTGGGTGTCACGCAACCGAGATGCGGTCTCGGCTGCTATGCAGCCCAAGGGGACGGAGTTTGCCTATACACGATCCTGAATACGCGATGAAACTTCCCGATGACCTCATCCGTCTCAAAGACTGAAAGAATCCGTCATGAATCCAATGAAACTCATTCGCCTGGCTCTCGCCGTTCTATGGCTGTCTCCACTCACCGCCTTTGCCACCGCCACCAAACCGCTGAACCTGCCCGCGTCAACATCACCAGCGCAGTCAAGGTCGGCGCCAACGAACTCGAAGTGAGCGTCGTCAACCTTTGGCCGAACCGCCTGATTGGCGATGCCGCACTTTCGCGGGAGAAGCGCTTTACAGAGACGAACATGCGCAAATTTGTTTCCACATCACCGCTTCTGCCTTCCGGGCTGCTCGGACCGGTTCAAGTTCTGGCCGAAGACGCCTCGCATTGAACCCGAGCAGGCTATGCGTTACCTGGTTTCCTCCGAGAAGCGTGTGAGCGGAAACAAGATATAAATATGAAGAAGAAAGCATTTATGAAGTCGGCGGTGATCCTGTTGCTGGCGGTTCTGGCGGCGGTATCGGTTGGCGCAGCGGACCAGGCAAAAGACGGTCTTGCGCAGCAGTTTCAAAGTCCGCCGGCCACAGCACGGCCGGGGATTCTGGCGTTCATGCTGCCTTACGGCCCGGTGCCGGACGCCGCGATCAAGCGCGACCTGGAAGAGATGAAAGCCAAAGGCATTGTGACCTGTTTGATTTACACTCCGGGCGGCGGCGGGCTTAGGCGCGATCGCAAACTCATCTATGGTGAAACGGAAAACCAGGTTGATCTGACCACTCAGGAATATAACGGGGCCGGCGTGATCGAAGAAGAAATGGGCAGCGGCAACTTGAAGTGGTCGGACGAGTGGCGGCACACAGTCCGGGTCGCCGCCAAAGAAGCGGGGCGACTGGGGCTGGAGCTGGGTTTTGCCATTGAAGGCGCCGGACGTGAACCCCAGGTTCTGCCGCTCGAATATTCCAAGCAGTTGCTGGTTTATTCCCGCAAGGAAATCAAGGGACCTGGGAAGATGGATTTGACCCTTCCTTTGGCCGAGAAGGCGCCTCTGAACACGGACAAGACGCCACTGTTCTACCGGGACATTGCGGTGCTGGCAGTGCCGGCTCACGGCGCGGTGGCGTCAAAGCAGATTGTGGATTTGAGCGGTCGCATGGATTCGTCCGGGCACTTGCGCTGGGACGCGCCGGACGGCGAGTGGGTCATCCTGCGTTTTGGTCATACCGTGGAACCAAAGCCCGCTTTTTTTGATCATCTGAGCGCCGAGACCGTGGACAAACGCTGGGCGATGCACACGGGCAAACTGCTAAAAGAGATGACGCCGGAGGAACGCAAGGGGCTGACGTTTGTGGAGATTGACAGTTACGAAGGCGGCCCGCAGACGTGGTCCACGCGGTTCGCGGAGGAATTTCGCAAGCGCCGCGGCTATGACATTTTGTCGTGGTTGCCGGCGCTGGCTGAACGGACGGTCGGCGATGCCGGTCAGAGCGCCCGATTCAAGCGCGATTATGAACTCACCATCAGCGATTTGTTTGCCGAAAATTTTTATGGCCGGTTCCGAACTTTGGCAAATGCGAACGGATTGAAATTCAACGCCGAGGCCGCCGGCCCGCATCAAATGCAAACGGATCTGCTCAAGAGCATCTCGCGTTGCGACGTCTCCATGGGCGAATTCTGGATGCCCGGGACGCATCGCGGGGTCGGCGACGAGCGGCGGTTTCTGCTGCGCGACGCGGCGGCGGCGGCGCACGGCTATGGAATGGCACAGGTCTTTTGCGAGGCGTTCACCGGCGGCAATGATTGCTGGCGGGAATCGCCATTCACCATTAAGCCATGCGCCGATCAGGCTTTTTGCGATGGCCTCACACGTCCGTGCATTCATGGCTACAGCATTTCTCCCTGGCTGGACGACGCGCCCGGAGCGGCTTATTGGGCGGGCACTTATTTCAACCGTCACATCACCTGGTGGGATCAGTCGCCCGCTTTTCTCGATTATCTGGCGCGTTGCTCATATCTGCTCTCGCAGGGGAGGTTCGCGGCGGATGTGGCATTTTACGACGGTGATGGCATTGGTAAACCTGTGTCACGCAAGGCCGCGGCCCTCGAAGGGTTGGGCGGACATTTTGATTACGACAAGGTCAACACGGAAATTCTCCTGACGCGGATGAGCGTAAAGAACGGGCACATCGTGCTGCCGGATGGATTGAACTACCGGCTGCTGGCGCTCGATCAAGGCCAGCCGCTTCCGGTCACGGTTTTGCACAAGCTTGTTGATATGGTGGAGGCCGGAGCAACCGTGCTGGGGACGCGTCCGCCGGGGCCATATGGTTTGAAGGATGACCCCGCGGAATTTGATATCCTCGTCAACCGGCTCTGGGGTTCGAGCCATCCAGACCCGGCAGGGATGCGGTCCTTGGGCAAAGGCCGCGTCGTCTGGGGAAAGCCGGTTTTACAATTTCTCCAGGACGATGGCGTGGCGCCTGATTTTGAATGCGCCGGCGTCAGTTCCAAAGGCGTGGTGGATTGGATTCATCGCCAGACGAACAACGAGGATTTATATTTTGTGTGCAGCCGGTGGCAACCGGTGGAGCAGGTGGAATGCGTGTTTCGCGTCAGCGGCAAAATTCCTGAACTGTGGGATCCGGTGACGGGAAAAATTCGGGAAGCGGCGGCGTTCCGCCAGGAAAACGGGCGAACCATTGTGCCGTTGAAGTTCGGCCCGTGCGGCTCGGTGTTTGTCGTTTTCCGCAAGCCCACGACCGAGACGGCGCGTTCCGGCAAAAACTGGGATGAGTTGGAGCCTCTGCAGACAATCACCGGGCCATTCACAGTGAATTTTGATCCCAAGTGGGGCGGCCCGCCGGAGGCAACGTTTGCCACTTTGGAAGACTGGACCACCCGATCCGAAGACGGAATCAAGTATTACTCGGGCAAGGCGACCTATCACCAGACATTCGTTCTGCCCGTATTGCCGAAAGCGAAAACCTATCTGGATCTGGGCACGGTTCACGAAATCGCAGCCGTGCGGCTCAACGGACAGGACCTGGGTGTGCTTTGGACCAAACCATTCCAGGTGGAGGTGACGGACTCGTTAAAGCAGGGCGCCAACACCCTGGAGATTGACGTGGTGAACCTGTGGCCCAACCGCCTGACGGGAGATACGTTTCTGCCAAAGGAAAAACGGTTCACCCGCACCAACATGACCAAATACACCCAGGCCAGCCAACTACTTACCTCCGGCTTGCTCGGGCCGGTCCAGGTTCTGACGGAAAGGGTTCTGCGCTGATGAATTCCTCTCGGCCGAATCTCCCGCGTAGCGCCGAGCACGCACCGCGCGCAAAAGCAAATCCCTGCAATAATCCAAGAACCATGAAGATCCGGATGAAGTTGATTCTGATCAGTCTTTTTGCCAAGGCGTGTGCCCATTCTTTTCACGATTATGATAACCGCTGAGCCTCCGCGCCATGACCGCTAAAGAACGCATACTCGCCATCCTGAACCGCCAACCTGTGGATCGCATCCCCGTAGATCTCTGGCACACGCCGGAAATTTCCGCCGCGCTGCGCCAGCACTTCGCCGTTGCCGACGACTTCGCCATGTGGCGGGCGCTCGGTCTGGACAAGATTGTGTGGGACTTCATGGACTACAAAACCGACGCGGGCGAACGCGCTGGTGGGCAATCCGGCGCGGGGGCTGAGTCCGGCGGCGACCGCACCATGTGGGGCGTGCCCCTCAAGAACATCCAGGCGGGTGAGGCGAACTATGCCGAGTTCGGCACCGCGCCGCTGACGGGCTACGACACGCCTTCTTCGCTGGACAACTATCCCTGGTGGCCCAAGGTGGACCGCTTCGATTGCGACGGCGCCGTGGCGCTCGCAGAACGCGCCTCCCGCGACTACGCCGTCATCGGCCCGTGGGTTTCGTTCTTTGAAATCTACTGCCAGTTGCGCGGCCTCGAACAGTCCATGATGGACCTGATTGAAAGCCCGGAACTGGTTGAGGCGATTCTCGACCGGGTGGAAGCCATCCAGACCGAGATGATGAAACGCTTCTTCGCCCGGGCCGGCAAGAATCTGGACCTCGTCTTCATCAGCGACGACATCGCCGGTCAGCAATCGCTGCTGATGTCCGCCGGGATGTGGCAGGAACACCTTCAGCCGCGGCTGAAGCGTTGGTGCGATCTGATCCACGCCCATGGCCTGAAAGCGTTCTATCACACCGATGGCGCGGCCCGGCCGCTCTTGAAGCCCATCCTGGACTGCGGCGTGGATGTGTTGAATCCCATCCAGCATGCCTGTCCTGGCATGGACATGGCGGAGTTGAAAAATGAATTCGGCGCGCGCGTGATTTTCCACGGCGGCGTGGACAACCAAAGCGTGCTGCCGCGCGGCACAGCCGAGGACGTGCGCCGAGAGACACGCGATTGTCTGGCGACACTCGGCGCGGGACGCGAAGGGTTCATCTGCTGCTCCTGCCACAACGTCCAGGCCGGCACGCCGCTGGAAAACATTTTCGCGATGATCGAGACCGTCCAGAAATCCTGAATCCAAGCAACGCATGAGTCAGACCAGAGCTCCCGATTACAGCCTTACCGGTGCGAACGCGGTGCTCGCGGTGGAAAACGGCCTCGCCGAGGCCGAGTGGTATACGACTCCCGTCCCGAAGGTGGAATTGCGCCAACTCCTCGAACGCCGCAACGGTCAACGACACCTGGGGATACAAAAAGGACGATCAAAACTGGAAAACCCCCGAGGATATCTGCTTCAAACTGGTCGATATCGTCAGCAAGGGAGGCAACTACCTGCTCAACGTCGACCCCGACGCTGACGGCCAGATCCCCCCGCCCAGCCAGGAGGTCCTCCGGAAAGTGGGGGCCTGGCTGAAAATCAACGGGGAAGCCATCTACGGTGCCGGCCGCACCCCGTTCGGTCCCGAACTCGGCACCCCCATGCCCGGCCCAACGGCACACCGCACTGCCGGGTCGAAGCAATGAGCGGAAGGAGCTTCAACGCCCTCGCCGCCGCCGCGAAGACCGACCCGCACATCGCCGCGAGAGTGGCCCAGTTTTAGACTATGGCAAACACCCAACCAAGAGACTCAATCATGAACTCGAAGCAACTTTGGTTTGGCCTGTGTGCCGTTGCCGCTGTGCTTGTGCCTCAAGCCACGCTCGCCGCTGAAACGACACGTCCCAACATCCTCCTCATTGTGTCCGACGACCAGGGGTACGCCGACGCTGGCTTCCAGGGCTGCACGGACATCCCGACGCCTCACCTCGATCGCTTGGCTCGGGAAGGCTTGCACTGCACGAGCGGCTACGTGACACATCCCTTCTGCAGCCCGACGCGCGCCGCATTGATGACGGGCCGTTACCAGCAGCGGTTCGGTCACGAAAACAATCCGTTCTTTGATCCCGCCGATCATCGCGAAGGCTTGCCGACTTCCGAGACGTTGCTGCCTGTGTATTTGCGCTCGGCCGGCTACGTGACCGGGTGGATCGGCAAATGGCACTTGGGCGCCGCGCCTGAGTTCAGCCCGCTCAAGCGGGGGTACATGGAGACGTTCGGCTTCATTGGCGGCGGCCATCGCTACCTGAACTGGAAGGTGAATCCGGTGGTAGAGTACCAAGTGCCCATCCTGCGCAACGGGGAGCCCGCCGAGGTTACCAACCACCTTACGCTGGCCTTCGGCGAGGAAGCCGCCGCGTTCATCCGTCGACATAAGGCCGAGCCGTGGTTTCTCTACCTCGCCTTCAATGCGCCGCACACCCCAAATGAGCCGACGCCCGAGCGCCTGTCGCGATTTGCGTCCATCGAGGACCCCAGACGTTGCGCCTACGCCGCGCAGGTGAGTCTGCTGGACGATGCCATCGGCGAGACGCTCATGGCGTTGCGCGATTCCGGCCAGCAGAGTCGTACGCTCGTCTTCTTCTTTAGTGACAACGGCGGGCCGATTGGCGTGAATGGCTCGCGCAACACGCCGCTGCGCGCAGGCAAAGGCTCAGTCTATGAAGGCGGCATGCACGTGCCTTTCGTCGTGAGTTGGCCTGGCACGCTGCCGGCGGGGAAGGATTATGACCAGCCGGTCAGTTCCGTAGACGTATTCGCCACCGCGCTCGCGGTCGCCGGCGTGGCGATGCCTACGGACAAGAAGTATGACAGCGTCAACCTGCTGCCATTCCTGCGCGGCGAGAAGTCCAGCTCGCCGCATGACCGGCTTTTCTGGCGCACCAGCACCGGGCTGTGGGCGACCCGTCAAGGCATGTCCAAGCTGGTCCGCAAGTCAGGCAGCAGCGACGAACTCTACGACCTCGCGGCTGACATCGGCGAAACCAAGGATTTCGCTGAAGCCAAGCCAGAGGCAGTGAAGCAACTCGTCGCTTCGGTGGACGCCTGGAACAAGGAGTTGGTCCCGCCGGCGTTTCCCGGACTGGGCTCGCGGAATCAGGGCAAAGCCAAGGCGAAGAAAAGGCCAGCCACTGAGCCTTGAAGTTCATTTCCACCATACTGAGACACTCATACTGGATCAATACTCTCTCTGCTCGTGACCTTTACGTGACCAAGAACCCTCAGCCCTGTGACCATTATGAATAGAATCCTGCGTCTCCTCATTCCGTGTGTGCTGTGTCTTCCATGGATGGCTCCAGCCGCCGAGAAACAGCCGGCCAAGCCCAACGTCCTCTTTATCGCCGTGGACGACCTGAACCACTGGGTCGGCTACCTCGGCCGCAACAAACAAACCCTCACGCCTAACATCGACCGCTTGGCCAAGCGCGGCGTGTGGTTCACGCGGAGTTATTGCGCCGCGCCGGTGTGCAATCCGTCCCGCGCAGCGCTGATGTCAGGTTTGCGTCCCGGTGCCACGGGCGTCTATGACAACCAGGAGAATTTCCAGCCGGTCATCCCCACGGACATCACGCTCACCACTCAGTTTCGCAAGGCCGGCTACTACGTCTGCGGCGCGGGTAAGATTTATCACGCCAGCGTGTATCGCCCGGAGGAATGGGACGATTGGTTGCGGAACGCCGGGGGCAGAGCGGCCCGCGAAGAGGACGGTTCGCCGCAGGCCGCCGTGCTCGCCGGCAAGCTGCCGATCACGCCACTCAACTGCCGTGACGAGGACATGCCTGACTACAAGTTCGTGGACTACGCCATCGAGCAGTTGAACAAGAAGCACGACATACCATTCTTCATCGCCTGCGGCCTCACCAAGCCGCATCTGCCGTGGAGCGTGCCGAAAAAGTACTACGACAAGTTCCCGGTCGAGAGCATCGAGCTTCCGCCTTACAAAGAAGACGACCTTGACGATCTCCCGCCCATCGCGCTGCAAATGGCCACCCGCAGTGGCGACCACGAAGCCATCCTCAAACAAGACGGCACCAACACCTGGAAGCAGGCCATCCGCGCCTACCTCGCCACGATCAACTTCTGCGACACGATGGTGGGTCGCCTCCTCGACGCCTACGACAAGTCGCCCGATCGCAACAATACGATCATCTGTTTCTGGAGCGACCACGGCTGGAACTTGGGCGAGAAGCATCACTGGCGCAAGTTCGCGCTCTGGGAGGAGACGACCCGCTCACCGCACATCTGGGTCGTGCCCGGCCTTACCAAGCCGGACAGCCGCTGTAATCGCACTGTGGATTACATGAGCATCTATCCGACGCTGATGGACCTCTGTAGCCTGCCCGCGCCGGCGCATGTGCAGGGCAAGAGCATCCGCTCGCTGCTTGCTAATCCGCAGATGCCGTGGGACCAGCCCGCCGTGACGACCTACCGCCAGAACAACCATACCGTCCGCAGCGAGGGTTGGCGCTACACTCATTACTCCGACGGAGGCGAGGAACTCTACAATGAAGCCAATGATCCCTATGAATGGACGAACCTCGCCAAGCAGACTGGTGAAAACGAGTTGGTGGTGAAGAAGGAATTGGGCAAGTATCTCCCGACGGAGAATAAATCCCCGGCCAAAGGCGGCGGTCCCAGTGAAGGCGGCGTAGTCAGGAAGAACCCGAGGAAGAATCGCAACCAATGATTATGAAATCCGAAGTCCCAAAATTGAAATTTGAAGGAAACCCGAAAGCCGATATCCGAAAGCGATGGTTTAGGACTCTCTCCATGGATCGTGCGATGTTCAGGCTGGCAGACGAGGGCTGCCGTTACCCTGGGCCCTTGGGTTTAACGAGGAGCCTTGCTTCATGTCTTGCGCTCGCTTGTCTCGTCTCGCTGAAGATACTGGCGGCGGACAAACCTAACATCCTCTTCTGCATCGCCGACGATGCCTCGCCGCATTTCGGAGCTTACGGCTGCACCTGGGTGAAGACGCCGCACATTGACCGACTTGCCAAACAGGGGCTCGTGTTCGCAAACGCCTACACGCCCACGGCCAAGTGCGCGCCGTCCCGCTCGGCGATTATGACCGGTCGCAATCCGTGGCAGCTCGAAGAGGCGGCCAATCACCAGCCCATCTTTCCCGCGAAATACAAGGCCTTTACCGAGGCGTTGCGCGAAGCGGGCCTCCACGTCGGTGGCCAGGGTAAAATTTGGGGCCCCGGCGAAGCCAAGACCGCCGACGGCAAGCAGCGCGAATGGGGCATGGAGACGGTCAATCCGGGAGCTGGAGGATTCCGCCAGTTCCTTGCGTCCCGTCCGAAGGGCGCGCCGTTTTTCTTCTGGTTCGGCAGCCACAATCCGCATCGCCCTTACAAACCGGACTCTGGCCTCGCTGCCGGAAAGAAGCCCACGGACATTGACCGCGTGCCCGCCATCTGGCCGGATAACGACATCGTGCGCCGCGACATACTGGACTACGCGGTCGAGGTCGAAGCCTACGACTCGCAGGTTGGCGAACTGCTGAAAGTCCTCGAAGAGAGCGGCGAGGCGACCAACACATTGGTCATCGTCACGTCCGACAACGGGATGCCGTTTCCACGGTCCAAAGGGCACAACTACGACATCGCGAACCACATGCCCTTGATCGCCTGCTGGCCCAAAGGCATTGCCAAACCGGGAGGCCAGGTGAAGGACTTGGTCAGCTTTATTGACTTCGCGCCGACCTTTCTCGAACTGCTCGGGGTTGACGGCGCGAAGTCCGGCATGTCGCCCGTCACCGGCCGCACTTTCACCGACCTGCTACGCGGCCAGCCCGAGCGTGATCGCACCTTTGTGATCCTAGGCCGCGAACGCAACGACGTGCGAGCCCGCCCCGGTACGGAGGCTGGCCTGGGCTATCCGGTGCGCGCCATTCGCGAAGGCAGCCTGTTCTACATTCACAACTTCGCACCCGACCGCTGGCCGTGCGGGAACATCGAGCTGGGCCTGCTAGACACCGACAACGGCCCGACGAAGAAACTGATCGCAGACAGCGGCGAGAAAGACCGCTTCTGGCAGCTCTGCTTTGGCAAACGCCCCGCCGAGGAACTGTTTGACCTTGCGACCGATCCCGACTGCCTGAAGAACCTCGCCTCTGATCCCGGCCATCGCGAGAAGCTGATCGCGTTGCAAGAGAATCTTTTCGCGCAACTCAAGGAACAAAAGGACCCGCGTGTGCTGGGCCAGGGCGACGTTTTCGACAACTATCCGACGTTCAAGAAAGCCTCTGGCGCGGCGACAGCACCGGCAACCGATACTCCCAGCACACCCAAGCAGAAGAAGCCCAAAGCCAAGGCAGCGAAACGTGGAGGCGAGGAGCGAACGAAATGAAATCCTGTCTGCGTCTCCGCGACCATGTCCTAATCTTTGCATTTCTTTGCGCTCTTTGCTGGCTTGATGCCGGAGGGGTGGTTTTCCAGTCGCCTAGTGGCAGCGACAGGAATGTCGACGCTCCTGCGAAACCCAACATCTTGCTCATCCTCGCCGATGACATGGGCTATTCTGACCTCGGCTGCTACGGAGGCGAGATCGCCAACCCCAACCTCGCTCAAGGCACCGGCGGCATCAACGGCAGCGGCTTCGATCTCTATCTGAACAAGGCGGATGCCGATTTCACCAAGGCCAAGCCGATCGGAAAATTCATGGCAGCCTCCACGTTTGGGGCTGGCAACCCGTCGCTGATGAGTCCCTGCATCTTCGAGGAAAACGGCGCGCTGTATCTTTGACCCCGCGCAGTATGAGTTCTTTGCCGGCAAGGATCAGTGGAGCCGGCGGCTCGCGGATGCCAAACCGATCGGCGGATGGAACAATCACATGGGCTGCGTGACCATGACCTACAACGCGCCGCTGAAGCGCTTTCTCATGTGCGTTACCGACGGCGGCAACACCGTGAGCAAATACGACACCTACATTCTGGAATCCGACCGCATGACTGGTCCTTGGAAGTTGGTGACATATTTGAGGCAGTTCGGTGAACAGGCGTATTTCGTCAACATCCCCTCCAAGTTCATCAGCCCCGACGGACGGACTATGTAGCTCTGCTACTCCGCGAATTGGACCGATGTCGGCCGGTTGCGCGCCGGCAAGCCCGCCGCCTTGGGTTCCAATCCACCCGGCAGCGGCTACGCGCTGTGCCTGCAAGAGATCCGCCTCCTGTCGCCCCGCACCCAGGAATGAGAACCGTGAAAACACTCACTATCCTTCTGGCTCTAACTGTGGGAGGCGCCTCAGCGCAGACAATCGTCTGCCCGCCGAAATCCGGCAACCCGGTCTTGCCCGGTTGGTATGCCGATCCCGAGGGCGTTGTTTTCGGCGACCGGTTCTGGGTTTATCCCACCTATTCAGCACCGTATGACCAGCAGGTGTTCTTCGACGCGTTCTCCTCGCCGGACATGGTGACGTGGACGAAGCACAGCCGCATTCTTGTCACCAACGCCGTGTCGTGGGCGCGCCGCGCTATGTGGGCGCCGGCGATCATCGAGCAGGGCGGACGCTATTTCCTCTTCTTCGGCGCGAACGACATCCAGAACGACCAACAGCCTGGCGGCATCGGCGTGGCCGTGGCGGACCGGCCGGAAGGCCCGTTCAAGGACTACCTCGGCAAGCCGCTGATCGACCGCTTCCACAACGGCGCGCAGCCGATCGACCAGTTCGTCTTCCGCGACCGAGATGGCCAGCACTACCTGATTTACGGCGGCTGGCGCCACTGCAACATCACCCGGCTGAAGGACGACTTCCGCGGCTTCGATCCGTTTCCGGACGGCACCGTGTTCAAAGAGATCACGCCCGAGGGCTACGTGGAAGGGCCATTCATGTTCCGGCGCAACGGCAAATACTACTTCATGTGGTCTGAGGGCGGCTGGACCGGACCGGACTACTCGGTGGCCTATGCCATCGCCGATGCGCCGCTCGGGCCATTCCAGCGGATCGGAAAGATTCTCCAAGCAAGACCCGCGGGTCGCCACGGGCGCGGGGCATCATTCCGTGATCAAACTGCCGGAGCAGGACGTTTACTACATCGTCTATCACCGCCGGCCGCTGGGCGAGAAGGACGGCAACCACCGCGTGACCTGCGTGGACCGGATGGAGTTCGACGATCAGGGTTTAATCAAGCCGGTGAAGATTACG
>Ga0315287_10005684_pt1 | contig 12315 bp, 12 predicted proteins | sample YL17G11_0_MG_FD_205037 | JGI IMG/M metagenome (GOLD analysis project Ga0315287, IMG submission 205037) | Sediment microbial communities from Yellowstone Lake, YNP, Wyoming, USA - YL17G11_0 | ecosystem: Environmental > Aquatic > Freshwater > Lake > Sediment | place: USA: Wyoming | collected...
TCGAGACGGTTCACCTGGTCGGCGGCGGCACGAAGAATCGGCTGCTCTGCCAATTCGCGGCCGACGCCTGCGGTCGCCGCGTGGTGGCCGGGCCGGTCGAGGCCACCGCCACCGGCAACCTGATGATGCAGGCCGTGGCCGACGGCGTGGTGGCCTCGATCGCCGAGGCCCGCGAAGTGATCCGCCGCAGCTTCCCCGTCGAGGAGTACGAGCCGAAGAACACGGCGGCGTGGGAGGATGCGTATGGGAAATTCGTGAAGATCGTGGCTGCTTAGCTTAGTGGTCGAGTATCATTGCGAGACTGGTGGGAAATACCTAGGAGACTAGATTGTCGCTACACTGTAGCGACGATTGACCGCCGAGTATGGTCAGGGGTTCAATCGTCCGAATCTCTTCCACACGATCCGGTTTGCGGAGGTGTTCCCGGATGAGCAGGAAAGAAAGGGGGACATCACTGATTATCGGTTGTCCAGTTTCCCAATTATCTCGACACTGTCGAAAGAATTGAATGCCGCAGCCATTTGAGCAAGTTCTGTTCTGCGAAGGTATTCCCGCCGGAGCAATTGTCGCCGCACTGCGGCGACAATTCGCCTGGACGTGATTTTGGAATTAGTGATTCTCTCAGTCCCCCAACCCTGGAGCAATACTATGATTCGCGTCGGCATTGCGGGCATCGGTTTCATGGGCATGATCCATTACCTCGCCTATCGGAAGATTCGCGGGGTGAAGGTTGCCGCGCTGTGCGAGCAGGACGCCGCGCGGCTGGCCGGCGACTGGCGCACGATCAAGGGCAACTTCGGCCCGCAAGGCGAGATGATGGACCTTTCGGGCATCGCCCGCTATGCCGCTCTCGACGAAATGATCGCCGACCCGAACCTCGACGCGATCGACGTCTGCCTGCCGCCGTCGTGGCACGCCAAGGTGGCGATCGCCGCGCTGAAGGCCGGCAAGCACGTATTCTGCGAGAAGCCCATCGCCCTGCAACCGGCCGACGCGAACCGCATGGTGCGGGCCGCCCAACAGTCGGGCAAGCTGCTGCTGATCGGCCACGTGCTGCCGTTCTTCCCCGAGTATCGCTTCGCCTATCAGGCGATCGCCGGCGGCAAGTACGGCCGTCTGCTGGGCGGGCACTTCAAGCGGGTCATCTCCGATCCCACCTGGCTGCCCGACTTCTACAATCCCCAAAAAGTCGGCGGGCCGATGCTCGACCTGCACGTCCACGACGCCCATTTCATCCGTCTGGTGTGCGGCATGCCCAAAGCCGTCCACAGTTCGGGCACGATGCGCGGCGAGGTGGTCGAACGCTTCACTACGCAGTTCCTCTACGACCCGCCGCGAATGGTCACGGCCACCAGCGGCGTCATCAACCAGCAGGGCCGGCCGTTCACGCACGCCTACGAGATATATCTCGAAGGGGCCACGCTCTTCTTCGACTACATGGCCCTGCCCAAGGTGGGCGACGCCGTGACGCCATTGACCGTGCTGCTGAGCAATGGCAAGGTGGAGCGGCCGAAACTCGGTTCCGGCGACCCGGTCGACGCCTTCGTGGCCGAGTTGACCGAAGTGGTCCGTGCGCTCCGCGCCAACAAGCCCTCGCCGCTGTTGGCCGGCGAGTTGGCCCGCGACGCCCTGGTCGTCTGCCAGAAGCAGACCGAATCGGTGCTGCGCGGGCGGGCCGTGAAGGTGTAGCCTCTATTGACTGACAGAAAATCAATCTCGCAATAGCGGGGGGCTAACAGCCCCCGGAGGCGGAACCACGCAATCAACGCACATTTCGGGGGCTGTTAGCCCCCGGCTATTCTCTTGACTTTCCTGAGGATCAATAGTGCGCCCTCATGGGTTCTGGATGTAGTCACTAAGACGACACCGCGTGTCAGTGTAAAGTCAGTTTGATACCAGCCGGTCGGTTCGCCGTGACCGGAGGCAGGTTCTTAAATTGTTTTGCATCAGTCACTTATGGCAATTGTCGCAACTTCCGGTTCGTGTGGCCCGGTTCTTGTTCATTTGCTCTCGCCGTTGGCAGTTCAACAGAGCGTTCCAAGAGAGCCAAGAAAAGGAAGAAGTGATGAGTACCGCAAACCTCTTGCTCGATGTTCCCAAAAGAAGGACCATCAGGCGATGCAGCCGGCTGGACGTCGTTGCCGCCTTCAGGATCGTCAACCAGGAGATCAGGGCCAAGTGCAAGAGGTTGGGTGCGAGGCGGCCGACGCTGGGGCAGATATGGGAATTGGCACGGCGCATCAAGGACCAGAGAGACCTCGTTCAACAAATCGACGGCAGGCGAGCGCTCAAACACGCTTGGCGGCTGATACGGCAAAACATGCGGCTCCGAAACAGGCTTGTCCAGATTGCACAACGATGGGAACTTGATACAAGCATCCTGATCTTTGAGTAACCGCAGAAGCCTTCGTGCCCGATTCTCCCGAGGAGAAAAGGGGCGAGGGGAGAGCTCAACATGCAAAAGAAGAAGTTGGTCGTTAACGATCTCATGCAGAAGGGCTACGTGTACTTCTTGACGGAGCCCGTGGGCGGAAACTTCTCGCCCGACTTCTCGCCCGAATTGACACCGGCCGAGATGCTGCAACTTGGCGTCTTCGGCGGCAAGTACATGACCGACTGCCGACGGGAGTTTCCCGAGGAGTGGTTCGCACACGCCAAGCTCTGCCACGAATTCCACGACCCCGAGCTGAACTACTTCGCGTTGAACGCGTCCAAGCCGCTGTCGTATTGGAGAGCGAAGGGATGGATCTACCATGAAGATCCGCGCGGCTGGTTCCAGTGGTACTGCCGGTACTACATGGGCAGAAGATGCCCCGACGACGCGCGGCAAATCAAGCGATGGAAGGCCATGACAAGACACATCGCCCAAGTCGTGAAGAACTGTCGGAAAGGCGACTTGAATTGCCGGCGGAAGCAGAGGCAAGCCCTGTTGCACTGGGCCTACGACAGCAGGAACCTCTGAGGCGGCCCGCACGTAGCATGCACGCGCCGTGTGCCGTCCGCCACGGGACTGTAAGAAATTTTGTGGCACGGGCTTCCAGCCCGTGAAGAAACACGGCCAGGATGGCCGTGCTACTTCCTGGTGACACAGAATTCCGCACAGTCCCTCCGCCACGGCACACAGCGTGTGCCTGCTACCGGTCTTCCTGCGACATCTTCATCGCCAGCAGGTCGATCTGGCTCTTCAGATCGGTCAAGAGCAGTTGCGGGCCGGCGCCGCCCGCAAGGTGCGCGTAGAACACGCTGCTGGCCGGGCCGTGGCTGGCGCCCAGCAGCGTCGTGGTGGCTTTCAACTCGTGGAGTTGCTCGTCGACGTTGTCGAGCTTGGCCGCCGCCTCGCGGTTGTCGTGCCACAGCCGATCGAGTTGCAGCACCAGGCCGATCAGTAGGGCAACCTGTCCGATCAGCGCCACGGGCAGGCCGATCGTCCAAAGCTCCTGGCGTCCGGTGGCCATCGACCAGCCCAGCAGGATTCCGCCGCAGACGAGGCTCATCGTGCCCAATAACAGGGCGGACCAGGTACACAGGCTGGAGACCGCGCCGCGCCCGGTGGTCTTGGCCTTTCGCCGGCGGCCGGGCTTATCGGTCGGCGGCACGTGCCGCGCGTGCGGCTCGACGTGCGGCAGATCGTAGCGGGCCGCTTCGCGACGGTACGCCGCTTCGAGTTGCCGGCCGCGCGCCTTGGCGGTCTGCAATACCCGCTCGATGTGCCGCAACTGCTCGTCCATTTCCCAGCCGTCGTAGGACGGCAGGCCGGTCGGGACGGATGGCGCGGCCGGCCCCTCTCCCGCAAGCGGGCCAGCGGAGCTTTTCGGATCGGCGCAGAGCGTCTCGCCACAACGGGGACAGCGCAACTCCTGCGCGTCGTCCGCTGGCAGTGCAGGCACATCCTGTCGGCAATGTACGCACCACATGACGGTCTTAGAATCGACCGTCAAGTTGGTAAACTGTAGCGATTTCGTAGAGTCTGCGGGGAGCGGATCCGGTGTCGCAATAAGATGGGAATCATAGGGGCCATAGTGATGCTGGCGTCGTATCAGTTGGCACTAAAGTGCCCACCCCTCGTTCCGATTTTCTATTCCGCTGGCTCCTCCTCATACCAGTCGCCGCGGAGCCAATCGGTCAGCAGGCGGATTTCGCGGGGGCCGAGGGTGTGTTGGGCCGGGTCGGCGGCCGAGGGGGCGTAGGCCGGCATGCGGTCGTTGAGCTTGCCGTAGAAACGCTTGTCGGCCGGGTCGCGGATGATGCCCGCGATCCACTCCGGCGAGCCGTAACCGGTCAGTTGGGGAGCTTCGCCTGCGCCGGGCTTGTCGCGGAACTTGTGGCAATCGGTGCAGCCGAAGTCGTCAACCAAGAGCTTCCGGCCCTCGGCGATTGCCTTGGCGTCCCGGGCGTCAAGCTGTTGCTGTGAAGGCAGCTTCGCTTCGGCGGAGACGGCCATAATGACCTTCTTGAGGTTCTCCTTCTCGCCCGCGTCCAACTCGCTGAGGTTGTCCTTGACGAAGCCGGCCATCTTGCCGCCGCGGAACTTGGTGTTGCCGAAGTATTCCGGGCCGTTGATGCGCTTGGCATCCAACAGGCCCGCAAGCCACAAGCGGCTGGCGTAGCGTCCGAGGTTCGGCGCCGACGGCTTCTCCGACGCGATGTCGTCGGGGGAAGCGTCGTAGACGTCTACGGTGTGAGAGTGGCAACTGGCGCACTGCTGCGTAAATAGCCGCGGGCCTTGCGTCTTCGGATCGTTGCGCAACAGGGTCAGAGCGCCGGTGGGCGGAATGCCCTCGTGCCGGGCAAGTTCGCGCACGCGCTCGGCCTGCTGCTTTTCCACGCCAATGGCCTGCTGGTGCTTTTCGTCGGCCCGATCTTTCGCCAGCGAGACGTACGACAGCACGGCCAGCGCAATCAACAAACCCACGGTGAACACGATGTTGGCGAAGTGGCCCAAAACGCTCTTGGCCACAAACGGCATGGCCAGGGCGATGCACACCAGCAGGCCCGGCACGAGGAAGATCGGCACGATCGCCCATTGGCCGGGGAACCAGTGCGAGAACTCGTACACGCCCACGAGGAACCATTCGGGCCGCGCGGCGGCATAGGAATTGGCCGGATCGGTGTCGGCCGGCGAGCCGAGCGGCACTCCGGCGTGCGGCAGCGACGCGCCATGTTGGCAGGACAATACCAGAATCACAACCATCACCAACAAGCAGCCGGCGACGTTGCGCCATGCTTGCGCGGGCCAATACGGGGCGGCAGTGCAACTGCCACCCCAACTTTTCATAGAACTGCCACCCCAACTTGTGCCGCCCCAACCTGTACCCGCGATTTCCGCCGCATTGGCACGCCGGGCCAAGATGCATCGCACAAGCAGCAACAGCGCGAACGCCGCGGCAAAGATGCCCACGTGCAGGGCGAAGAAGCGGGTAAGCGAGAGATGCCCGAGCGCCGGGCCGGGGCCGCCGATGGCGATTTTCAACAGGCTCTCGCCCACCCACGGCAGCAGCGTGAGGAAGCCGGTCCGCGTCTTCGTCGAGGCGTAGCCGTTCTGGTCCCAGGAGAGCAGGTCGCCGGTGATTACGGCCGCCAGCGCGCACAGTCCCAGGCCCACGGTGGCCCAAAACACCAATTCGCGGGGCGCACGGTAGGCGCCGCGGAAGATGCTGTGGACGACGTAGAGGATCAACATGGCCAGCAGCACGTGGGCCGAGTAGTGGTGCATCGCCCGCAACAGCCACCCGCCGAGCACTTCGTATTGCAGAAAGTACACGCTTTCCCAGGCCGTCTGCTCGCTCGGGCTGTAGTAGGCCCAGAGGAAGAAGCCGGTGATCGCCTGTACGCAGAAGGCGAAGAGGACGGCGCAGGGCCAGACCCGATACCACGAGGCCCCGCCGGGCAGCGGCGACTCGGCGAATCCGCCCCACCAATCGCCTAAACCAGTCCTGTCGTTGAACCAAGAGAGGATCGCTTTCATGGTTATCCTTGTGCTACTTTGTTGGCCGTGCCGGTGCCGAACGTCTGGAACTTCACCCACACCTCGTTCTTCTTCTCGCCGCGCAGTTCGACTTCGAGGGCATCCATGTCGCGCGGGCTGGGCGATACCGCGTCGGCTCGCTTGCCTTCGAGGTCGAAATTGGCCGTGTGGCAAGGGCAGAAGAACTTGCCGCCCTGTGCGCCGCTTTCGTAGTTGATCGAGCAGCCGGCGTGTGGGCAGATGACCTGCAAGGCCGTCAGATTGCCCTTGATGTTGCGCAGAAACACCGCGCCGATCGGCTCGGCCGGGAAGCGGTTCCAAGCGTCGGTGCGGTCGGCGATGACGGGCACTTTCCGAGGCGTGCCGTCGTCCGGCAGCGCGTCGAGCGAGGCCAGCCGCATGAATTGGCCGCTTTGGCCTTTCTGCCGCAAGGGATTCAAAAAAGCCGCGATGCCGGTCAGCGCCGGCGCCAGCAGCGCAACGCCGCCGAAGAGCAGCGCGGCGGCCTGGCCCAGGAAACTACGCCGACGGGAGCCGGCGCATTTCTGGGAACAGCAGAAGGTGGAGGGTGTGTCGGGCATTAGTGGATAGTGGATAGTGGGTAGTGAATAGTGGATAGACCCGTAGGGTCGATTGATAATAGCCCAGCGATTCATCGCTGGGTAGGACTACATCGCCGCGCGCACGGCATCGAGGATCTTTGTGCGGGCCGACTCCAAAGGTTCATCGAGGAAAGCACCGGCCGCTTTCTTGTGTCCGCCGCCGCCGAACAGTTCGGCAACCCGGCTGCAGTCCACCTGGCAGCGGCTTCGCAGACTGATCTTGAAGCCGCCGGCGGCCTGCTCCACCAGAATCACGGCCGCATCGGTCCCGCCCACCGACAGCATCATGTTGATGATGTCCTCGCTGTCGGAGGGCAAGGCGCCGGTGGCGGCAAAGTCCGACTGGTCGAGCCACGTGTGAATCAGCCGGCCGCCCAATTCCGTTTGCGCATGGCCCAGCGCGCGGCCGATCAGTTGCAGCCGGGCGTGCGTATCGTTCTCGTAAAGTTGTTTGTAGAGTTGGTCGGGCGAGGCGCCGGCTTCGACCAACCGCCCCGCCAGCCGCAACGTCTCGGCCGTCGTCGACGAGAAGCGGAACCAGCCGGTGTCGGTGGTCAGGGCCACCAGCGCCGCCCGGGCGATCTCCGCCGTGAGCTTCACACCCAGTTGATCGGCGGCCTCGACCACCAGCCGGCCGGTGGCCTCGGCGTCCACGTCCTTGAACAGTTCGGCGCCCAGGTCGTCGCCGCTCTGGTGATGGTCGAGCACGAGCTTGACTGCCTTGGTGTTCTTAATCACATCGCCCATCTCGCCCAACTGGGCCCAGGCCGTGGTGTCGAGCACGATCAGCACTTCATAATCGGCGAGCTGCGCGGCCGACACGTCGACGCCCAACTGCTTGAGCTTTTGCCCCGGATCGAGAAACCGCAGATTGGGCGGGACGGCGAAGGCGTTGCACACCAGCACGTCCTTGCCCAGGGCCTCCAAGATGCCGGCCATCGCCAGCTCGCTGCCCAGCGCGTCGCCGTCGGGGCGGATGTGCGTGGTCAGCACGAACCGCCGGCAGCGGCGAACGATCTCGACAAAGCGGGGCCAAGGGATCATGGGCTATCTTGCGCTATTGATTCTGAGGAAAGTAATGTCGTAAGAGAATAGCCGGGGGCTAACAGCCCCCGGAATTGAAAGCAATCTCGCATGTTGCGGCCACGTCTTGGGCCATCTGGGCCACTAGGGCGTCGACGGAAGCGAATCGCTTAATGTCTCTCAAGCGGGCGAGAAAGTCAACCGCGATCGGCTGCCCGTACAGCGAACCCTGGAACCCGATCAGGTGGGCCTCGACCTTGAGCCCACCCTCGTTGAAGGTGGGATTCGGCCCCAAACTCACGGCCGCCGGATGCCACGCACCCGCGGCGTACGAGCGGGCGGCGTAAATCCCCTCGCCCGGCAGAAGGGTGTCGATCCGTTCGACGTTCGCCGTGGGGTAGCCGAGTTGGGCGCCGCGGCCTGCCCCGCGCACGACCACGCCGCGGATGCGGTACGGCCGGCCGAGCATCGTCCGGGCGTCGTCCAACCGGCCCGCCGCCACCAGCGAACGGATCCGCGAACTCGAGACGATCTGGCCGCCGACCTTGACCGGCTCGGCCACGTCGAAGGACACGTCGGCCTCGGCGCAGAACTGGCGCAGAACCTCGACGTTGCCCGTGCGGTTGCGGCCGAAGAAAAAATTGGGGCCCTCGACCATCGCGCGGGCGCCCAGCCGGCCGCGAACGATCCGCGCGAAGAACTCGCGCGCTTCGAGTTCGAGCAGAGTGCGGTCGGTGGGATAGGCCACCAGGGCGTCGACGCCCATTTCGGCCAGGATTTCGGCCTTCCGTTGTGTCCAGATCAGGGGTTCCGGGGCGGCCTCGGGGCGGAGGATGCGCGTTGGCGACGGATCGAAGGTGAAGACGACGGCCGGCCCGCCCACCGTGGCGGCCATCGCCACGAGCCGCTCGACCAGCCGCGCATGGCCCAGGTGAACGCCGTCGAAATTGCCGATCGACACGGCGCCGCCGTGAAGCGTTTCAGGGAAGTCGTCTAGGCTGCGCAGGAGGTTCACGGGAGTGGGCGGTGGACGGGGGGACTTCGACCGGTCTCAGTTCGATTTGGCCATTTTACCCTACGCGAGGGTTTGGCCTGCCATATACTGCCAGAAATCCGAGACGGTGGCAAGGATATCGTGTAATCGGCGACCCCCGTCCGTAGGGCGTTGCCCTGGCTTGCTGTGGGCGGGATGCCCGGATATGCTATATTGAAAGCCGGAAAAATCGGTTGGGGTGTATGATGACGACTCTTACCTTGGAAGAAGCGGTGTCGCAATTGCCCGACGTCTTTCATCGGCTAGGCGCGGGGGAAGAGGTGCTGATTACGGAAGGTGAGCGGGTCGTGGCGCGGCTCACGGGCGAGGAGAAGTCCAATTGGCAGCGTCCGAAGCCCGGCCTGGGCAAAGAGATTTTGACGATTGTTGAAGACGACGACGAGCATCTTCAGGCTGGACGAAATAGTCGCCGATCTCCGCCGTCGGCAGGCCGAATATCCCGAAAGGATCGTCGATCGACGAGGCCAACCGCCAACGGAAACTAGCCGACAAGGATAAGAACGGAAAGGAATGGCAAAGCGGACCACTTGTATTCGAGGAAACGTGGAGGCGGAAGCCATCCGATAATCAGTGTCCTCTTTTTGTACCTGTCCCCTTTTTGTACCTCAACAACTGAGCAGCAAGGGAGCGCACATGATGAGTTTTTGCAGGAGGATCGTTTGGGGTCCGGCGCTGATGGCGACGAGTATTGTTTTCGCCCTTGCGCCTGCTTGCTTTGCAGTCGATGGTCCGAGTACGTTTGTACGGCTAGAATTTGGAAAAGATGTGTCCATTGAAGTGCCGCGCAACTGGGTCTTTCTCGATCAGAACATCAGGAAGCACCTCAATACCTACAGTGAAGCAGTCGCATAGTTCTCCGGTATCGACGTAAATCAGGGTAACAACCAAATTCTTGTGGCAGCGAACGGCTATGCCACGGACAAGAAACCATCTGCCACTATGCGTCTCAGCGTAAGAGTGGGTCGCTTCGCATCTCAAGCCGAGATTAAGTCTGCCGATCCGACCGAACTAAGGCGCGAAGCAGAATCGGCCTTGCAGCGTTTGCAGGGCTCTCTTCCCGATAACGTGAGAAGCATGAAACTGCTAGACGTTCGTTTGGAGCGGCTCAGTGCCTACTACACCATCGTAACCGAGAAACAAGTTGACTATGTGTCTGGCCCAGAGCTGGATCGACTAGATGTCATCTATGTGAGTAGCAAGGTTTACAAGCTCAATACCTCCTATCGGAAGGCTGAGGCATGGATGTTCGAGCCGATAATTCGCCATATTCGTCAGTCACTCACAATAAGCGCCCAATGATCTTCTGTACGGAAAAATCGCATCACTGATATTTGAAAAACCGAGGAGGCGGAAGCCGCCCGAAAATTAGTAGGCCCGCAGCTTGGGCCACAACGGTTCTGCCATGCATACTGCAACGACTGCCAATGAGACCTTGGATTTCCTATGGAAGAACTATCTCACTCTTTGTGAGCAAGTTGATCTCGATGTGATGCCGCCAGAGGCTCTCGATGCTCACATTCAGCACAATTCGCCGGTGCGCCCATTTAGAATAGCAGCTTGGCTTACGAGGCAAGGTTTTTTTATTGCTGCATGGTCTCTCTGGGAGTATTACTCGCGTAGTGTGTGCCAACGCCTACCGATAAAGGAAAAGAAAGCGGACAAAGAATCGACGGTCAATTGGGTGGGGCGGTCGCTCGCCTCAAACAAGATCGATTTCGCCGATAAAGACTGGTTCGTGAGTGCAAACGCCCTTAGGAATCTAATCGCCCACAGTGGCGCTCGTGCGGATGGTTCTAGAGCCGAGGCATTGCTGCGACGATCTCGCACTGCGTTTCCCGACATCGACACTTGGCAGGATGGTTACGTTAACCTTACGCATTACCATGTGGCGAAATTACAGATCAAGATTGAAAACATCATCCGCAAAACTGCCTATCAAGACGCTGCCCCTAACGGGGCGACCTACAATGGAATCCGCGACGAGTAGGTCGCGCAGCACCACCACAGCCTAGACGAAATCGTTGCCGAGCTCCGCCGCGGGCAGGTCGAACATCGTGAACAGATTGTTGGTTGATCGACGACAGCAACCTCCAACAGATACTAGCCGACAAGAATGAAAACGGAAAGGTACGGTAAAGCGGACCACTGGTATTCGAGGAACCGTGGAGGCGGAAGCCGCTCGATAATCATTGATGTCCCGTTTTCATGGCCTGCTTGGGGCTGCAGTTGAAGGAAACGAAAGGGATGGCTTAAACATGCGAAACGCGACGTATTCGCTTTTTGGTGCTACGATGGTGTTTGTCTCGTCCATGGTAGGCTGCGGGGCCAGGGACGCCTACAATCACGGGGTGGACGCGCAGAAAAGAAATGATTTTGACCTGGCGATCAGTTGCTATACTGAGGCTATTCGCTTCGATCGGAAATACGCGTTGGCGTACTGCGGCCGTGGTGCGGCCTACAGGAACAAAGGCAACTACGACAGGGCTATCGCCGACTGCACTGAGGCCATCCGACTTGATCCGAAATGCACCGAGGCGTACTACAACCGTGGTTCTTGCTACCGGAGTAAACGCGACTACGATAGGGCTATCTCCGACTGTACTGAGGCCATCCGACTTGATCCGAAATGCACCGAGGCGTATTACAACCGTGGTTCTTGCTACCGGAGCAAGGGCGACCAAGACAGGGCTATCACCGACTACACCCAGCTTATCCACCTCAACCCGAAAGACACCAAGGCGTACTTCGCCCGCGGTATGGCCAAATACGCCAAGGCGTTCCACAATCACGGTACGGCCGGGAGCAAGGGCGACTACGATGAGGCAATCATCGACTACACCGAGGCCATCCGTCTCGACCCAAAATACGCCGATGCGTACTACTTCCGCAGTGGATCCTACGAGATGAAAGGTGAGAAGAGCAAGGCGGAAGCAGACGTTGCGGAGGCCAAGAGACTCGGGTTTCACGAAAAATGAGAGGCCGCTAACCTTCCCCAGTGGACGTGATGCCGGCCAAGTGGCCTGAAAATGCAGTCTACGTTCGTCCGAAACAAAAGGAGAGCCGGTAATGGGTGATATCCACGAGGAATCGATTACTGTGAGGAACTTCGACTACGTTGTCAGTTGGCATGGAAGCAACAAGCGGCAGGTGCATATCAGCCGCCGGATTTCGGTGCCGCAACAGATCAGTGGCTCTCCAGACCTGATTGACGAATGCAAGGCGGCTTGCGGAAGCGGTGTCATGGTCAATTCAGCGGAGTCCGGCAAGCATGTGTGTGTTCTCAGGGTGAGCGTCGGCCCCGTTGATCGCGAGAACACTGCTGCGTTTGATTCCAAGATCGCCGACGTCGAGCGCGCGTGCGAACAGATCGTCAGCCTGTTGAATAAGAAGGTGGACCAGAAAAGGGGACACCCATAACCGCCCGTGACTCAAGGCCCGGATTTAGCGGCAGTTAAGGGTGTCCCCTTTTTCGATACCGGTAATACGCCGCGCACGCCCCCTCCGACGACACCATCGGCGCGCCTAGCCCGCATTTCTCACCACAACGGTAAGCGTCCCGCGGAACACATAGGAAGAAGTCGCCAGCCGCCCAAGGCGGTCGGCGGATCCGAGAACGATCAGGCCGGCTTCCAGAGGTGGGGCAGCAGGGTCAGAAGCTCTTCTTCACTGGC
>Ga0315287_10005685_pt1 | contig 12315 bp, 9 predicted proteins | sample YL17G11_0_MG_FD_205037 | JGI IMG/M metagenome (GOLD analysis project Ga0315287, IMG submission 205037) | Sediment microbial communities from Yellowstone Lake, YNP, Wyoming, USA - YL17G11_0 | ecosystem: Environmental > Aquatic > Freshwater > Lake > Sediment | place: USA: Wyoming | collected...
TCCAATCGCCACATCACACAATCAGCGCCGAACTGGGCGCCCCATCTATGGATTTCGGGGCCAGGCAGCCCACGGATGATGACTCACACCTCTTACCGAATCACTTGTGGCTCGGCGCTAAAGGCGTGTAGGCCACCTGTAATTGCACAGTCGTCCCGTTGTAGAATGTTTGTATAATTGGCCCTTGACAACTATGTCACTGTGTGATATAACGCAGATAAGCATTCAAGCATCGCTTGGTGCGATCTGCTTTATTCGTGTCCAACGCAGGGACACGGCAAATGGATCCGCCTCAGCATAATATCCGGCTCAAGAGCACTCAGCGAAGCAGATGGGAGGGTATCAGAAGACGGTGCGGGGGCGACCAACTAATACGTACATGAAAGGTGAGAGGCAATATGAGTTCACGAAGGTTTGTAACAGGTATTCTGGCGGCTGTGGCGACAGCCGCGGCCCTTCTGGCTTTGTCGGCTGGTCCAAGTCGGGCTTTCTCGGGGGGTAACCACGCCGAAGCCACAAAACCCGCGCTTGCGGGCCGCACTTCCGCCGATGCGGCGGAAGCAATTACCAACGCCAACAAGGCCGTGGACAGCGGCCCATACTCCGGGGCTGACCATTTTGACAGGAACCCAGGCAAGACGGACGCGCAGGCATTTCAGGACGCGGCAGCGAATTTCCGCAAGAAGAGGGACGATGCAATCGCCGAGATGAAGGCGTGCCACACCGAGAACGCCCTAAAGCTCATTGGCGAAGCCCTGCACATCCTGCAGGACTTCTATTCACACTCGAATTATGTGGACATGAACGCCGCCGAGCAGGCTGCCTGTGAAGCGGCTCTCAAAGATCCGGCCAAACCACTCCCTGCCGGTCTGAAGTTGACAGGCTATGATAACAGCGGCACCGGTACAGGCAAGTACAATCCTAAAGGCGACACGTACGAGCACGGCCTCTATTGGGGTCACCACAAGGACACCGCTTCGACGGGGGATGGCAACAGGAATATCACAAAGGGCGGCGTAACCAAGACCGCGTTTGAATGGGCAATGGAAGCCGCAAAGAAGGCCTCAAAGGACCTTATCGACGAGATAATAGCCGCTGTCGGATTGGAGCTGTGGAACTTCAAGTTCGCAACCTACATGTTTCCGCCAAAGCCGTCAAGTTTTCCGAGCGTGCCTATCCCTCCGTTTTGGATAGGACCGTTTGACTACATGAGCCCGCTGTACGATTTCCTTAAATGGTATCGTCCGGGTGCATTTGGAAATCTGACGCCGCTCGGAGGCATCATGGACAACTCCATGGGGACCGCGGTTTTTGTTCCTCGAAATGCCGTGTGCCTACCGGGGTATGTCTATGCCATAGACGTAATGCCGGGCTCGATTCCCTGCGACTGGTATCCGCCCGGCGTGTGGCCGATCAAGATACGCGAGGTCGGAATCGGGGACACAAGCCTGTTGCTCCCCGTAACTGTAGGAATAACTTACACTGTCCAGGAGCTTGGACCGATACCGGAATGCTTGCTGAGAGTATACGAGTTCGACCTCTACAGAAATGCTCTTTGGACACAAGTTCCCGGCGTGCAGTTGGACCCAGTCCATGGGGCCGCGTATTTCCCGACCGACCACCCCGGCATCTACTGTCTGGGAGGCGAGCTGCCTGTGCAGCCGACCATTCCACACCTGCTGAGCATGCCCGATGGCACGCCCGTAAACACCCTCAAGAATGTCACTCTTGCCCCCAGGGCTGCCGGGGTGCGCGTGACTTCGTTCTTCTATGTTGAAGATGAAAACAGGGTGGCGGGGATGCGCATAGAGAACGCTCCTGGTATCGTTGACGATCTCAATGTCAACGACCTGGCTCAGATCAATGGGGCCATGGCCAGTAATCCCGACACCGGGGAGCGGTTCGTTCAGCTGGACTCCTATCCCGCGGGAAGCCCTGGCGTCGAGATAAAGACCCTGGGCGCCAATAACAGATCGGTGCTGACTGATCCCAAGTTGATTGCCAAACTTGTGACAAGTTGGGGCAAGATTCGCAGCATAGCTGACGACAAGTCCTCATTTACGATCACGGACGGTTTCGCACAAATGGGCGCCGAAGCGCTGACCACCGTGCTTGTCTTCGGAGACTCCAATGTCGCTGCTCTGTTCGTTGGGGACTTTGTGAGCGTGGTCGGAGTAGTTAGTAAGACCGGCACTTCGCCTTCAACGGCACAGTCGGTGATTATCTACAGGAGCGTTCCCATTATAGTTCACTCTGCAGGGCCGCCTTAACGAGTGCGTCGAGAACCTCTCCAGCAGCCTCGGCGTGTTTGTCACGCCGAGGCTGTTCCCGCTCGCAAGCGAACGTCCCGCTCGACTACCTCCCCCCGAAAATGCTACAATTGCCTAGTCAACCAAGCGACAAGAGGTGCACACATAATGGCTGAAGGCGTTACCCCTCGCAACGAGGACTATAGCCGCTGGTATACGGACGTTATCCAGATGGCGGAACTTGCCGACTATGCTCCGGTCCGGGGATGCATGGTCATCAGACCCTACGGCTACGCGCTCTGGGAGAACATCCAGGGGGCGCTCGACCGGCGGTTCAAGGACACCGGGCACGTGAACGCGTATTTCCCGCTGTTCATCCCGATGAGCTTCTTTGAAAAAGAGGCCGAGCACATCGAGGGGTTCAGCCCGGAACTGGCGATCGTCACGATCGGCGGCGGGGAGAAGCTCGAAGAACCCCTGGCTATCCGCCCAACGTCCGAGACCGTCATCGGCCACATGTATTCCCAGTGGGTCAAGAGCTATCGCGACCTGCCGATACTCATCAACCAGTGGGCGAACGTCGTGCGGTGGGAGATGCGCACGCGGCTCTTCTTGAGGACCACCGAGTTCCTCTGGCAGGAGGGCCACACCGCGCACGCGACTTCCGAGGAAGCCGTCGAGGAGACCCTGCGGATGCTGGATGTCTACACCGATTTCGCCGAAAACGAGGCCGCCATCCCCGTGATTCCCGGGCGCAAGAGCGACACCGAGAGGTTCGCCGGGGCGATCGACAGCTACTCGATCGAGGCCATGATGGGCGACAAGCGCGCGCTGCAGTCCGGCACGACGCATTACATGGGCCAGAACTTCGCGAAGGCGTTCGATATCCAGTTCCTCGACCAAAACAACGAACTCCAGCACGTGTGGACCACATCCTGGGGTGTCAGCACCCGCATGATTGGCGCGATTATCATGGCCCATGGCGATGACAAGGGCCTGGTGCTGCCTCCAAGGCTCGCGCCCATCCAGGTCATCATCGTCCCTATTTCCAAGACCGATGAAGAACGGGCCGCGACGATGCAAGCCGCCGACCGTGTTTTCGCCCAGCTAAAAGCCGCCGGCGTCCGGGTGAAGCTCGACGACCGCACCGAGGTCACCCCCGGCTTCAAGTTCAACGACTGGGAGATGAGGGGCGTGCCCATTCGCATGGAAATCGGCCCCAAGGACGTCGCCAACCAGAGCGTCGTTCTCGCCCGCAGGGATATCCCCGGCCGCGACGGCAAGACCTTCGTTGGCTGGTCCGATCTCGAAGTGAGAATCCCCGAACTGCTGGCCGAGATCCAGCAGTCGCTTTTCGACAAGGCCCTCGCTTTCCGGCAGGCGAACACTCACGAGGTCGAAACCTACGAGGGGTTCAAGGCCGCCGTCGACGACGGCTTCGCGCTCGCCTGGTGGTGCGGCAGCGGCGACTGCGACAACGCCATCAAGTCCGAAACCAAAGCCACCAACCGCTGCGTCCCCATGGACCAGCCTGGGGGCGAGGGGACGTGCATCTACTGCGGCAAACCGGCGAAGGAGAAGGCGATTTTCGGGAAGGCTTATTAGTAGCAGACAGTAAACAGCTTAAGATCAGCCGTGGCTCAAGTCCAGACACAAACTGCACGAAAGAACAAGTCCAATGAAAGTATCAACTATTGGGGAATACCTGTACTGGTCCTACGCCAACTTGGGTATGGCGCACGCAGCCTTGTCTAAGGGCGCCCAGTCGTATGGCCGGATTCACTATGTAATTCGCAATAAGCTCTATGTTGGGCTGACCAATGGAACGATGAATCTCGGCTCGCTAAAAGAGGACGAGAGGTTGAAGCTCGTGTTGCCACAAGCCTGCTGCTATTGTGGCAACATGACGGGTCTAACCTTGGATCACTTGATACCGATAAGCAAGGGCGGACAAGATATAGCAGACAACATCGTCTGGGCGTGCAAGTCCTGCAATAGTTCCAAGGGCGCGACGGATGTGCTGGAGTGGCACCAAAGAATGTGCCGATTCCCATCACTGCTGCTGCTCCGACGTTACCTGAAGATTGCTATCGGCTTCTGCGACCGTGAAGGGTTATTGGAAGTGAACCTGGGTGATTTGCCTCAGCTTCCGTTTTCTCTGAGATCCATACCCCAAACGTTTCCCGAACTCATTACATTGCGGTTATGGGTTTCTCCTTTCTGAGCCCCAGTGCACCAGCCCAGCGGTGAGAGGAAGTGTATCTGCTGCGGGAAGCCGGCGAAGGAGAAGGCGATCTTCGGGAAGGCGTATTGAGCCGTATTAACAGCGACATGTCCGGGGCGTCCCCAGCAGAGCCCCAAAGACATGGGGTACATGTGCAGCCGCTTTTGCTCTGTTTTCTCTTGTGCTTCAACAGGGTAAATCAATAATAATGGCTGATCACTTGGTGCTTGCCAATGTGTTTCCGCACTTTCGAGGAAGGAATGCGCATAGCGAGTGTGGAATAACTTTGCTATAATGTATACGCGACCTAGACAGACTCACTAGAGGATGCACTCATGGCTACTGAACGCCCCAAGTTCAATATCCCAAAGCAGGAATTGCCTGGCTTCAAAGCCTTGGCACGAACTGCCCCAGAATCTCTGCAAAAGCTGACTGAAGAGCTCAGCAAGCAGCCGCCTTCACTTGACGTCGACAGGCTAGCGGGACCTGTGGCACGGGCCTCAGGCATCGAGCAATCTATTGTCGAAGAACTTCTACCCGTTTTGTGGCGCTTGACAATGGTTCAGCGCAGACTGGATCTCAATGCGGAGGATTTTGTAAATAGCCTTGCGGCCGGTTTGGGATGTTTGCCGGACAAAGATTGGGACGCAGATGACAGGAACGGGTGGGCCAACGTGAGCGACCAGTTACGAAATCTGTTGGCGTCTGACACGGCGGTCACGTCGAGCGTTAAGGCTAGCGAGTTATTAGAGGATCAACAGCTCCTTCTGTGTAAGTCCCGAGTGATAACGGACATGCGTGCTGTATTCGATGATTCCGCCCAATCAATAAAGGGAATTCTGCCATACCATACAATCGTGCTCCGCTGCCACGAAGGAAGTAATGACCGCGACATCTATGTTGCTATCGATTTAGATGACCTGGTTCTTCTTCGTCAGCAGTTGGAGCGTGCAGAACAGAAGGAAAAAGTGCTTCGAAGCGCGCTGCAGAGCGCAGGGCTTACCTTGCTGGAAACCAGCGCCAAGACTGACGATTAACGGAGGAACACTCGTGGTAGCTGTCCGTGATCCCAAGTACGATATCTCCGGTTATCTGGATGCCTGGCCTCGGCGTGTTTCTGAGCGGTATCGTCCGCAACCAGCGAACGGCGCGTGTGCAGTGTCAGAGCGCAGGCAGATAGAGCGGCAGTTTCGATGGGATGTAGACTGGAAGTGGGAAGCACTTGTGTTGTTAGACGCGGCAGCTCAGGCCTATAGACAGGATTGGGAAGAGCTGTATCGTGCAATGCAACGCGTTCTCCCTACCTCCGTCGCAGTAAGGGAAACATCTGAACTGGAGCACAAATTCGCGGCGCTAGCCGAGCAATGGCGCGTTGAGACGGCCATACTGTCGTCCATAGAGATGATTGCGATGCATCCCGCATACCAGCGCATCATCGGAATGGGCTCAGAAGCACTACCGCTGATTCTCTCTGAATTGTCTCGTGAACCCGATCACTGGTTTTGGGCACTCTCCGCAATAACAGGCGAGAATCCAGTAAGTGCCGAAGATGCTGGTGACTTGGCAAGAATGTCGAAAGCCTGGCTGCAGCTAGGCCGCGAGCGTGGGTGGATCTAAGTGTGCTGTGATCTGGAAGCGAGATTTCCTCGCATTCTTGATGAGGGTTACCAGATCACCAGCCCCAAGGCAACGACGTACAACTGTGTCGCGTGGGCTGCCAGCGAGGATACTAGGTGGTGGTGGCCAGACCAGTACCACCAGTATTACTGGCCGCTGCGCACCCGCAACCTTCTCTTGGAGACATTCAAAGAGGCTTTCTCGACTCTGGGCTATTCACCTTGCGGCATGGATGCCAGCTTGGAGAGCGGATTCGAGAAAGTCGCTGTTTACACGTCGGGTTTCCATGTAACGCATATGGCGCGTCAGTTGTCTTCTGGGGAGTGGACCAGCAAGTGCGGCACGCTGGAGGATATCAGCCACCCCGCCCTGACAGGGCTTGAATGCTCGGAATACGGTCGGGTCGCGGTAATCATGAAGCGTCCCAAGAGCCGGGGGCAACCTGTCCAAAGCTTGTGAAGAACAGAACCGCCGCCGCCCTATCCCCCAAACATCGCCGCTTCGATATCCACCGTGTTATCGCTCAATACCAGCATAACACCCTTCTGCCATCGGGGCGCGAACTTCCGCCGGATCCGTTCCCACATGTCGCGCCGGTGTTCCTCGTCCGCATCCGTGCCGGTAGGCTTCACCGCATGCGCCCGGCAATACGCCAGGATATCCGCTACCAATGATGCTTCTTCCTGCTGTGATTTCATCTTTCCACATCACAAGTCTGCCTACAACTTCGCCGTCAACCATTACTTACCCTTCGTGGGCGTGCAGACGGCGGCAGGCCCCCTTTCCTGTTTCCGGTAACATTCACACATTTACGAGTTGACAATGCAATCGCATAGGCTTAGACTGATTGCGCCGCGGGATGTCTAGTGCCATTCCAACTAATATCTACACAACCCCGAAGTCCAGGGGCCAGTAGCGGCCATTCAGGCAAAGTTAGTTGGACAGGCACTAGCGTGTCCGGCGGCGCATATCTTGTTCGGAACTGGAGGCATCATGATGAAGAACACAAGTAGATGGATCGGCGCGATGGTGGGAATCGCCGCGCTGATCGGCGCGACCTGCGCGGTCGCACAGGACTGGCCACAGTGGCGAGGGATCAATCGGGACGGCAAAGTAGCAAAGTTCGTCGCTCCTAAGACGTGGCCTCAGACACTGACACAGAAATGGAAAGTCGCGGTAGGCACGGGAGACTCCACACCCGCATTGGTGGGCGACAAGCTCTACGTCTTCACGCGGCAGGGCGATGATGAGGTGACGCTGTGCCTGGACGCCGCCGGCGGTAAGGAAATATGGCGCGACAAATATGCGGCGCAACCAGTGACCGGCGCGCCGAGCTCGCACCCCGGACCGAGGAGTTCGCCCACGGTGGCGAATGGCAGAGTAGTCACATTGGGCGTGGGCGGGATACTCTCCTGCCTGGACGCAGCCACCGGCAAACTGATGTGGCGCAAGGACGAGTTCCCCAAAGTCGTGCCGATGTTCTTCACGGCGATGTCGCCGATCATCGTTGACAAGCTGGTTATCGCGCACCTCGGCGGCAAGGGTAATGGCGCGGTCGAGGCCTTCGACCTGGGCACTGGAAACGTGAAGTGGAAATGGACAGGCGACGGCCCGGCTTATGCCTCGCCGATGGTGATGACCGTGGGCGGCGTGAAACAGGCCGTCGTTCAGACCGAGAGTAACCTCGTTGGCCTCGCCCTGGTCGATGGGAAGCTCCTGTGGCAGATCCCTACCCCGGCCGAGCGAAGGTTCTACAACTCGGCCACCCCGATAATCGATGGGCAGACCGTGATCTACACGGGCCAGGGCCAGGGTACCAAGGCCGTGCGCATCGAAAAGCAGGGGGATGCTTACTCCATCAAAGAGCTTTGGAATAACCCACAGGTTGGCTCGGGGTTCAGCACCCCGGTGCTCAGAGACGGCCTGCTCTTTGGCATCAACGACAAGGGCAGCATCTTCTGTCTGGATGCCAAAACCGGCCAGGCGGCGTGGATCGACACCGCGACCCGGCGCGAAAACTATGGCGGAATCGTCGATGCCGGCTCGGTTATTTTCGCACTGCCGACCAGTTCGGAACTGATCGTCTTTAAGCCGAACGCCAAGGCTTACGAAGAGGTAGCCCGGCTCAAAGTGGCGGAGACGCCGACGTATGCCTACCCGATCATCGCCGGGAAGAGAGTGTTCATAAAGGACCAGGAGAGCCTGGCGCTATACATGATCCCATAGCAGCGACCGGATAGAGTCAACGTAGGTATACTTCGGGACGAAAAACAGTCCCGAAGTATACCCACTGCAGCCTATTTAGTCCATCGCCAGTTTCCACATTTCATCGTCGAGTCCGGTCATTTCCCAGCGGATGAGAGAAGCGGGGATCATGCCCAGCGCAAAGTAATCGTCCAGGAACGCCTTGAGGTTGAACTCGTCGCCGAGCTGCATCGCACGGTCACCGATCAGACGCTCGAACTGGATCTTGCCGATCACGTAGCTTGTCCCATAGCCGGGCTGGCGCAGGTAGAGGCCGAGATCGCCCAGTATGGTATGCCCGTCGGCCTTGAGCCAACCGCGCGGCGTGCCGGCAACCGAGTAATCAATCGCTTCACGCAGTCTCCATTCGCGGCTGTGCATCCTCAGGTCGCCCATGGCTCGCGCGGCCCGGAATGCCAACAATATGTAGACCAACTCGCGGGCTCTCGGGGTTTTGTCCATCATCCCGGCCTGGAGCATCGTCTCCTCGAATGCCGTGGCGAACCCCTCCGCCCTGCTGTCCCAGATGTTGTAGAGCAGCGGCTCACCGCGCAGGGGATGTATATTGCGCTCCTCGCGCTGCTTTTCGAGCCAGTGAACCATGTGGCAGCGCAGGGGAAGCTGGTTGTGATAGTCGACCTGGGTGAAGATATCGCGGCGCTCGGGCGGGACCAGCATCCGGGCTTTTCCGTGACTGAGACCCATGTAGTCGGGCACGGTGAAAATGTCCCGCGCGCGCAGGAAGTCCATGAACTGGGGATACGTCGCATCGATGCGGGCCTGCATTTCCTCGACGCTTTCGGGAGGCAGAAGCGGGGGCAGGTTGCGATTGCGGTGCTCTTCGAGCTTAAGGGCTGTCCACGAGCGTTCGAGTTCCCTCTGGATCATCTCCTTCTGCTCTTCCCAACAGAACGGTACCAGATGGACGTGCTTCATGGACCAGTCGAACTCCTCGACACCTATGCCGTCGGAGGAATCGGGCATGGCCGCATGTCTGCGCTCGAGCCAGCCGAGGAACTCCTCGACAGCGGCCCCCGCCTTTTCGACGGGATCGACCAGGTCCGGATTGGTATCGGCCAGACGCTCGGCAAGATTGCGCAGCACGCGAAGCTCGTGCTTCTTCTGGTGGATGCCGAGGAAATGCAGCTCCTTGGTGGGCGCGATGAGCGTCTCTTTTGCGTGGGCAAGGATGCCGGGGATAGCGTCGATCTTAACACGGAATTCCTCCATCTGTTCGCCATTCAGGGGAAAAGTGTATGTGAAGAGATCCAGGGTCCCGTGCATGCGCGGGGCCTCGCGGGCGGGCACATCGCTTTCGCCGGTTTCGATCGCGGAATAGAAAGACGGGTCCCTCTCCCACGGCCTAAGCACGCTGTGGTCGAACTCCAGGCCGTTCATCTCCGCGCGCATGAGAGCGTGATCGACCTTCCGCGAGATGTCCCAGCCGGACGTCTCGATGGATTCAAGCCGTGCGCGGAGATCTGGAAGCCTCCGTGCCTGCTCGCTCATAGTGTCGACGGAATAGTCGTGTACGCCGTTGACCGCTGGCGGCTCCTGATATGCGCGAAAGTCCTTGAACAGTTGGATCAGGTCTTCGTAGTTGGCTGTTGGTTTCATCTGACGCGACATTCTCCCTCGAAAATAGAAGTCGGAGGTCCGGCGCCTGTGGAGAAGATATCATGTCTGTCGGCTAATGTCCAGGGCTAAACGACCCAAACTTGACAGCGACCCGCCTTTCCTGCGAAACTGAACAGCGTGAAAACGACTTGGAAGAGAGACACATAATGCAACTAATGAACACCAAATACACCATGCTCCCGCTCGGAACGGTCAAGCCTGCCGGCTGGCTGAGGCGGCAGCTTCGAATACAGGCCGATGGCCTGAGCGGCCACCTGGACGAGTTCTGGCCGGATATCAAGGACAGCGCCTGGTTCGGCGGCACGGCCGAGGGCTGGGAGAGGGCTCCATATTGGCTGGACGGCCTGATCCCGCTCGCCTGGACTCTGGATGATGAGGCCCTCAAAGCCAAGGCGAAGAAGTTTGTGGATTATATCGTCGCCCACCAGGAAGATGACGGCTGGCTGGGGCCGCGGTCCGCCAATGTCACCAACCCCGAAGCCACCGAGAACTACGACATCTGGGCGGTGTTTTTGGCAAATAAAATGCTCTGCCAGTATCACGAAGCCACCGGCGATCGGAGCGTGCTGGAGGCCGTCAAGAAGTGCCTGCGGATGTGCGAGACCCACATGGACCGGCATCCGCTCTTCAGTTGGGGCAAGATGCGCTGGTTCGAGGCGCTGATCTCCATTTACTATGTTTACGAACGGACCGGCGAGGGGTGGCTTCTGGACCTGGCCGCCAAGCACCGCAAACAGGGCTTCGACTGGATGAAGTTCTTCGGCACTCAGGACATCACCGTCCCCACGCCACGCCGTGGCATGTGGCGGTGGGACAAGCACGTCGTGAACCTCGCGATGTGCCTCAAAGCATATCCGCTGTGCGCCTCGATGGACGGGAACGTCTCGGACATGCTCTTCGCCGCCGAGATGATCGATATCCTCGATCGTTACCACGGCCAGGTCACCGGCGTTTTCACGGGCGATGAGTGTGTCGCCGGCAAGAACCCGATCCAGGGCACGGAACTCTGCGCCGTGGCCGAGTATATGTATTCGCTCGAGCACCTGCTGGCGGCCCTCGGCGATCCCGCGTTCGGCGACAGGCTGGAGCGGATCGCTTTCAACGCATGGCCGGCAACGTTCTCGCCCGACATGTGGGGCCACCAATACGACCAGCAGGCCAACCAGGTCCAGTGTACGGTCAATCCCGATCACATGTGGACCACCAATGGCTCGGAATCCAACCTTTACGGCTTGGAACCCAACTTCGGCTGCTGCACGTCGAACATGCACCAGGGCTGGCCGAAGTTCGCGGCCAATCTCTGGATGAGGACACCCGAGGGCGGGCTTGCGGCGGTTGCTTACGCGCCGAGCGAAGTGAGCATCGAAGTCAACGGCGTGCCGGTCAGTGTGACACTCGAAACCGATTATCCGTTTGCCGATCTTCTCACGTTCATCGTCAAGACTGGCTCGGCGGTCAGGTTCCCGCTGGTCCTGCGTATTCCCGAGTGGGCCCGCGGCGCGAAGCTGACGATGGACGGCGTGGATGTCGGCAGCCCGACGCCCGGCACGTTTCACATTGTAGAATGCGAGTGGAACGGCGAGAGCATCGTCACGCTCGAACTGCCGATGGCTGTCAAGACCACCCGCCGTTACAACAACGCCATCTCAATCGAGCGCGGGCCGCTGGTATATTCATTGAAAATCGGTGAGGAATGGACCCAGGTCAACGCCGATCAGCCCTGCCGCGAACTGCCCCATGCCGACTGGGAGGTCCGTCCGACCACGCCCTGGAACTACGCCTTGATCGTCGACGAGAGCAATCCGTCCGAGAGCGTGTTATTCGAAACCCGCCCGGTCGGCGATTGCCCGTTCTCACCCGCTGGCGCGCCGGTTATTGCTAAAATCAAGGGCCGCAAGCTGCCGGATTGGGGTCTGAAGAACGGCTGGGCCTACGAAACCCCCATCAGCCCGGTCAAATCCGCCGAGTTGGTCGAAGAACTCACGCTGATCCCTTACGGCTGCACCAATATCAGAATCACCGAGTTCCCGGTGCTTACGTGATGGACGATGTGTGGCGCACCAACTACTGAGTTTCAGTCCCTGAGTTAGCGAACAGTCTGCCGCATACTGTCATCCCGAGCTGTAACTCGAATCACTGCATGATTGTTGCATTCATTGGTAGCAGTAATTCGAGTTAGTCGAGGGATCTGCTTTTCGCTGACAACCTAATGCTGTAATCAGAAAAGCAGATTCCTCACATTCGTTCGGAATGACATAGGCGGAACGCTAAGTCAGTATCCGAAACTCATTAGATACCCACGCCCTCGTGGCGGGGCTGTGGCGATTAGCCCCATATCGTTGA
>Ga0315287_10005688_pt1 | contig 12314 bp, 18 predicted proteins | sample YL17G11_0_MG_FD_205037 | JGI IMG/M metagenome (GOLD analysis project Ga0315287, IMG submission 205037) | Sediment microbial communities from Yellowstone Lake, YNP, Wyoming, USA - YL17G11_0 | ecosystem: Environmental > Aquatic > Freshwater > Lake > Sediment | place: USA: Wyoming | collected...
AATCGTCAGTCTTCTTTTTTCCAACCGCCATCCCACTGCGATTTTCCATGACTTGCGAAATAATGTTGACTGCTGTGTTGATTGTTGTTGCGTCGGTTTTTGCCGCACGCTACACAGCACTCCTCTCCAAATTGAAACAAGGTGCACCGTGGAGAGCGAGTGCACAAAATACGAAAGACAAAGCAAAATGAACGGTGTGAATAAGATCGTCCTCGTTGGACGAGTGGCAAACAAGGGCGATTTACGCAAGGCAGGGACTTCGGACGTCCTGTCCTTCGACATGAAAACGTCAGACACGTGGACGAAGGATGGCAACGAGAAGACGGAGACCGTCACGCACAGTGTTGTGATGTGGAACGAGCTAGCGAAGGCTGCAGCGGAAGCGCTGACGAACGGCGAATTGGTAGTCGTCGAGGGATCTATCAAGAGCCGTGAGACCAAGAACAAGGACGGCACGGTCCGCAAGGTGATCGAGGTCAAGGCGTTCAAGGCAACACGCTTGGCAGACGCCGAGAGCGGACTCAAGGGCGTTGGATTGAACGACGGCACGCTTGAGGGCAATATCGGCGCAGATGCAGACCTTCGGACCGTTGGCGACACAACGGTCTGCAACTTCCGGATGGGCGTGAGCGAGTCCTTCAAGAACAGCGCCGGCGTCAAGCAGGACAGCACCGAGTGGATTTCCGTTGCCATCTGGGGAAAGCGGGGAGAGTCGCTGCAGCCTTACCTGACGAAGGGTACACGCGTCTGCGTGAGCGGGCTTGTCTTTTATCGCGAGTACGACGCCAAGGACGGCAGCAAGCAAGGCGTCTGCGAAGTGAAGTGCTCGAACATCGTACTGCTTGGCAGCCCAGGCGGCGCAGCCGCTGCGGGCGCATCAGCGAACGGCTCAGATCGATCCGCAGCTCGTGGCAAGGGCACGGCTCCTGCCGCAGAGAGCATGGCTCCTGCCGCAGAGAGCATGGCCGAGGACGAGATTCCTTTCTGAATTTCCACGTGAATTGAATCGTCCCGCCATCGGCAAGTGCGGGGCGCTTCAGATAGGCATCTGCTTCGGAGAAGCATGGTCTCCTCGGTGTTCTTTCCATGTTTGGATTCTAGTCAAATCACCGACTCAGATGTCTTTCTGAAGCGCGATTGTTGCGAATAACTTTCCTGCATGCTTCATGCAGGCTCCATTGAAGGTCGGTTAATGGCCGCTCATCTATCGGTCGGATCGTTTATTTCCTGCGCGACGAACGCAGGCCCCATTGAAGCGCACTGAGCTCAGTGCCAATCGTTTGCTTGTCGGCACATTTCCTGCGTTTAGAGCGTAGGCCCATCGCACCACAACAAAAAGAAGAAAGAAGGACAATATGTTTCAGACAAAACGCGCCACCACGCCTGAGGCCGAAGAGATTCTCGGCGGTTATTTCCCCGTGCTCGACCACGGGTTTGTATCTCTTGTAGACTATATGGGCAACGACGAGGCGGCCGAGCGGGCCGCACGCGTGTCGTACGGCGCTGTGCCAAAAAGCAAACAGTCGACGACAGAGGGCCTTCTACGCTTCATGAAAGGGCATGGTCACAGCTCGCCTTTTGAAATGATCGAGCTCAAGTTTCACTGCAGAATGCCTATCTTTGTTGCAAGACAGTGGGTCAGGACACGTACGGCAAATTTAAACGAAGTCAGCGGAAGATATTCGAAGATCCCGATGGTTTTTCACATGCCGGACAACGCGCAAGTGCAGGACCAGTCCAAGGAGAACAAGCAGGGGCGGATGGGCGAACCGATCAGCGCCGATAGGTACGAGCAGATGACGTTGCGCTTCAAGGCGTCGCGCGCCGAAACGGCAAGCCACTACGACCAACTCATTGAAGACGGCATCGCGAAAGAACTCGCGCGCATCGACCTGCCTCTGAGTACTTACACGGAGTGGTACTGGAAGATTGATCTGCATAATCTGATGCATTTTCTTAAACTTCGCGTCGACTCCCACGCCCAGTGGGAGTTTCAGCGATACGGGCAAGTCATCGCCGGCATGGTCAAGCGCGTATGCCCGATCTCATTTCAAGCATGGATTGATTACGATCATGCTGGCGCGCGATTCTCTCGCGTGGAGCTCGAGCTTCTGCAGCTCATCTTGAAAGGAAGCGATGAGGACGTCTTGGGATTCTCAAAACTCTCGAAGAGAGAGATCGCTGAGTTCTACACGAAGACGGGACCTGTTCCTATGGTTCGCGACTTCTCTCTCGACCTCTCGACGATGAAAGACGCTTCATTTTTCGATCCAGAAGTCAAGCGATAACCGACCCATTTCGCTCGGTTCCCAACTGCGTCTTGGCAGGTTAGACTGACCCCTCACGCACATCAACAACCCCAGGAGATTTCATGGATTACGTGCAAATTGTCACATATTTATTTCTTTCCGCCGCTGTCGTCGGCCTCTTTGTGAAGGTTGCTCGGGACAAGCGGAAGGTCTCTGTCGAGGCCATGCCGGCAGAAACCGAGGCTCCTGTGCGCAAGAGCAATCCTCCGGAGATCTCTCCCCCTCGCAGACTCAGCGAGAGGGAGCAGCGCGATGTGGACATCAGAGCGCGATACGAGACCGGCTGCTGCCTGTATTGTGATCGTAGCGCAACACACGCGCGCCCGCGAGTGAAGCTGGTGACATCGCTGCTTGATCCGCTCTACCGCCGGCTCGGAGTCGTGCCGCGCGATCAATACCAGCTTGAGGTGCACTCCCGCACCGAGAGCGATATCCAGCTCTGCGAGGATCATCATGTGATCGCGAGATCGCGTCTTGAGTGCAAGTTGGCTGAGATTTCAGGAGCATTCGCTCAGCATGTGATCCGAGAGCGCGACGGCATGATCCGTTTTCAAAGATACGAGGTCGATGAGGATATGAAGAACGAGGCGGAGACCACGCGTCGCGGCAAGCCGCAAGTGTCGGTGCTTCGCTCGGTCAACGGAGGCTAGCCGTGGATCGCTCCTTTACACTGGAAGAGCTTGTCGGCCCGCTGAGCGCCACAGAGGCTAAGGGAGCGCCATCTCGGATCTGGCTGCGCGGTGATCCTTCCGTGATCACCAAGGGGACGTGCGTGGCGATTGTGGGGTCTCGCGAGGCCAGCCCCGCAGGGCTCAAGCGGGCCGAGGTTGCCGCGCAGATCGCAGTGCAGTTGGGCTACAGCGTGATCAGCGGCCTTGCTGTGGGGATCGACAAGGCAGCGCATCGAGCCGCGATGATCGCGAAGGGTCGCACAGCCGCGGTGCTCGGCACGCCATTGAGCGATGTGTACCCGAAGGAACACGCTGAGCTGCATCGATACATAGGCCAGAAGCACCTGTTGATCTCGCAGTTCGCCGAAGGTACCAAGACCGATTCGGCGCACTTCCCAGCTCGCAATCGGTTGATGGCGCTTCTCAGTCACTGCTCGATCGTGGTCGAAGCGCAAGACGCATCAGGCACGCTATCGCATGCGAAAGAAGCCCTGCGGCTCAAGCGTCCGTTGTTTATCATGGCCTCTAATTTCGAAGACAAAAGCCTCAAGTGGCCCATGGAGTTCGAGAAAAAAGGAGCATTCAGAGTGAGCACAGCAGCAGAATTGAGAGCGCGCTTGGCGCTGATTGCGAAGGACTTAGAGAGCGTCTAAAACTTTCTCACCTTGCTCTTCTTGGGCTTTCGTTTTTTCTGGATAGGATGCTTCTGCAGCAACTCATCCCATTGCTGAGGGAGCATCCTCACTTTCACTCCTCTGCCCAAGAGCGGACGTCCTTCTGCAGCAGCTCTCCGCAGAAGGGAGTCTCTGCTAATGCGAAGCCGTTGAGCAGCATCTGTCGTCGACTCTGTCGCCAGGTACTCCGTCATAGCCTCGCGCGCCTCGTCGGGGCATACGTGGCGGCGCGCGGCGGTCCACGTAAGCCGGCCGTAACAGATGGGTGTTTTGACCTTAGCGATCGCGAGTACTCTCAACAGCATCGACTTATCAACGCCACAGATACGCGCAGCTTCCTTGATGGATACGCGTCCTTGAGGCACGCCAGCAGGCAGTCCAAGTTCCTCAGCTTTTTTCCTGATCGCAAGCCAGGTGTGCGGCTTGAGATCCTTAACAAGCTGCCTGGCTATCAAGTCTTGCCAGCCGTTTCTCAGCGTGAATAGCTGCTGTTGAGTCCATGGATAGCTTCCACGATTTTGGCCTATCTTTCTTTTTTCTTTCTTTCTGCGAAGAGATTTTTGGCCATGCATAGCGATGGCGCTCGGATTGCTTTGCGATTCGTCTGTCAACATTGTAGTCAACAGCCTATTAGCACGGACATCGTTTGCTCGTAAAAGAAAATGTCTTGCTAATTAACAGTTAGATGTCACTATGCTGATTGAAAGTGAGTGGCCATGCTGGAGAAGTATTTTGAAGCGCTAGAAAGAGAACGGCAACGAACTGCAGATCAGCAGAAAGACATGGAGCGTCGACTTGGAGAGGTAATTTCCGGAGAGAGGCAGACCGACCCTTATGCAGGCATGAGCTTCTGGGCTGCTCGCGAAGCATGGCGAGCCAGACAGCGCTATTGGCGCTTGCGCTTTTTGAGGGGGCAGTCTTGAAAGAGCTTCTCCTTGCGCTTTTGCTGCATCTTGTTCCGCGCGCCAGCTTGGCTCATCACGAGGCGTGGGCAGATGCGATCAGCAACGCATCGGATCATGGTCGACGGGCGAATCGCGCAGAGGCTACCGCGCTGCTTGTGATTGCGTACTACGAGAACTCGTTGCAACTGGGTCGCGGCGTTCCGTTTGGCGCGTGCGCTGCATTTTGCGTGACTGGCTGCAGCGAATGCCAGCTGGCCGAACCGCTCGTAGACTATGCAGACGCGTCGCTGCGTTCATGGCGATTATCAGCCCGAGTGTGCGGTGCAGACATTCGGCGACGTTTCGGTTTCTACAAGACGGGTCATCACTGTCACGACCGCAGTCAGCACTCGCGTCGTGAGGCCAGGATGCTTCGCCGGCTCCTGCGGAGGTCGCGATGACGACTGCAGCGCATTGGCTAGAGCATGTACTGGCGAAGCATCATCAGCCGGTTATCAAGCGTGCCGTCAAAAAGCGTCTTGGATACAGCGAGAAAACCAAGTGGAAAGATGTTGAGGGCGCGGATGGTTTTGAGCTGGCGGTTGAGCATGAGGTGAGGGACTGGTGGCATAGGCAGGCGAGTGCGACCATGATCCTATCCTTGGTCGGCCTGATGGCGATTTTTAAGAGCGAAAAGAAACGCATACTCGCTCTCATCTGCGCGCTTCTTGCTGAGTCTATGCATGGATTTCACTTAGACGACCCAGATTCAAGCAGAATTTTAGGTCTTGTACTTTCTTATGCGCGCGGAGATACCGAAGAAGCGGTATTGATTGCGGATGGGGCGCCGTGTGTGGATGGCGAGCTTGCCATCACCGATACCACAGTATTCAATAGCGCCACGCTGGCATCGAGAACCGCTGCAGAGCGTCTTGGTTGGTCTGTTGCGAGGAAAATGGCAGGAAATATTGCCGGACTCGGCAATACAACCGGGAGCGCGACATATGCAATGCTCGCACGGCCTTTGCGCGAGATCATCGCGGAGCCTTGGCACCTTGATCTTTCGCTGATGCTCTCTCGCTGGGATATCGCCGCAGCGGTCGCGCGCGCTTTGTTTGTGAAGTCGTGACCTCTTCCTAAACGCCACCAAGAGTCAACAGCGAGCCACTTTTGCCTGCAAAAACACTGTGTCGAATTTGTGTTGTTTTTCTTGCGCAGCCTCATAGGGTGTTCTCTCAACGTACGAATCACCCTCCCACAGAGAGACAAACACAAGTCATGGATAATCAGACATTCAGCCAAGCTGGCGTAGTTATGCAAGCCACCCACGCAGGCTTTATTGAAATCGGCCAAAACCCAGCAAGCACGACCTGTTCAGAGAACAAGAACGTCGGGCTGCTTCTTTCGGCAAACACCTCATTGCCACAGTGCGATGAGCTCTTCCGATCAATGACGCACGCAGAGAAGGTTGATCGTTATTCGACGGTCTACGTTCGCTGGACCGCAGGAGTCAACGCAGGCAGTGACTTGATCACCGCAGCATCGCCTGATTCAAGCGGCGCGGTAGCAGGCGCGACGAATGCGATCTACGAGTTCTTCAACAACGGCCTTCTTGGCAACAACGGCAACTCGAGCAGCCCGCACCTGTACTCGATCGCACCTGTGGCCGCCGGATTGCTTCCTGGCGAAGGCTCGCCATGGAAGTTGTCGGAAGCTGACACTGACGGCGTGGTCGCAGTGACCACAAACGGCTCCAATCAAGGAGCCAACCTGACCACGAACGAGTGGACCGACTTCTTCGCCTCCGCACTTCAGATCACCTTCACGGGCTACTACACAGCAGAGTCCGCAGCAGATGCTTTGGACGGCACCGTGGTTCGTCGTTCCCCTGCCTTCGTTACGCGCGAAGCAGGATCGTACGATCTGCGTATGATCCAGATGATGTTCCGTCACATTACGCTCCGTATCGAGCGCAACGTGAACGGCTTCGTTCAGAACAATGCTCAGTACCGTATGGGCTCTACAGGCGATTACCCTGGATTCAACGAGTTCTACGGCCAAGGCAGCACCAGCGCCGGCACCCCATTCCCATTCGCTTTCAAGCAACTTCCTTTGCCTTTGCTCACCGGTCGCGCGCCCAAGTTGGTGGCAGACAACCGATTCCGCTTTTTCCTCGACATCGACAGCCGTCTTGTTGTCGAAAACGACTCGACAAACGCAGTTCCAGGAGCGCTTTCAGTCAGCGTTTTCAACGCACAGAACCCGTTTGCCAACTCCATGTTCATGGGCGTCCGCCTGACTCTCATCGGCGGCATGATCTGTATCGACAAGGACGGAAATCCGACCAAGATCGTCGATCGTGGCGAGGGCGGCGATATGCCAGCATGGTTCAAGAACATGTCGTCTGCTGACCAAGCGGCTTACTGGGCTGACCAGCGACGTGGCGGAGCGGCCGCAAGCAACAGCACCGCTCGATAGGTCTGTGTCGAGCTGAAAAAGCTTGACTATTGACGATAATAAGGCGCTTGAGATTTTGCTATCTCGGCGCCTTTTGTGTTAGTGTCGGCCCATGGCATCTGTCGTTCAAAATCGAGTCGCAGCCGAATACACGATCTGTCTTCCTCCCAGTGGCTCGGATTGCGGGCCGCAGGTCAAGTACTTCAAGACGATTTGTGGAGCATCAGATCTCTACAAGCTGATCGACGGTAGGGTTCTGGTACCGGTACCTCCGACCACAGATAACAGCATTTTTATTCCTTTGCGTGCCTGGAAATTTCCAGACCCTGTGAGCGTCGTGACGATGTACATCTTGTTCAACGACATCAAGGCGATAATGGGGTTTGCCTTTCCGACCATGTACTGGAGGATTCTTGTCGGTATGGGAGGCACGACAGATCGGGTAGCTGAAGGTACTTACTTGCCTCCAGACAACTCCAGCTCATCGCTTGCTGAGCAAGGAATGCTTTTCCAGTACGGAGGGCGACTATTTGATACGATCGAGTTACACGTTCGCTTCGAAGATCCTAGCGAAGCCAATGCGCAGAAGGCTCGTCAGGTCAGCTTCATGCTCGCGATGTACGCTTATCTAACTGGCCATGCTGACTCGATCGTCCAGACTGGCCTGAACGGCAACGTGACGTACGTTGCCACGACGTTCAATGACTTCAAAGATCTGATCCCTTAACAAGATCTTGCTCTTGCAGCATAAGTCGTATAGCATTCAGCACATGTACTTTACGCGCGGCATTAGCGAAGACGAGTCTGGGCATGTGTCCGATCCGTCGCCTATCACTCCGACTGGCATGCTATCTGTCCGTCGGCCCGCTGGCCAAGTCGTGTCGCCTAACGCATCGTCTCCTGCAGAGACGCCTGCACAGCGGCTGGAGCGAGACAAGGAAGAGCGCAAGGATCATCTTGCGAATCTGGCCGCGCTTCTTATTGGTACTGCAGTTGCTTTTTGGGCGGAAGGACGTTGACGTGGAAGAGACTGTTGAAGAGATTGAGGCTCAAAATAAAGCTTTCAAGCGAGTGACAACCGCTGTACCATTCTTTCTGGTAGGCGCTACGCTTGGCGCTGTGCTTGCCAAGGTTCTGAAAAAGAGCGGCCCTAAACAACCGCCAACGCCCGCATCTAAGTAATAGGAGTTTTTACCATGGCTTTCGATCCAAAAAAAGGCACTCAACCAACAAACGCGCAGCACTTGGTCACCAGCGCTGTCATCACTGCGCCGAGCTCTCTTGTAGAGGGCACGTTCGTAACCAACCCCGACGGCACGCTCTCTCTGATCCGTCCAGACTTTGATGTTGTCGGGAATCCACTGACTGCGTTCCCCGTGGGCGGAAATGCTCGGGTCACGTCCGCCATAGGCCCAACGCTTAATATGACCTCGTCAGATGGCGTTGGCATTGTAGCCGCTCTTGGTCCGTTGATTGTGAATCTTCCTCCAATCGGCGAGTCTCTTGGGCGCAGCATTCAGATTATTCAAGTAGGAGGCGTCGCTACGATCACTCCTGCGGGCTTAGAGCTGATCAACGGATTTGGCATTCCCATCCCTACGAGCGGAGCGTTCCAACGCGCAACCGTGACAGGACTTCCTGGGACATGGGCGCTGACCATTGACGATCCGGCTCCCTAACGTTTAGCTGGACTGGGGGATCAAGATCGATTAGCGTAGGATCGATACACTAGGAGATATCCAAATGGCTTTCGATCCAGCTTCCGGCACTCAATCAACAAACGCTCAGCATTGCATCATTGCGGACGCTGGCTCTCCATCCGCTGTTCCTCCAGGCTCGCAATGCTTTGGCACCCTTATCACCGATCCGGACGACGGCGTGGTGTATTGCGTATCGCCAGACTTTGATACGACAAACAACGTGAGCAAGGCCTTCGCGATCGTGAACCATGTGCGCGTGGTCTCGTTTGTTGGTCCGGGAACACTGGTGATCACGCCGTCCGATAATATCGGGACAGTCTTTGCAAGCGGTGCGGCGGATATCCAGCTGCCTTTGGCCTCAAAGTCGAAGGGCAGAGTCATCCGAGTGATTCAGACGGATGCCAATGCGGTTGACGTGAAGGCAACCCTCCCCAACCAGATCAACAACGCCCCGAGCGTCACTGTCGGCGGTGGATTTGCGACCTTGACTGCAAGCTGCGACGGAATCCAATGGGCAGGATCGTCCGCCCCTGCTGCTACTCCTTGATCGGAAACGCAGAGTAGATATAGGGGTCACAATCATCTAATCTTGATCGATGATCCCAAGTATCTACGGCACGACGCCGCCCTCTGGCCAACTCATGATGGACGAGCGCACCGTGCAATTGGTCGGTCGTCTCACAGGCCAGCGAGAGACCGCAGAGGCCGACGCTGCGCGCAACCAGACGCTCGCGGTTGTTGGCTTCGGGGCCGCCGGGCTCCTTCTGCTTGCCGCATTGTCGCAACGGTCGAAGCTCCAGCGCTGCGAGGCGCGAGGCTCAGGCTACTGACGTTTGCGTTTCGCTAGACAGGAGGAGCTGGTCACCGTATCATCCGGGGATGATTCCATCGATTTACGGCAGCCAGGCTTCAGGCCAAGTCGCTCCACCAGCGCAGGACACGCAGACTGTTCAGCAGCTCGCGGACTTGAACGATCGCTTGAAAAGCGACAACTACGTTCTCAAGATTGCGGCCATCTTGGGCGCCGGCACTGCCACGATCCTCGGCATCGCTGTGTATGCGTTAACCAAAGAAGATGTCGGCACTGGCCGTTACAGAGAGGCCATGCTTCCGCCTGCGCGCTCGCCCGCATACCCGGATCCGCACGCATACGCACCGCAAGGCTATCCGCCCCCACAGGGTTATGCCCCTCGCGGGCACCGCTGATGGCAGCGCTGCCAGCACCCTACTATCGGGGCAAGACCTGCAGCAGAACGCCGAGCGTCCTTGAGGTTGCCGGAGGCGTTGGTGGTGCCGTCACGCCCGGCCCAGAAGGCCCGCGGCTGGTCGCCGGGATCATCCTGCTCGTGCTCGGACATAAAGAATGCATCCAGCCCCTGCGTGGCTTTGGAGTGGGCCTCGTGGTGGGCGCTGCTTTCGACTACCTGAAGGCGCCTGCGAAATAGTTTTATGAACAAGCCTCTTGTTGCGATCGCGTTGGGAGGAGTCGCGGCTGCCGGCCTGTACTCGCTGACGAGGCCGAAGAGCTACTCAAGCTCTGGTGCGATCACAATCGATGGCCCGATACCGACGATTGTGAGCCCTTCGAGCAGAGGCTGGAAGGCGCACTATGCCTTACAGGATGCCTGGAATCGACTGATCTGGTACTACAAGCCGAACCGTTTATTTGAGTCCCATTGGGATACTGACCGTGGAGGTCGAGAAGAGATGTGCGATGAGGTCGCGTCTCTTGGACTCGTGAACTGGCTGGTCGAAAAAGTTTACAACAAGGTACCTCCAGAGGCATGGACGAGAGAGACAAAAGCCCTTGTCGCGAAGCCTGGGAAGACGGCTCCCGCTCTTGCGCGTCAGTTGTACAGAAACCTTGCGACACTGAGCCTCGATGGTGTGATGAGCGATGAGCACCGTGTATTTGCCGCAGCAGAGATGGGAGGCATCATTCGTTCAGTTGCTAATCCGAGGCTGGTTTCGCCAGAATATCGTGAGTCGATTTTGGAGGAGATGGACAAGCTCGGATCTCTTGATTCGCGCGCTCGAATGTGGGTGATTCTCGATCAGTTGATCAATTCCTTAGGCGGAGACGACGTGATGGGGGGCAGCATTGAAGGGATATCGGCTCTTCGTGACGATATCGCCTCTGGCGTAGATCTGCCTCGCAGCAGCAATGGCGAAGTGAGTGAAGAATACTTGGACAAAGTCGATTATTCATGGTGGCGCTATGCTGAGCACAAAAGACGAGTAAGGCTTATTTTTAGCCGCGAGGCCTTCGCTTATCCGAATCAATCTCTCTGGAGCTGCGTAGAGGATGGATTGACCAAAGAGACCGGCCCGCAAGCCCTTGCGATCTATGTCTCAGAGTTGGTGGCGAGTCTTTTCCATCTTTGCGCCAGGAGTCTTCCGGACGAAAATAACGCGGCGTTTGCGCGGTGTCCGAGAAGAGCTTAGGACAGAGCATGGATCTCTCCACTTTGATCGCCGAAGCAGACAGTCGCGCAACGCCTGCCAACGACGCTGCTTTGCAGCTCGCCGTGCGTGTCCTTGCAAAGCTCGCGCTACTTGGGGCCATTCCTGATCGTCCGCTTGCGGACATGGATGGCGGGATCGCGCTCTACTTCTTCGACGGGCCGCGGTACTCGCTGCTGCTTTGTGACAATGACGGGGAGATCGGTGCACTCACGTTCGACAGGCAGAAACCGGACAGTATGTCTTGCTGGGATATCGACGCGGAGGAAATTCCAGAAGCAGATCTGCTGCGCGTTTTGGCTTTTGTTGGGCGTTGCCCGAGCCGATTGCCGTAGAAGCATTGCGCGTGCTGAGATATTCTCAGCGGCATGAGTTACGGCAAGCGTACATTTGGCCTTATAGTGAATCCGAAGAGCGGCGAACTCTACGTGGCCGAGCGAGACAAGACCGCGACGGTGGATATTTGGACGCTAGAAGATGCCTACGCGGGCGGCGGGTACTTTAATGTGAGCGACGATCCAGACTATATGCGATCTCAGGACATCACAGGCTATCCACGAGTACATACGGGGACAGGTGCGATCAAGGAAGGTATCGGTTCGGGGACTGCGCTGTATACCGCGCTGTGCCAAGGCGCGCATTTGGACTACACCGACGAGGTAAAATTCGCGACGCAAGTAGAGGGTGATGGGATTTCTTCCATGCCCGGACATCGTTCCGAAAAAGCAGAGCGTTGGTGGAAAAACGCGCGCCAGAAGTACGGACTCGCTGAGCGCGTTAGTGGGTCGACAGAGGAGGACTTCGAGGAAGAGGACGATCTCTCTGGCAGAAAAGCGAGAGAAGCGGCGCGGTGCATCAACGACGAGTACGGGGATGCGGAGATCAGTTATGCGTCCGTCAATTATTCGGTCAGAGGAACGCGGAGTGTTGACGCGAGCGCTGATGTATATCCCTATGCAAATGCGCTCGAAAAAAATCTAATAGCTGGCTTTTACGCGCTCGACGAGTCGGTGCTTTTCGCAGAAACGACACCTGCAGAATGGAGGGATGTAAACTTAGCAACGATCCTTGCGGCTAATGTCAGTATGTACAACATAAAAAAACCTGGGCCACTCTTCGTTCTCCGAGAGATAGCGAGTAGAGCAGGTGCCAAATC
>Ga0315287_10005689_pt1 | contig 12313 bp, 3 predicted proteins | sample YL17G11_0_MG_FD_205037 | JGI IMG/M metagenome (GOLD analysis project Ga0315287, IMG submission 205037) | Sediment microbial communities from Yellowstone Lake, YNP, Wyoming, USA - YL17G11_0 | ecosystem: Environmental > Aquatic > Freshwater > Lake > Sediment | place: USA: Wyoming | collected...
TCTGCACCGGCTGAACATCGGACAGGCCGGACCGCCCCAGCCAGATGTGAACCAGCTCGTGCGCCAGCGTGAACATCTGGGCCGACTTCGTGTCCGAACCGTTGATGAAGATCACGGGCGCCAATGGGTCTGCCATGGCGAAACCGCGGAACTCGTCGGGGTCGAGCTTGCGGTGGGTGTTGTTGAACACGATGCCACTGCACATCACGAGTATGCCCAAGTCGTCGGCCTGGGCGATGAAGCGTCGAAGGGCCTCCTCCCACGTGGGGGCGCGCTGACGTTCTTCCAGGTCAAAGCCCAGCGCGTGGCGGATGGTCGCGGCGGTGGTTGCCACGTCGTCACTCAGGGTCACGGAGCCGACGAAGGGCAGCGGGTCCTCACCCGTGGACCTGGCGTAGTCGCGGTACCATTCCTGCCGCTGCTGGCACAGGTAGATGGTGTCGAGCAGGTCGGCGCTCGGCGGGCCAGGCTCGGCACCAGCCACAGTGCGGAAGTCGGGGATCGGCACGGTCTCGATGGGCGGTTCCGGCAGGAAGAAGAATCCCACCGGCGTGTGCGTGGCGTTGGCGAACTTCTCAAGCTGTTTGAGGGTCGGCGCGGCTTTCCGAGCTTCCCACTCGCTCAGTTTCGGGAATCGCTTGGCCAGCCCGGACGCGCCGAGGCGGGCGCGCTTCCGCGCCCAACGGAGCAGGGCTGGCTTTACCTCAACGCGGAGCATGACCTATTCTAACGGTCGCGGGCCCGCGCCGGGAGCGACGTCGCATGTCTATCCACCGAGTCCCTCCAGTTCGCCCTGGGCCATCGCCGCCGGCCGCTCGGCCGTTGCCAGCCTGACGATCTCCGGCCAGCTCTGCACCAGCCCGTTGTACGCCAGCGCTTCCGGGGCGCGCTTCTTCCGCTCGCACAGCGCGTACAGCCGATACGCCAGTTCGCGCGCAATCTCGGCCTTGGCGCCGAGCGCGGTGACGAGCGCCGCCGCCGCGCCTTCGCCGCCGGCTTCGAGCACACGGATCAGGTGGTGGACCACCTCCCAGGCAGTCAGTCGTTTGTCGGTGGCCGGATTCCAGTCGTCCGGCAGCTCGCTGGGGTTCAGGAGTCGCACCTTGCCGCGGCCCGCCCGAATGATGCCAGCCTCCACCAGACCTTCCACCGCCGTGACTTTGGCACGGGCGAGCACGTCCGCCACTCCGAAGTCACCCTCTGCGAAGCCGTACTCCTCGAACCACGCCAGTGCAAAGCGACTGTCGGCGTCGAGGTCGCCTTCCTGCTCGGCCAAAGCCTCGTCAAGGACTTGGTTGATCAGCGCCAGAGCCTCGCGCACCGGAAGCGCCTTGCCCTCCGCGTCAATCACCTTGGAGTAGCGAGTGAAGACCGCCATTCCGGGCCCGATGGCCGCCTGCGCCAGGTCCACCGGCGCGATGTTGCCGCGCTGGAGGTCGAGAAGCGCGTTAGGCAGCTCGGCCTTGAGCGCGGCGACGAACTCACGCCGCGTGGCGGAGGGCGCGTCGTCGTCGCGCGGGCGGCAGACGAGGATGATGCTGGACGCGAGGGCGTTGGCGCCGATGCCGATGCTGCGGCCTTCTCGTTCTGTCCGCACCGGCCAGGTGCCACTGATGCAAAAACCGGCTTGGATCACAGCATCGAGGAAGGTGTCCCAGCCGGTGCTGGCGGTACCCTCGGCATCATCGCTCTCGGACTGCTTGAAGGCGTAGTAGATGGTGACTGGAAAAGCGGAGTGCGCCTGCTCGGCGAGGCGGTGCATCGCCTGTGTCATACCGTCCAGGAAGAACGCTTCGGCCTTCTCCTTGCTGCCATGTCGGTAGGGCGTAGCCACCAACTCCTCGGCCTTGGGCACTGCGAGCGTAGCGAAGAGATCTGGGAAGATGGGCTTCAGCGCTCGACGCTGCCAGACATAGAAGTAGTCCGACAGGTCGGCGTAGCCGATGTTGTCGTAGTAGGGCGGATCTGTAGACACAACCTTGCCGCTCGAGACAGCCTGATTCGCTGCGTCAGCCTGCGTCGATGCGCCACCTTGGCTCTGCGCAGGCAGGAAGAGCAGGGCCTTGTATAGCCACGTCTCGAAGTTGTCGGAAAAGTTGCCCGACGAGGCGCTGAACGGGCTCCCTTCGGCATAATCCCAAGTCATGGACAACGCTTGTCGACTGAACGTGAAGCGGATGTCCTCCTTCTTTTGGCCAGGATTCCAAGAGCAGATGGTTGATGACGCGTTCGAGTAGCGGGCCACGGCCATGCCCAAGTACAACCCGACTGCATCCGCGTAGGCGGTGGCGCCTGTGCCGCCGTCGCGCAGGGGCTTGCCGGCGTCGAGCAGGCCGGCGGCGAGGGCGTCGCGCTTCACCCGCTCGCGCGCTTCGCCCGCCAAGTCGGAGAAGGTCGTCAGCGCCACGAGCTGGCGCGGGGTGAAGAGGTCGCCGTATGTGTCCATTCCGTAGTTCGAGACATTGACGCGGCACTTCCCGTGCATCGGTGTGTCCGGCCTCCACTCGGGCTTCGGCTCGCGCGCGGCCTCCTCGTGCTCCGGCGTCGGCGGAAGATAGACCCGCTCGCGTTCGCCTTCCGTCACGATAGCCATCAGTTTCGCGCCCATGCGTCCAGCAGAGCCTTCGTCCCTGATGTAGCCATACGGAAGCGGCGTTCCGGACATCAGACACAGGAATCCGCCCCGCTTACCTGCCGAAGTACCGAGCCTCGTCCCGTCCCGGTCCTTGGGCTTCCCCACCTTCACGGTAAAGTGGTAGCCGCCGCTCTCGATCACTGGTTCGACGTAGACTTCCTTACCGGGTTTCGTGCCGAGTATGAACGTCGCGGTGAGCGGCACCTCCACTTGTGCGAAGGCCGGATTCGGGCTCCTCACCGTGCGCGCCCAGAGCCAGGCGATCACGGTGAGCGACTTGCCCGCGTACTTCTTGAGGTCCGGCCGCTCCTTGGCCATCTCGGCCGTCACCGTCACCTTCGGGTAGAGGTGCCCGATGCGCCTCTCTGCCTCGTCGCGCATCCACTGGCCATAGTAGCGCACGTCTTCGGCGAGTCCCTGCGCACCCTTCCACTCCCGGGCGATGAGGGACTTCTCCCTGCGCCACTCGGGGTTCACCGGCGCCTTACCCGCAAACTTGGGCGGGATCTCGATCATCGCCTTGTTGATCAGGACGGCGACGGGGTTCAAGTCACTCGCGTACGCCTCAAGTCCCAGCCGTTGGGCCTCCAGCGGCAGCGAGCCGCCCCCGGCGAAGGGGTCGTGGAAGGCCGGGAGCTTGTGTCGGTCGAATAGCTCCTTGGCTCGCGGATGGTCCACGTTCGCGACGCAGGTACGCCGCCAGCTGTTCCAAATCTCCTCGCGCGCGGCCTGGAGCACCGTGTCGTTCGTGGTGTTCTCCCAGAGCACTAGGTCCTCAATGATCTTGAACAGCCGCTGCCGCTCCTGGTCGGCGAGGATCTCGTCCAAGGTCGGCTCCGGGCCAGGCTCCGGCACCGATACTCCCGAACCCTTCGCCTTCTCCGCTACCGCCTGTGCCTCGGCCCAGACCTTCCTGCGCCCCTTGAGCGCGGACTCCGCCTTGCGTCGCAGCTTCGGGTCCGTGCGCAACACATCCACGTAGCTGGACGGGTCGTCCACCATCTGCGAGAAGATCACGGCTCGTGCGGCGGCCAGCGGGCGCCGAGCCCACCAGAGATGCAGGGTGGAGGGGTGGCCGTGGCGGATGGACTTCTCCCGCGCTGAGGCTTTGTTGATGGCCTCGAGCGGCAGCGCGACTTCGATGAGCTTCTTCGGCGCCAGCTTCATGATCTCCTAAACAGCTTGATTCCGGCTGCCTTCTCGAACTGCGCACATATCAGCGCGAGCCGTTCCTTTCGGAACTGCTTGAAAGCGGAGACGACGCCGTGTTCCCACACGCCGCTGTTGTTGCCACCGGGGATCAGGTGGCTCCTCATGACTCCACCAAACTGCCGTCGCCCAGAGTCACGGTACTCTGCCAGGTAACTGCGCGGGAGTCGCTTCCCGATCTTCAAGTTGTCGCGGGACACAAGGAAGCAGATGTTGCACAGGCTATTGTAGGTGCGCGCGGAATAGTGGTTCTTCATCTGCGCCTGGGGAAAGATGTGATGCCGATGCCGCCGATTGGCGTGGCTGACGACACCGTGGTCAAGAGCGATCATCTCACCGTTCTCGAGGTACTGAGGCTTGAGGGACGCAAGCAAGCAGAAGAACGCTCTCGTGCGCGCTGATCGCGCCCCGTACTCTGCCGCTTGAATATCAAGGACCGGGTCAAGAAGTTCGCGAAAGAGGAAACGCTTCTTTGTGCCGAGTGCTAGCGCCTGGAAGAACTTCGCGTCCGCCACGATGTTCCTGTGATAACCCCTGCCGCTATAGCGCTGCGCGACGCCAGTGGCCCAAAACCACTTGCGGATCTCGGCGGTCTGGGCGCCGTTCGGCTGGCCCACGTGGTGATAGAAGAACACCGCGAGAGTGGCCAGCATGTTGCCAGAAGGCAGATACGACTCGTCGTGTACCGGGAAGCGGCTATGCAGATAGTCAACAGCTGAGAGAAACGCGTTCTGATACCGGTGCCATAGCCTGCGAAAGAGCGCTTTCTCGTTGTCGTCCCTGTCAATGCGCTTCGACCAGCGTCGCGCCATGACCTCCAGTTTCGGTGGATCGCCTCCAGGCTGAAGCGGTTCGGCCACGAGATTGAAGCCCATGAGGATTGGATCGATGCTTCCGAGAGCAAACACGTCCTGCCGGATCTTCTGACGGAGCTCGTGCGCCATGGCACGCACGTCCAACTTCCCCATCAGCGCGATCGCGCGGTCGGCCGAGGTTACACGCATGCCTTGTGAGTTCACCCGGATGAAGACCTCGCCGATTTCATTAAGGGTGGCGGAGTTGACCGTCACGACAGGAACCGTGTAGGCCAGCAGGCGCTTGCGAAAAGCCGCGATCTTCCGCTGGAATGACTTCGCCTTGCTCGGCATTCTCCTCTTCCAGTCAGGAGCCAAGATATCGCAAACAGGGATGAACTCTTTGCCAACCGGCTTACGGTAGACCACGCGAGGAGGAGTTTCGTCGTCAGTATCCGGAGTCGGCACAAAGCAGAGCCGGCCGAAGTTGATCTCGCGGCCCGCGTCGTTGGTTCGGCTCTCGCCTTCGAACGCCTGATAGATGACTGACAAGCGCTGCTGCCCGTCAATGACAAACCAGATACGCTTGTGCTTTGGGTTGAATGTCGGCAACACCTCTGCCGACTGACGAATCAGGTTCGCCGACTTCCTGTCCATTTCCCAGAGAAACAGGGAACCGATCGGCATATCGCGACAAATGCTGTCCAGCAGCTTTGCGGCCCGGCCTGGATCCCAGACGAAGTTCCGCTGGAGCTTGGGGACCGCGAAGCGACGTGCCAACAAGTCGCTCCGGAGCGACTTGATCGTCCGCCTGGTAAGGTTCGCTGGTTTCATCTTGGTCTACTCCCTCTTCCCGTCTCAAACGCGTGAATCCGCGACGAGCCCAGCTACCACGGCATTGCGCAGGGATGCACTGTGCGAACCCGGGACTCGAGTGGATGAACTCCGCCGGTTCGGGAAGCTACTCTATCGTCCTGGTTCGACGGCTTGCTCCTGCACCAATCGATAGGAGGCCGGATACAAGGTGATCTGCCCTCTATCTCGCATCTCGAGCGCGGTCTGGCCGGACAGCGCAACGGGCCCCCCGTCCTTGTCTGTCAAGAGGAGCGTGTACAGCTCAGGGGACCGAGCACAGAGGCCCCATACCTCCGCATCCAGCTCAAGCGGCTCGACAAGGAGACAGTGGTCCTTCGGCCAGAAATACTGGACCAGATCACCATTCGAAGCTCGCAGCTCCCATGTGAACGGTCCCTCCGTTGCGCGGGCGAGCCAACTGCCATCAGCATGGAAGAACCGACCATGGCCGTCTGCTCGAAAACGGCGGGCGTCCGCGAAGCGCTCGATCAGGGTCGCCCCAGCTGGCTTGCGCGGCCTCGTGGTTGTTGCGCGCGTCGGGGCGCCGTATTCGCCTTCCGCAGCATCGGGATCAGTCGCAAGCACTTCCGGCGTCGTTTCGTCCAGAGCGGAATCGTTACTTTGGACATCGACCGGAGGCGAGTCGATGGCCTCGGCATGCGCGTACGGAGCATTGGTACCGTCAGCGCCCGGTGCCGTGCCTCCGCCTGGCAGATCAGAATCGCGCCTTTCACGCGCTTGCTCTGTGACCTTGGGTGAGGACACATCCGCAAGCTCGAAGTTTTCTGCCAGGTACTCCTCAATGAACTCCCTCGAGCGGCCGAAACACACCTTCACGGCATCGCTGAGATCCTGCCTGCCGAGGTAACGCCCGAGTTCCTGCGTCACCGGTCTGGCCATGCCAGCCTCTGAGCGCCTCCCCACATACAGCGTCCGGTCTACCAGGAGTGCATCTATGAATCGGGGCGTACCCGCTGGCGTCCCGCGAATGTAGGGGACTGCCTCCATCCCGGGCGTCACCTGCACCGACAGCTCTGCGACACACTCGCCGAGTGCGCGGATGCGTGCGGTCTCAGCGTCGTCCGGCAGAACGATGCGTTGCAGCCCTGACCCAAATGCCGGTAGCCACAACTGCGGGTGGGATTCCGACTGGGGCCGAATCTGGTGCGGTATCCTCTCCTCGATGACGTCCGAAAGGCTTTCCAGTCTCGCGAACGGCGGTAGCTCGGAGATCTCCAGTGACAGATGCTGGAGATCTGCCGTCACCTTCTTGATGCCGGGAAACAGGTGCTTCCACGGCACGAGCGTCCGCATCGTCAACCGAAAGGCCAGAGCGCTAACCGGTGTCCACTCTCCTTCGAGATTGAGCCAATGCGCACACTCGGTCCAGATTCGCACGGCATGGCGAGCCATGAGCGAACGAATTCGTCGCAGCTCATCGGGCTGCAGCTGCTGACCAGCGATCAGACTGCGCAGCCACTGAAGCGCCAGTTCGGCCGACGGGCGTTCGGAGACATCGATCCGACGCCAAAGCGATAGGTCTCGAATCGACGTGTGCACCACCGCCGCTTCCGGAAGATCCTCCTCATTGCTCGTGAGAAAGACCTCTGAGGCACTTGCCCATCCCCCACGTTCCTGGAGAATGAGCTTCCTCTCGTGAAAAGCCGCTCGGATCTCCTTCAGTTCGTCCGTGGAGGAACGAGTGGCCACCTGGTCAATTCGGTGACACCAGCGCGCAACCTCCGGCACCGGAGGGTTGGCCGCTTTCGAGAGCGCAATGAGCCGTTGAAGGAGTGTGCCCGCACCTGTGGTATCATCACGAACCCCGAGTGCTTCAAGAAACGGGCGCGTCGCCTCCGTGTCGAGCTCCGCCCTAACGAACGGCTCAACGTCAAGAAATGCCTCGGTTCTGGGGGTACGACGCAGCAACTCGGCTGGCTCTCGGTAGCTTCCTCGCGTGTCTCTCAGACACCTCAGGTCCTTGAGCTTCAGTATCCACGCCGGTGCCAGCGGCTCGTTTGTGACGCTCCTGGTGCTGCCAGTGGTGGACACGTGTGATGCGCGAAACGCATGATCTGAGAGGGCATACTCGCGGGGTTGAGCCAAGATGTGCTCCAACACCCGGCTCCATGTCGATTCGTCCCCGGCCGCCAACGCCTCCCACTGCTTCCAGTGAACAGGCTCGAAGTCCCAGTCAGCCAAGGAAAAGTCGGCCGTGACAAAAGAGAATGAGGGCGCGGATTTGAGGCCCCGTTCAGCGAGGACCGAAAGCAACTTCTCTCGACCCCAGAGACGGCTGCTGACCGGAACAAGCGGCACAAACTGCTTGAGCCCACTCCTGCCCGAGACAATCCAGTTCTTCCATTCCTCTCTCGTGCAGGCAACGAGGGTCTCTTCATACGCTTCGTGCACGGCGTGCGATCGCATCCAATCACCATCAATGAGACCATCCAAGTCGCCAGCAACATCGGCGAGGATGTGGTGGCTCAGGCGCGCAAACTCGTCAGCCCTGTTGACGTAGCAGAAATCACCAGCGACAGCTACGCCAAGCTTGGCGGCGATTCTCGCCAGCCGTACGGCCTCGTCCCTCTCGACCTGCTCCTGCGAGAAGAACTCACGGCACACGTTCTGGATGACGACGCTTGCATCAGCGGCCTCAACGAGATTCAGAGCCTGCAGTGTCGCGTAGGCTGCTTGCACTTCGTTCAGTTGCTCTCGGCCCTCACCGGCCTCCACCCTGCGACGCACCTGGGCCAGAAACCGTGGCCAGTTCTGGTTCAGGACCAGCAGGTGGTTCGCAAGGAACTCCCAGTCCCCTGCGGACTGTAGCAGCTGCTTTTCGCCAAGCCTCACAATCTGACTGGCGGCGAATAGCACTTCCTTGCCCTGCACGGGCACGATCCGAACTGCCGTTCGTCCACGAGGAACGAGGTAGGCTGGGCGCACCACGTCCTCGGCCACAAAGACCCAGAGGGCGAACAGTCCGCTCCAACTCGCCGGTACTGGAAGGTGCATGGACTCGAGAACGCCGAGAACCGCAGTCCGTTCCAGTTCGCTGACAAGGGCCCAACGCTTGAGCTTGGCTAGGTTCGCGGCTGAGACGTGCCGGCTGAGGACCGCTCGGCCGCCACCAAGGAAGTAGGCTGCAACCTGCGCCTCGGGCCAGACATCGAACAAGGCAACTGGAACGGCAGCGCACCCATCTCCATCAAGGATCCTGTTGTCTTCCGTGACAAGGCAGGGCTGGCCGCCAAGGGCTGCATCAAAGGCCTCCTCAACGACCTTTGCGCATGATCCCTCGAGCGTCGTTTCCTCTCGGTCAACATCCGGCAGGAGGTCATATGCCCCGCATCGCTCCTCGGCACCGTCCTCGACGCGGTGCAACCAGTGCAGCATCGTTTTTGCCGCAAGCTCGCCAACTCTGCCCAACAGCCAGCGGTTGGTCGGCGAGGTTTCGGGGTCCTTGATCTTCATCCGCGCGGGGTCTTGAATGAACGGCGCATTTGCAGCAAAGGGCAGTTTGGTGACCACGCCGGTTGGAAGGAACGCGAAGAGTCGGCCTTCAAGTCCAAGGACTACGTCAACGCTGCATGGCGGGAACGCGGCGGAACCGCCCTCCAACTCCATCGACCGTTCCTCGCGAATCTCCTCAATTGCCTCATCCGGGAACGCGGCTTCCGCGGACCGGACGAGCAAGTACGGGTTGTCGTCATGCCCAGGCAGGGCGAACCACTCTGAATCGCCTACTGGTCCAACCCCATGGGACACCCACCGTAACTCCTGGTCAGCCAGAACCAGACTCCGCACATTGCGGAGGAACAGAAGCGATACCGGACTCTCGATCCAGCTGTGAAGGCTCTTCTCAAACTCCCTTCGACGGCGAGCGTCCTTGAACCGAACGCTGATCTCTGTCCTTTCCGGTCTCGCTCGACGCTCCAGCCACACCGGCTCAGTGAAGTGCCGCCGCCCGTATGCAACTGACAACGATGGCGTCGCAAGTCGCACCTCGTCGCCGAGGCTGAAGGTGCTCTTGAATCCAATGCCTCGGAATCCGATCGTATGCAGCTGGTGCTTGTTTGAGCGGCCAAAACTGCACAACGATTCGAATTGCTCAGCAGAAAACTCCTCGCCGTCGTGGCTGAACACGAGTTCGCCGTCTTCGATGACCACCGAAGCCGCGGTGGCATGAGCGTCATCGGCATTCTGCAGGAGCTCGGACAACACATGCCCCGGACTTTGCACCTGCCTGAACAGTTGGTGCCACGGCGCGGCCAAGTCGGGATCGGCGTCGAGCTGAGCCCATCTGCGCGCGGCTCGCGCACGAACCCGCTCGAAGTAAGCGGGCCCGCTCACTAGGAAGGAGCCTCTCCGCGGCCCAACAGGCCCCTGAAGTCGTAGTTCACGCTCGTCACTCCGAAATCCGGCTCCCGGATGAACGGCTGGCGCACGTAGTGCACCCGATGCTCCTCTGCGCTCAGAAACTCAACAATAGCCAAGATGAAGTCGTCCGGCTTGTTCAACGAGTAGAGAATCTCGTTCTTCGTGACCGTGATGGTCTCGGCACCAGTCACCCGCCCCTTGACCTCGATGAACCGGAGCTTGCCCGTGCCCGGCACGCGGCTTTCTACGTCGTAGCCGAGTTTCTCCAGTTCCCTGTCGGTGGGCTCAAACCCGAGACGCCGCTCGTGCTCCATGATGATCGCGCGCGCACGAGCCGCGCTGGCCTGAGTGTCCGCCGGCGCCGTTGGCGCATGGGCCGTCTCGCCGGACATCGCCGCGAGCAACCCCAAGGGCACCACCAGCAGGCCCCCGAGGACCACCGGCGGCAACGGCGAGATCTGCGCCTCCAGCCTGAGTTCCTCGAGTCGCTTCCTGAGACGTGCCTCGAGGTTGTCCGCCCGCTTGCGAGCCTCGCCCGAGTTGAGCTTGGCGTTGGGCTTGCCGGCCTGCTCCTGGTGCTTGAGCTGCTCGGCGCGTTGGTCCCAGTACGTGATCTCCTTGGTGAGGCGGTCCTTCACCGCCGCCTCGGTCTTGGCAATGAGCGCGAGCCGGGCGTCCCGGACTTCCTTGAGGTGCTCCGGCACGACGTGCGCCACCGCATAGCCCTGCGCGTCCTGTTCCAGGCTGCGCGTGATCCAGGCGCACTCGGGCCTCGCGAGAATCTCATCCACCTTCAGCTCGCCCTCGGCCAGCGGGCGGTAGTCCAAGTACGGCGCGTAGTGAACGTGGCGCGCAATGCCGTCGGCGCCCTCCTCGACATAGAGCATTCGCTTCGACACGACGCGGCGCTCGCCCGTCCGGGTGAGGCTCGCATCCTGGATGGAGTGCTCGAGGTAGAAGAGCATCCGGGGCTGCGTACCCGGGTCGCGTTCGTCCACCAGCACGGAACCGCGCTTCAGTAGGTCTCTGTGGCGCTCCAGCGTGATGTCAATCACGGAGTCCAGGAGCGGGTGACCGGGACAGACGAAGGCGGCCAACGGCTGGCCCTGAGGTGACACCAGATCCTTCTCGAAGGCGATGCGCTCGTACCGCGGCAGCACCGGTTCGCCAATGCCGATCAGGCGATCCCGGTTGCGGACCGGCGCCGGCACATGCGTGATCTCGTAGCGGCGCGGTTCTCGTTGCTTCGAGGTCCCGCCAAGACGCCGAAATGCCTCGTGAAAGAAGGACTCGATGTAGTGCGGCTGGAGGCGGCGGGCCTCGGCGCGCTCCATGTCCTCGCGAATGTGCTGGACGCGAGAGGCGTCCATCGCGTCGTGGGCCAGTGCCCGCTCCTCCAGAAGGTCGCGGAGTTGCTCCCGATCGAGTGCCTGGTCCAACACCGTGGTCAGGCGGGCGCGCACCTCGGGTTGATCGCCATACCGGATCGCTTCGATGAGCAGGTCACGCAGCGGCTTGCCATCGAACTGGAGCTTGCCCAGCACGTCAAACACCTGGCCGCCGAGCGCCTTGCGAGCCTGCTCGAGTTTCTCCAGCAGCTTGCGATAGACGTCGCCCTCGCGCGTTTCCTCCGCAACCAGATTCCACAGGTGGCACACCTCCACCTGGCCGATGCGGTGGATGCGGCCAAACCGCTGCTCGAGGCGGTTGGGATTCCACGGCAGGTCGTAGTTGACCATCAGGTGCGCGCGCTGGAGGTTGATGCCCTCGCCTGCGGCATCGGTGGCCAGCAACACCTGCACCTCGGGGTCGTGCTTGAAGGACTCCTGCGCCTTCATCCGGTCTTCGCGTCCGATACCGCCGTGGATGATCGCCACGGCCGACTTCCTGCCCAGCAGGGTGGTGATGCGCCTGTCGAGGTAGTTCAGGGTATCGCGGTGCTCGGTGAACAGCACGAGCTTCTGGCGCGGGGACGGCTTGGGCTTGGGAATCTCCCCTGCGCCGTACGGAATGGTGGTTTCCGAGACGCGGTTGGCGATGCCCGCGGATGTGAAGATTTCGCCGAGGAGGTTTGCCAACTCGCGCCACTTGGTGTCCGTGCCGCTGCGCCTCACACCCAGCGCAAGAGACTCCAGCCCCCTCAGCGTCGCGAGCTCCGCCTTCAACTCCGCAATGGTCCGTGCGGCGGTCGCCTGATCGAGAACCTCCTCCTCGACCGCTTCCACTTCGTTGTCCGGCGCCTCATCGAGGTCCTCGACATCCTCCTCGTCGAGCGCGCGGACCCCTTCCTGCGGATCCACCACGCTTCCGGCCCGCTGCAGCAACTCCAGCTCCCGGAGCCGGCTCTCCAGACGCTCCCGTCTCCGGCGCAAGGACTGGTAGATCGCCTCGGGCGACGAGGCGAGCCGGCGCTGGAGGATGGTCAGCGCGAATCCGACCG
>Ga0315287_10005690_pt1 | contig 12311 bp, 10 predicted proteins | sample YL17G11_0_MG_FD_205037 | JGI IMG/M metagenome (GOLD analysis project Ga0315287, IMG submission 205037) | Sediment microbial communities from Yellowstone Lake, YNP, Wyoming, USA - YL17G11_0 | ecosystem: Environmental > Aquatic > Freshwater > Lake > Sediment | place: USA: Wyoming | collected...
CGATCGGGTCGGAGCGGACGGCCTCCGCCCAGGTCTCGCGCGTCAGCAGCTGGATCTCGGCGATCTGGCGCAGGTTGCGGAACTTGAGGAAATGACAATCTTCCGCGATCTGACGCAGGTGAGGGTCACGCTTCAGTTTGTAAGCCAGCAGGCCGGCGCGCCCGCCGGGGAGCACCACCACTGTCCGCTCGGGGCGCTGACGGTTGCCGCTCAACACCTTCCCCGCCACAGCCGAGGCGATGACGTAAAAAGTCCAGGCGGGGGAATCCTCCTCGGACCACAGGACCAGGTTGGGGTCGGCGCGGGAGACGGTGTAGTTCATCCGCCCTCCGAGCATCTCGAGCAGTTTCTGCGCCTCCTCCATGTCCGCGCGGCGGATCGAAGGTTCATCCTGTTCCCGCATGGTCCAACCGCCGTTTTCCACCCCGTAGGAATCCAGAATTGAGCAGATCAGTGTCAGCGGCGGGGTAAGCGCGCCGGGAAATTTTTCGTTCAATGCCTGTTGGATATCATCAAACGAGGCCTTTGGGTTCGCCTGCAGGAAGCGGACGATGGCCATCTCCACCCGGTCCACGAGGGGATGCGCCTCGGGGTTGGGGCGGGTCAGCCCCCAGGTGCCGCTCTCGGGCGTGGTCTTGGCGTCGTGATGGACAAATACCGGATGGTTGAGCGACTGAACGATGACCTGCCCGGTCTCGGTCACGGCCTCGTCGGACCAGGCCAGCGCGCGCTTTTCGGCCAGCGCTGCCACGCCCACCGTGTGGACATGCAGGAAGGTGGCCGACTCAACGCGGTCGTTCAGGTAGGCGGTGATTGCATTGCGCACGGCCTGCTTTTCGGGCGGTTTGGCCGGAGGCTGGAAGTCCGCGCCGCGCTCCCAGTGGAGCTGCAGCGGGTCGCCGGCCGTGCGCATGGCGAAGGCTTTCAGGTCGAAGCCCCCGACCTGCGCGGCTACCAAAGCTGCGGTGGCAAAGGACGGTTCAGATTCGGTGAGCAGGGCGAAGAAGGGCGTCCCCTCGGTGAGCGGCTTTGACAGTCCGGTGAAGACGGACTTCAGCGCCTCAGCGTGCCACTGCCAGTCGTAGCGGCGGCGGCGCAGCACCGACTTGAACGGGCCTACCGCCTCGCGTCCCCACAGCCAACCTGCCCACAGCGCGGAGAGGGTCCAGAATGCCTGGTTGGGGCGAGGGATGGCGCCGATCACCGCAGACATTGGGTAGGCTTCGAGGTGTGGCACCAATTCGCGCACCGCGCCTTCGAACAGGCAGATGCCGCCGCTCTCCGGGGGCGGAGCCGGGAACTGGGTTAACTCAATTCCCGTTTCGGGCGTCCCCGCCCACAGACTGAGGCCGTCCTCCAGCGCCTGCCACAAGTTGTTCTCGCGGAAGTGAGGCGGCAGGATGAGCGAGCGCGGACGCCTGCGCTTTTCGGGGGGATGGATCCGCATGCTGCTGGTCTGGTCGCAGGCGGTCAGGACGAGGGCGGTCAGCGCCTTGAGGCGCGGCGGCGTCAGCTTGAGTTGCTCGATGCGGTTGATGATCGTGCCGAGCGCATACACGGTGCGCGGCAGGTAGATGGCCAGCGCCTCCTCGGCGTGGACGCGGTCCGGGTCGTTGGGCGGGGCGATTCGCTCCAGCGCGCGCGAGCGGTACATCTTCTCCAGCTTGGCCCACTTGGAGGCATTCACGGCGTCCGAGATGTCGGGGGCTTTTTCACCGCTGTCGCCGCAGTGCGGGCAGGTGTAGATGCGCCCCTCGAGCAGCCCCGACTTGCTGTCCCAGATGAAGGCCTCCGCCTGGATTGTGCGGTGGCAGTTGGCGCACACGGTCTGGTACAGCGACTGGATGTGCTGCTCCAGCCGCTCGTCCTCCTTGCGCGACGCGCCCAGTTCCGCCAGCCCGGCCTGCAGGTCAGCGACGGAGGGGGGATCGGCTGCCATCTCGAGCAGGAAACGGGAGATGGGGTTGTTCGCCGCGACCAGCACGCGATAACCGGCGCGCGCTGCTTCAACGGCGACTATGGGTGATGCCCCGAACGGGTCCAGCACCCACGTCCCAGCCGGGACGTGCTGCCCCAGCCATGCGGATACTACGCCCTGCGTGACGGGCGGCAGGTAGCGCGCCAGCGGTTCCGGCGCGGCGGGCGTGGTGCCGATTAAATAAGGTGCCGAGGCGAAGATGTCCATCAAGAATAGTATAGCGAACCTGATGCCGGGGTGCAATAAGCACCCCCTCCAACTCTTGCATGATTACCGTGAAAGCGATAAAATCCAGTCGATGGCCATTCGTTCCTTCGGAGATCCCGCCACCGCCGACCTTTTTCACGGCAGAAAGACAGCCCGTGTCCGACGTCTTCCACAGGACATTTTCGGTATTGCTCTTAGAAAATTGGATGTGATCAATGCGGCTCACAAACTGGATGATTTACGTTCCCCGCCAGGAAACCGGCTCGAACCGTTGAAAGGCGATCGGACGGGACTTCACAGTATCCGCATCAATGATCAGTGGCGAATCGTTTTTCGTTGGGAGAATGGCGCTCACGATGTCTCGCTGGTGGATTATCACCGTTAGGAGGTTATATGTTGCCTGAAAACCGCATCCCCACTCATCCCGGCGAAGTCCTGCTGGAGGAGTTCCTGAATCCCCTCGGGCTTTCGCAGGTCTCGCTCGCTGCTCATATCGCCGTGCCGGTGCAGCGTGTGAACGAAATTGTGCGCGGCAAGCGCGGGATCACGCCCGAAACAGCCTGGCTGTTTGCCGATGCGTTGGGTACAACGCCGGAGTTCTGGCTGAACCTGCAGACGAATTATGATTTGGCGCGCAGTCGTCCCCGACGCCAAATCTCTCGTATCGCTGTACCAGCATGATATACACGATGATTTGGAAAGACCTTCCGAGGCTATACGCTCGGGAGGTTTTTGGTTACACCAGGCACACCCTCTCTAGTTAGGCGCGGGACCGCCCCTTTGGGGCACACGTCCTGTCCCCGCCCAGATTTTGACCACCGAAGGTCCCCCACAGGGGGTAGGTCTCTACTCGACCAACCGGGAGACCTTGCGGTCTAACCTCGGCATGGTCATGAGACCATCGCTGAGCGAAATTAACGAGCCTGAAGTCTTTCCCTGAGTATAGTGATCCACATATTATCATTAACATTTACAAGAGCTTCGGCAGACCATTCTGGACATGACTCAATAAGGTGTACCAACGACCAAGCTAATCCAAAAAAGGTATCTGTGCCGAAGAGTATCATTAGTGATTTTGCCTCATCCAAGCTAACGGGCGGGGGAAATTAAATTAAACAACTCTGTATAATGATCCACAATTTCGGGAGTCACGCATGTTTCGTTCGGGAAGGGTCCCAATTTAATTAATTTCGTAACTTCATCTCGCATGAAAGTGCTGCTTTCTAACTGCTTTTTAACAAAGATACCTCATTCGGCGCAAGTTCCATTTCCGAACTGATATTTACATCGCGCCCATGGGTCGTGAGCAGCGGCTGCCAGTCTCCAGGCGGAAGGTCAAGCTTCCTTGACTTATTACTGAAATTCAGCCCGACAAGGATCGTCCCCTTCGGGGAGAGTCGCAGGTAAGCCAGCACATCCTTTTGTGGGGGCTCGAGGAAAATAATGCCTCCATCGCGCAGCGCACGATATTCTTTTCGTAAGGCGATCAGCCGGCGGGTGAAGTTCAGCATTGAGCTGGCGTCGTTTTCCTGAGCCGCGACGTTGCGCTTCGTGTAATCTGGGTGAAGCTTGAGCCAGGGCTTGCCGGTCGAGAAGCCGGCCTGCGGTGAGTCGTTCCACTGCATCGGCGCGCGGCAGCCGTCGCGGCCCTTGATGACCGGCCAGTAATATCTCCCCACCGGGTCCATGATCTCCTTGCGGCTCAAGGAGATATTGCGCATGCCGATCTCTTCTCCATAATAAATAAAGGGCGTGCCGCGCACGGTCAGCAGCAGTGCCATGGCGATCCTGGCATTGGCATCGTCCTCGCCGCGGCAGTAGCGCGAGGCGGTGCGAGTTGAGTCGTGATTGTTCATCGCCAGGGCCGGGAGGTACACACCGCCGGAGGCCTTGCCCAGCTCAAGCATCTGCCGGCGGAAGTGGTTCGCTCCCCATTTGGGGATGAGGCTCATGTCATCATAGAAGAAATGAAAGGCGGTGTGCAGCTTCCCCTCGCCGGCGTAGTGGGCGGTCTTCTCAATCGTGGGCATGAACGGCTCGCCGACCGAATAACGCTCCAGGTAGGAATCCAGCAGGGAACGCAGCTCGCCCAGCAGCGGCATCATCTCGGGCCGGTCCATGTCGTTGACATGTATCTGCCGGTCGAAGCGCCTCAGCCCAAATCTCGAGGGGTTATCCTCGAAGCCGGGATGCTTGAAGTAAGCGTTGAACACGTCGAGGCGGAAGCCGTCCACGCCGCGCTCCAGCCAGAAACGGAAGACCTCCAGCTGCGCCTGCCGCACCTCGGGGTTCTGCCAGTTCAGGTCGGGCTGTTCTTTGAGGAACATGTGAAAGTAATACTGTCCCGTCGCCTCGTCGTAGACCCAGCCCGAGCCGCCAAAGACCGACGCCCAGTTGTTGGGCCCCTCCTGCCACAGATACCAGTCGCGCTTGGGGTCCTCACGGCTGGAGCGCGACTCGACGAACCACGGGTGCTGGTCGGAGGTGTGGTTGAGCACCATGTCGAGGATGACCCGTATACCGCGCTTGTGAGCCTCCGCGACCAGGGTGTCGAAGTCCTCCATCGTCCCGTAGCGTGGATCGACAGCCGTGTGGTCGGCGACGTCGTAGCCGAAGTCCTTGTCCGGGCTGGGGTAAATCGGTGAGAGCCAGAGGCCGTCTATTCTGAGAAAGGCAAGGTAATCCAACTTGGCGATGATTCCGCGCAGGTCACCGAAACCGTCGCCGTTCGAATCTACGAACGAGCGTGGGTATACCTGGTAGATCACACCGTCGCGCCACCAAAGAAAGTCTTCCATTGCCATACTCCCTGTTCAGGCTTACATTTCGCTTAACCAGCCCAATTTTTTTAAGATTCATGCTATCATAAATTGATATGGCTTTATCCGCGGAACGAATACTGGTGGTGGAAAGCGACCCGGATGTCAGCGACCTGATCGCACGTCAAGCCCTCAAACCGCTTGGCTATCAGATTAACGTCGCAACCGATGCCGCGTCCGCCATCCGCCAGGCCGTGCAGGCGGCCCCCGACCTGATCATCTCCAACCTAGTGCTGCCCGGCTTGAGCGGCAAGGATCTGCTGGTCGCGCTGTCCTCGCAGGGGATCTCCGCCCCCTTTATTGTACTGGCGAACAAGGGCAGTGAGACGGACGTGATCCAGGCCTTTCGTCTCGGCGCGGCGGATTTCATTACCATGCCGATCCGTGAAACCGAGGTGGTGGTGGCGGTCGAACGCGTGCTCAAGCAGACCCGCGAGGGACGCGCCCGCGAGCAGCTTGACCACCAGCTCAAGCAGACCAACGCCGAGCTCCAGCGGCGTGTGCGCGAACTGACCACCATTTTTACCATCGGCCGCGCAGTCATCTCCATTACCGACCAGCGGGTTCTGTTCGAGAAGATCGTCGAGGGGGCTGTCCAGGTGTCCGAAGCGGACATGGGCTGGCTTTCGCTGCGTGACGAGAAAACGCACGCTATCCACCTCTCCGCACATCTCAGGCTGCCCGAGGCCTGGGCAAAAAAGATGAACCAGCCGCTGGATGACGGCATGGGAGGTCTGGTGGCGGTCTCCGGCGAAACATTGGCCATCAACGGCGAGCCGCTCCAGCAGTTCAAGATCGCGCAGATCGGCAAGTCAGCCGTGGTGGTGCCCATCAAAATCCAAAATGAAGTGATCGGCCTGCTGGCCATGGTGCGCAAGGCGGACCGGCCCTTCGATCAAAGCGCCCAATCCCTGCTCGAGGCACTGGCGGATTACGCCTCCATCTCGCTGGTCAACGCCCAGTTGTTCCGCGCGCTGGCGTCGTCTGCCGATACTGCGCAAAAAGGTGAAAAGCGCCGGTATGACCGTTTTGAAGGGCTGCGCCAGGAGATACAGGAACAGGTACTCATAGCGCAATATCCCCTTCAATTGCTTTTATCTGAACAGATGGGCTCCCTGACTTCCGACCAGAAAACCGCGCTGAACACCATGCGGGTTTCGCTGGAGCGCATGGGTGTGCTCACAAGCCAGGAGGCGACGAAGCCGCTCAGGCGCCCGTAGGTTCCATGCCCAAATCCCAAAGCATTCTTCTCGCGCTGGATAAATCCCCCGTTCTGCAGCTGCTCGAACGGGCGTTGCGGGCTTCCGGCTATATGGTGACGACCATCCACGACCAGTCCGCGCTGGAAAAGTCACTGATGGAGACCACTCCGACCATGGTGGTACTCGGTGAGAGGCTTAAAGGCGCAGATGGAATGAAGCTGGCGCAGAACATGCTGGACCGCTTCCCGAGCCTGCCCATCGTGATGTTTGCGGACTTCGAATCCCCGGACGTGATCAAAAAAGCCCTGCGCATCGGCATCAGCGACGTGCTCTTCCCGCCCCTGCGGACGGATGAGATCGTCGAGACGCTGCAACGCTGTCAGAAAAGAGCGGAAGGCCTCGGCGATTGGGTGCGGAAGGAAGTCAAGAATACCACCTCGTCACTGGAGAAACGCGTCAAGGAACTGGAGACCCTGGTCCGGCTGGGACATGCCATCACCGGTTCGCTCGAGCTCGACAGCGTATTGACCAATGTGGTCAGCACGGCGGTGGAATTGACGGGTGCCGAGGAAGGCCAGCTGCTGCTTGTGGATGAACCCAGCGGCGAGTTGTATGTCCGCGCCGAGCGGAATCTCGGCGAGCAGCAGGCGCGCACCTTCCGCCTAAAGGTGGCTGATTCCATGGCGGGGCAGGTCGTCCGCACGGGCGAACCGGTCTCGTTCAGCAGCACGTCGCCGCAGAAGATCAAATCTGCCTATCTTGTTCATGCCCTCATATACGTTCCATTGCGCCTGCAGGACAAGGTCTTCGGCGTCCTGGGGGTGGTGAACCGCCAGGCCAACCGCCCCTTCCGCGACCATTATGTGTTGCTGCTTTCCCTGCTGGCGGATTACGCTTCCAACGCCATCGAGAATGCGCGCCTGTATCACGAATCCGAGCAGGCGCGTATTAAGCTCGAGACCATGCTGGATAATATCGACGACGGCGTTATTGTGATGGACGACGACCTGCGCATCATGCTGATCAACCCTTCGGCGCGGCGTGCATTTGGGCTTGGCCTCTCCGACCTGTCACACCAGAGCCTGTTTGACGTGATCCAGCACCAGGATGTGCGCGCCCTGGTGGGTTCGGTCGATGATAATCCGCTCAAGCACCACGAGATCAGCTTTGAAGATGGACGGGTGTTCAATACCCAGTACACACCCATCCAGGGGGTCGGCTCGGCGATCACCATGCAGGAGATCACACATCTCAAGATGCTCGACCGGCTGAAGAGCGACTTCATCCATACCGTGTCGCACGACCTGCGCTCTCCTCTGACCGCCATCATGGGTTATGTGGAACTGCTCGACCGCATCGGTCCGCTCAATGAGCAGCAGAAGGAGTTCGTCAGGCGGATACAGAACAGCGTCAACAGCATCACCACCCTGGTCAACGACCTGCTTGACCTGGGCCGCATCGAGGCCGGGTTCGACAGCCGCAAGGACCTGGTCGCCATGGACGGGATCCTGCGATACACCCTGGATAATTATCTCAACCAGATCAAGGACAAGCGGCTCAAGGTGACCGTGGATGTGCCGCAGACCCTGCTGCCCGTGCTGGGCAACCCCATCCGCCTGCGCCAGATGCTGGACAACCTGATCGGCAACGCGATCAAGTACACGCCGGAAGGCGGCAGCGTCGTCATTAAAATGAGCGTGGAGGATGAGCAGTTGATCACCTCCATCAAGGATTCGGGGATCGGCATCCCGCTTTCGGACCAGGCGCACATCTTCGATAAGTTCTACCGCGCCAGCAACGCCCCGAAGGGTGTGCCGGGAACCGGGCTTGGGCTGTCCATTGTCAAGTCCATTGTGGATAATCACGAGGGGCGCATCTGGGTCGAATCCAGAACGCGGGAGGGCACCACATTTTTTATAGTCCTGCCCTTGTATAAGGCCGAGCTTCGTCCGCAAGGGATCCTCAATCAAAAGCCGAAATAAAAAAAGACAGCAGCCCCCGCTTTCTGAACGAAGTCGGGGGCTTTTACGCTATTAAATAGCCAACGCCGGGGGGAGGACCCGGCGTTGGCATTCGCCAAAGGAGGAGACATTTGCTTCAATTGGAGGTGTCTATGTTATGTCTCCAACACAATGTTACACCACTCTCCTGTCTGACAATACCGCCAAATGTCATCGATAATTAGTGATTTTGTTCACAGATGGACTATTTTTGTGAAGCGAACATGCAGGCGATTTCCACAGCTTTTTCCTTTGTATCGTAGGTTTTGATGTGGATAAAGGCATTTGTATTCCCTGTGAGCATTTTTGAGACCGCCTGCCCCTGCTGGTAGAGGCACAAAACAGGCTTGCCGATGCTTAGCGCATAGGCTGTTTCGTAACCCACTCCATGCGAGGGCGTGCTGACCTCGGCGATGACCATGTCGGCCTGGTCGAGCCACTGGATGTCGCGTTGGTAGATCTCCTGCGGGGTGACGATTTTATCCAGCCCCACCACCTCGGAGCTGGCGAGGTGTGAAGTGGGGATGATATGCCCCTGCGCTTCCAGGGCGGCGACAATGGCCTGGTAAACAGGCTCAAACTCCCGCCCCCCGGTGATGGAACAGGCAAAATAAATATTCATGTCTGATGTCCTTAATCAAAGAGACGGATCGCATTCCGCCTCTATTTTTTCCTTTCGTCGTCACCAAGGCCCGAGAGAAGTCCTCGCTTGCGTTTCTTGGGTTTCTCTTCAGCGAGACCGGAGACCATCAGGAGGGGCGACTGCTGCTGGGGCGGTCGGTACTGGATCGCGGCGGAGCGGCTGCTCTCGAGGTCGGTGCTGAAATCGAGCCAGTTGTCCACCAGCAGGATGAAATGCGGTGTTTTGTCCTTGGGGATGAAGAAAAAGTAGGAGAGAAACGAATGCAGAATCCAGGATGCCATGGGAGAAGCGCTGAGATTGAGCACGATCGCCGTGTGCTTGATGAACGGCGCAACGATCTCGCGCCGCATCCCGCGCACCTTTTTCATGGAAAAGAGATTGCCCATCTCGGCGGTGTTTGTCCGTTTGATGCTCTTGTAATTGACCTTGACTCTCATGAACGGGGTCACGATGCGCAGGTACTCGGGGTAAAGCTGCAGATAGGCGGCTTTGCGGATCAGGAACAGGATGAGGGTGACGAGGAAAGCAAACGCGCCCGCACCGAGCAGCAGGTAAATATTGAAGTCCGAGAACTGCGGCGCGTAGAACCAGGCGGCTGCCCCGAACCCCGTTACAAAAACAGCGAGCCAGAAGGTGGCGCTGACCCAGCGTTTCAGCATGCGTTCGTAAAGGGGCAGCGGGTAGCGTTTTGGCTTACGCGACATCTTATTCGTCTTCGTCGGAACGGGTCAGGTGGATGCTGTCGGGCTGGTTAGCGCCGAGTTGGGTGGAGAGATGCGCGATGGCGCGTTCGAGATGCTCGCCGCGCAGGCTGAAAGTAATATCGCCGCGGGTCTTCTCGATGATCGAGCGGGCGATGTCGGTCTGGCGCCGAAGCCCGTTGGTGATGGCATCGGGGTAGTCCATGGTGACCAGCACGGCGTAGATGTCGTCCATGGCGGTGAGCAGGCGCTCGGCTTCCACGGAGTAACCATGCCGCAGGATGTCGAGGCAGCGGCGGCGCAGTTCACCGACCACCTCGGCCAGCCCGTTAAGGTAGGTGTTGTGTTCCACGCCGAGCTCCTCGGGTGAGAGCAGCGGCTGGCTGCGGATGAGGGCGCAGGTGATGCTGGCCTCGGCAAATTCCTTTAGCGCGTCCTGGGTGTAGCCGGCATAATACAGTTCGGGGAATTTGACCAGGCTGTTGCGCAGAGACACGGCCAATGTACGCGCTTCGCCGAGGTGTTCGTTCATGCCCGCTTCATCGTCGCGGTGCACGGAGCGGATGGCATTGGCGCAGTGACGGGTGAGGGCGCGGGCATCGGCCAGAGCCCGGTCGCGGGCGGCGGTGCGGGCGTCAAAGGTCTGGCGTATCTGTTCGACGATCGGGTCAAGGTTTTGCATAATGTCCTTTTAGCCCCTTACCTTTTGGGGCAAGGGGCGGGTGGGTCAGGCCTTGTCTTCTCCCGGGAGAGTCTCTGGCGGGGGGTTGGGCTTGAAGAGTTGTTCTGCCAGTGAGGCGTTTGGAATAATGATCTCGCCGTAAGCCGCTTCATACCGGGTGATGTTTTCACCGAGAGCGCGGTAAAGCAGTTTGGCGCTCAGAGGCGAGAGCAGCACCCGCGAGGTAATGCGGGCCTTGCTTTCACCCGGCAGCAGGTGGGCAAAGTCGATCACCAGGTCCGCCGGGGAATGGGCGATGCGCGCCAGGTTGGCATAAGCGGGGCGCAGGTCCGCGGGGAGTTCGAGCACCGGGGAATTGGGTCGTTGCGGGACAGCCATGTCAGCCTCCAGAAAAACCTGCCACGGGGGTTGCGGCCGCAACCCCCGTGGCTCTTAACTCTTTAGAATGGGATGTCGTCTTCCGATGGCGCACCGACAAAGCCGGCCTCGCCGCCGCCACCGCTGTCGCTTTCCCCTTTCGAGGACAGGAAGCGAACCATGCTGGCGTTCACTTCGAAAGATGCGCGCGGGTTGCCGCTCTGGTCGTTCCATATACGCGGCCCGCCGGTGGCATTATCGGGCGTCAGGCGGCCTTCCACGAGCACCTTGGAGCCCTTCTTGACATACTGGTTGCAGGCTTCAGCCTGTTTGCCCCAAACAGTGACTCGGAACCAGACGGTTTCCTTTACCTGCTCGCCGCTATTGGATGTGTACTGGCGGTTGGTCGCCACCGAAAAACTGGTGACGGGCTGGCCGGATGGGGTGTAGCGCATCTCCGGGTCTCGGCCAACGTTTCCTACAAGAATCAGGGTGTGGTACATGTTGAATCTCCTCTCAAGACAGTGAATAGGTACCGCCGCTCACGGCGGTGACAGTTAACGAGTCAATTTTACAACACTTTGCAAGTTGTAGTTGTTCCAGACGAGGACTATTCCCATTCTTTGCGGGCGACAGGGTACCGGAACAGCAGGTATAAATCGAGAATAACCTGCATAATGTCCGCCCAGTCCGAATTGCGCGCGGTGAATTCTGGTATACTTTTTACAACCTTTACTGGATGTGACCCATGCCCCGTTTTGAGATTGATGTAGACCCCTCCGACCACATTACCGCCGACGCGATCGGCATGCCCGGGCAGCGCACCTTTTACATGCAAGCCTGGCAGGGCACGCGCACCATCACGGTGTTGATCGAAAAGATCCAGCTCCAGTCGCTGTCGGTGGCGATCGAGCAGTTCCTGGCCCAGCTGGCCCGACAGAACCCCGACCTGCCTGATGCATCCGCAGATTATGTGGACGATCACATGAAGATCAACCCGCCGGTCGAGCCGATCTTCCGCGTCGGCGAGGTGGGCCTTGGCTACGACAAGGAGCGCGACATGGTGGTGCTGATCACGCGTGAGATTCTGACGGAAACCGACGAACCGGAAGAGGCCGCCGTTATCCGCTTCTGGTGCAGCCGCTCGCAGGCACGCGCTCTGGCCCGCTGGGGGGTGGAAGTCGTCAACCGCGGCCGGCCGATCTGCACGCAGTGCGGCGAGCCAATGGAACCCGAGGGCCACTTCTGCCCCAAGAAGAACGGGCACAAGCACTAGATCCATTCCATGCCAGCCATCCCGGACGAAACCCTGCACTCCGTTCTGCTTCGCGGGGAAATTTCCCTGCAGGGGCAGTTCATGCTGGGCTCGAATTACACCTTCCTGGTCAACGTCTCATACGAGGATCAGGAAGTGCCGGCGGTGTACAAACCCTCCAAAGGTGAGCAGCCACTGTGGGACTTCCCGGAGAACTCATTAGCCTGGAGGGAAGTTGCAGCCTATATCGTTAGCGAGGCGCTGGGCTGGAATTTCGTCCCCTACACCCTCCTGCGCGACGAAGGTCCCTTCGGTCCCGGCTCGCTCCAGCAGTATATCGACTACAATCCCAATTATCATTACTTCACTTTCAAGGATGAGGATAAGACCCGCCTGCGGCCGGTAGCACTGTTCGATCTGCTGATTAACAACGCGGACCGCAAGGGCAGTCACGTCATCATCCAGAA
>Ga0315287_10005691_pt1 | contig 12310 bp, 8 predicted proteins | sample YL17G11_0_MG_FD_205037 | JGI IMG/M metagenome (GOLD analysis project Ga0315287, IMG submission 205037) | Sediment microbial communities from Yellowstone Lake, YNP, Wyoming, USA - YL17G11_0 | ecosystem: Environmental > Aquatic > Freshwater > Lake > Sediment | place: USA: Wyoming | collected...
TCTTGAGCTTCTTCGACTTCCCGATCGGTACCCCGCCGGCGTCGTCCTGTTCAGGGGATACCTCGCGCCCGGGCTCGGGCTTCGCCGCCGGATCGGGTTTCGTCTCAGGCGCGGGCGTCGCCTCTGGCGCCGGCTCCACGACGACCACCGGCTCCACCGCAGGCGCGGGCTCGACAGCGGCCACCGCCCCAGCGTCCGGGACCTCTTCCGCCGCCGGCGGGGCCGGCACCTGGCCGAGCGCCGACCCGCCCTGCAGGACGGCGGCCGCAAGGAACAGGAGCGCGAAGGGGGCGATTGGGAGCTTCCGTTTCATCAGCGCAATCGTTCTACCTCGTTTTTCGTCTGTCCTCACCAGCTTTAGTGTACGCAACCCCCGTCCCGGGGTCAGGATTGTGGCGGGAGCCGCGAAAAATTCCCCGTGCGGTCGGGGTGGCTCACGGGCACTTCTCGAGGAGCTGCGCCTCGAGCGACGCGATCCGCTCGTCGACGAAGTACCCGAGCGCGTGGATCACCTTGGGGCCGAACGCGACGTCCGGCTCGTGCGAGAACGCGGTCTCGTAGTCGGCGACCGTGTAGTCGTTCGGCGGCTGCCCGAGCGCCGACGCCTCGGCCCGCTCCGCGTCGAGGATCGCCCGCAGTGCGTCCATCCTCGCAGCCTGCGCCTCCCCCGTGAACAGCTCCGCGAGCAGCTCCTCCACGGCGCCGCAGTAGGAGGCCTTGAGCTCCTCGTTCGCGATCACGAGGGCGGCGAGGGGCGCCGGCGGCGGCCCGCAGGGCGCGAACAGGTCCGCGGCGAGCACGTCCGGGGCCTCCGCGTAGAAGGGCGGGCACTCGAAGGTGCCGTAGGAGAGGTTCGTGTCCCACAGGATGAACTGGAACCTCCCGTCCGCGGGCCGGCGGTACAGGTAGAAGTTGTGGCTCGAGCCGAAGTAGCTGTCCAGGTTGGAGAGCGCGACGTTCAGCGCCTGGAACCGCACGTAGGCGTCGAGGTCGAAGATCGCGTCGAGCGCCTCGAGCTCGGCGCTCCCGTCGAGCACCTCGTCGATCGTGCGCACGAGCTCGATAACGTCGGCGTAGGTGTTCATTTCCGGATCGTCCTCATTGGTCTTCAGGACCAGGCCGCACTCGCCGTTCGGATCCTCGCACGGCGGCGCCTGCACGCCGTCCGGCGGGTAGCCCTGGTAGTAGGCGGGATCGTCCCCCCAGTACGCGAGCGGGCAGCCGTCCTCGCACTTGTAGAGGTTGCCGTCGTCGGCGCCGTCCGCCTCGCCGAACCGCTCCTTCAGGAGCTCGCCGTCCACCTGCTGCGTCAGCGTGAACACGCCGTGGCGCGCCCCGTCCACGCGCACCTCGGCGTGGGCGGCCCGCGGCGCCTCCACTCCGAAGTCGCCGGCGAGGTCGTAGGTCAGCCGCTCGCGGGCGGTCGACGGGTCCATGAAGCCGTTGTGCAGGTTCAGCTTGTCGAGGCAGTGGAAGTGCCGTCCGGCCGCGTACTCCTTGAAGTCGAGCTTGAGCGACTTCGTCTGCCCGTCGCCCGAGCTCCAGAGCGAGGAGTTGCCCTTGAGCCGCACGCCGACGTCCTCCAGCACCTCGCCGTCGAAGGTGAGCCGCGCCGGGAAGAACGGGAGATCGTACGGATCCGCGGCCGCCACCATCTGGTCGAAGGCGGTCGCGTCGTAGAAGTCGATCGCGATTTCGACGACGTGATCCTGCGGGAAGACGAGGTCGAGCTCGGCCTCCCAGTCGCACGTCGCGCCGTCGCCCGCGTCGGTCCCGGCGTCGCCCCCGGCCGGGCCGTCCGGGCTGGCGGAGCACGCCGCCGCGAGCAGCAGCGGGCAGAGGGCGGCCAGCGTGAAGGGGTGTTCGGTTGCGATCATGTCGTCGCTCCTCGCGTTCGGCTGCAGGAATGATACCAGCAGTGGCACGAGACGGGCGGACGTATGACCGCGGCGCGGGCCACCTCGGTATTGTCGGGCGCCCCGATGTGTCGTACCCATACTTCTCATGAGCCCGAAGCCGCGATCCCTCATCGTCTCGACGTGCCTCCTCACGGCGATAGCCCTCGCCCTCTTCCCGATCGCGACGCTTGCCGATGTCGGGGTGCGCCTCCCGGCCGAGGCCACGCCCGACGAAGCGGCCGCGATCGAGGGCGCGGTGCGGCAGGCCCAGAAAGCGCCGGTCCGGATGTTCGCGGCGAGCCCGGACGGCGGCGCTCCGGCGGCGACGGCTCCTCCCCAGGTCGCGGCGACGGCGCTCGAGCGCGCCCGGAAGGCGTACAAGAACCTCGACCAGGACGCCGCGCGCGCGGCTCTCGCCGAGGCGGAGACCGCTTGCATCGCCGCCGGGAGCTGCACCGCGTGCCGGGATCTCCTGTTCGACGCACACCTGCTCGCCGGCGCGATCGCCGTGTCGCTCGGCCAGGACGACACCGGCGCCGTGGAGTTCGTCGTGGCCCACGCCGTGCACCCGTCGCGCGTGGTCGATCCGCGCCGCTTCCCGCCGAAGATCGTGGGCACCTTCAACCGCGCCTGCGCCGACATGGAGAAGCTGCCGCCGGTCGCCTTCCGCGTGACGTCCGATCCGGCCGGCGCGGTGCTATCTCTGAACGGCGCGTCGATCCCGGCCGGCGCCGAGCTCCGCGTGAAGTCGCGCCGCGTCTACGTCGAGGCCCGCATGGCCGGCTACGCGCCGCGCTGCGAGGCGCTCGACGCGGCGGCCGAGGGCCTCTCGGAGCGCGCGATCCGGCTCGCGCCCCTGGCCGCGGATCAGGAGCGGGCCGAGGCCGCGCTTCTCCTCTCGGCCCGCACGACCGCGCTCGACGCGCCGGCGCTCGCCTTCCTCGGCCGCATCGGCATCGATCGATTCGTCGCGCTCTCGCTCGCGACCAAGCCGTTCCGCTTCACCGCCCGCGCGGCGCACAAGGGGGCGCCGGCGTGGGTCGAGCTGCCGCCGCTCGCCGCAGCCGCCGACGCCGCGTCGCCCGAGTTCGCAGCGGCGCTCGCGGCCGCGGTGGGCGAGAAGCCCGAGGTCGAGGCCCCGCCCGTGCCGCACCCCCCGGATCCGCCGGTCGACGACGATCCCGATGGTCTGGACGACGAAGGAGAGGACGAGAACGTCCTCCTGGATCCGGACACGGGCGGCAAACCCGACGACGGATCCGGCAAGGGATCGAAGGTCCTCAGGTCGCCGTGGCTCTGGATCTCGATAGGCGTCGTCGTGGCCGTCGTGGGCGGCGTCGTGATCGGCACGCAAGTCGACAAGTGACGCTCCCGTAGGCACCTGCCCCTCGATCCGCGTGCGGCAGATGTCCGAGCCGATCGAGCCGGCGGCACAACTGGCACACTTTGGGGCGTGCCCAGAGATCCCCTAACTAACCGTTTTCAATGTTTTTTCTCCGCTCCCACGGGATGCGCGAGCTCCGTGGCACATCGCTTGCACCCCACCGGTTCGCAACGACGGCACACCGACGCCCCAACCGGGAGGTATGGAAATGGAAACCAAATCGAGCATGTCTTGGACGCTTCTCTGCCTGGCGCTCACCGCACTGGGCACCTCCTGTTCGTCCAGCGGCGACGACGCCATGGATGGAATCGGCGGGACCGATTCGGACGCGGACGGCGACTCGGACAGCGATACCGACACAGACACAGACATCGATACCGACGCCGACACAGACACCGACACAGACACAGACGCCGATACCGACACAGATATCGACACCGACACCGATACAGACACCGATGCCGACACAGACACCGATGCCGATACGGACACCGATACCGACGCAGATACTGACACCGATACCGATACCGACACAGATACTGACACCGATACCGATACCGACACAGACACCAGTACCGACACGGACACGGAAACCGATACCGAAGAGGCGTGCGACCCCGAGGAGCAGTTCACCTACTTCCTGTCCGCGGACGACTCCAACTCCATGGCGTCGCCGGTCGTTGCCCGCCGCCAGATCAACGCGAGCTCCCTGGTGACCGTCGAGATCCGCCCCTACGAGTTCCTGAACTACTACACCTTCGACTACGCTGCCGCCGAGCCCGGCCACGTGTCGCTCGTCCCGTCGATGCGCGCCGCAGAGGCGGAGGAGGACGGCGAGTACGCCATGCAGATCGGCGCCCGGTCCGAGGACCGCACCAACGACGAGCGCTCGACCATGAACCTCACCTTCTCCCTCGACACCTCGGGCTCGATGTCCGGCTCGCCGCTCACCCGGCTCAAGGCGGTGTGCAACGCGATCGCGAGCAACCTCAGGGACGGCGACATCGTCTCGATCGTCACGTGGAGCACAACCGCCGCCGTTATCCTCGACTCGCACGCCGTGGGCGGCCCGGACGACGACGTCCTGCTCGCCGCCATCGACGGGCTGAGCGCGGGCGGCTCGACCAACCTGGCCGCCGGCCTCCAGACCGCGTACGAGAAGGCGTCCGACAACTGGGCGCCCGGGCGGATCAACCGCGTGATCCTCGTCAGCGACGGCCAGGCGAACGCGGGCGTGACCTCGCTCGAGCTGATCGCCGAGATGGCGGAGGACGCCTCGACCGAGTCGCACGCGATCTACCTCGCCGGAATCGGCACGGGCAACGGCTACGACGACACGCTGATGGACACCGTGACCGACGCGGGAAAAGGCGCGTACATCTTCATCGACGACGAGGCGGAGGCCTACGCGATGTTCGGCGACCAGACCCGCTTCGTCGGGAACCTCGACGTCGCGGCGCGCAACGTCCGCGTCGAGCTCACGCTGCCGCCGGGCTTCTACATCTCCGAGTTCCACGGCGAGGAGTACTCGACGACCCCGAGCGAGGTCGACCCGCAACACCTCGCGCCCAACGACGCGATGATCTTCCACCAGCTCATCACGGCGTGCGGCGACCTCACGGTTTCCGGCGACGAGATCGTCGAGATGACCGCGCACCACCAGGATCCGGCCACGCTCGAGCCGCTCGAGGACACGGTCGTGACCACGATGGACGATCTCCTTTGGGGGACGAGCCCGGAGCTCGTCAAGGGCGACGCGATCATCGCCTACGCCCAGGTGCTCACCGAGATCCAGGACCTCATGTACTCGCCGTCCAACGACGCGATCATCCGCGCCAAGATCGACGCCGCGATCGACATCGTCGGCGCCGCGGCCGACGTGCTCGCCGGCGACCCGGAGCTCCTGGAGATCGACGCCCTCCTCGACACGTACCGCAACAAGTTCGAGTGAAAGGAGCGCGCCATGAACCGCAAGACCACGATTGCCCTTCTCTTCGCATTCACGTCCGGCGCGAGCGGGTGCCAGTGCTCGGGCGGCTACCCGGGAGAGGACTGCCTGCAGATCACGGAGGTGATGACGAGCGAGGTCGCCCCGGCCGGCGTGCGGACGGTGTTCCAGCTGTCCGACTGCAACGGCGACCCGATCGCGGACCTCTCGAGCGACGAGGTGACCGTGCTGCTCGACGGCCAGGACATCCAGTCCGAGGGCGACGTGGCGCCGGTGCTCACGCAGGAGGTGGACTTCAGGCTGTCGACGATGCTGCTGCTCGACCTCTCGTACTCCATCGTCGAGAATGGGAACCTGCAGCCGATGCTCGACGCGGCCCGCATCGCGGCCCACTCCCTCGTGGCGCAGGGCCACCGGGTGAGCATCTACCAGTTCGCCGGCCCGCCCTACTTCGGCGAGGTGCAGGGCTTCACGACCGAGGTCGAGGAGCTCGACGCGGCGCTCGCGGCGCTCTCGTCGACCCCGGGCTTCGGCACGACCGATCTCTACGGCTCCATCGCGAAGGCGATCCAGGTGCTCGCGGACGAGATCACCCCGGACGTGCTGTCCTCGGAGACGCTGATCCTGTTCACCGACGGCACGGACGAGGCGATGGTGTCCTCCGCCGACGTCGCCATGGAGGCGATCGAGAAGAGCGGCGCCAACGTCTTCACGGTCGGGCTCGGCGGCGACGTGAACCAGGAGGAGCTCCTCGCGTTCGGCAGGGACGGCTTCGAGTGGGCAGAGGACGCCGCGGCTCTCGCGGCCGCCTTCGAGGCAATCACCCAGCGCGTCGTCGACCTGGCTCACTCGTACTACCTGCTCGGCGTGTGCAGCCCGCGCGTCGGCGACTGGCGCGAGATGACGATCGGCGTGGCGCGCGGCGGCAAGCGCGGCGCCCTCGACGTGGCCTACAACGCGAACGGCTTCGACATCGTCGGCTGCGATCCCGAGGTCGTCGCCTTCCCGTGCACGGACCGCGAGTGCGGCGTCGTCGAGGGGTTCGCCTGCGGGGAGTGCGCCGGCACCGAGGCGTGCTCCGCGGACGGGCAGTGCGTCGAGATGTGCACCGGCGAGATCGAGTGCGGGTACGTCGAAGGCGCCGACTGCGGCGACTGCTCGGATCACGGCGACGGGTTCGTGTGCGACGGCCACACCTGCGTCGATCCCTGCGTCACCGCCGAGTGCGGCTTCGCGCTCGGCATGGACTGCGGCGACTGCTCCGCGGAGGGCGCGACCTTCACGTGCGACGACAACACCTGCGTCGACGCGTGCGCCGAGGCCGAGTGCGGCGACGTCCTCGGCGTGGACTGCGGCGACTGCACGGACGCGGGCGCGGGGTTCGCGTGCGACGGGAACGCCTGCGTCGAGGCCTGCGCCGGCGCCGAGTGCGGCGAGATCCTCGGCATCGACTGCGGGGAGTGCGGCGGCGGGCTCACGTGCGGCACGGACCACCAGTGCGCACCGATGGCGCTGCCGGGCGCGACCTGGGTCGAGATCCCGGGCGCGACGACGACGCTGGGGTGCCTGGCGAGCCTCGATCCCTCCTGCGGCGCCGAGGAGGCGCGCCACGAGGTCGCCGTGTCGCCGTTCTGGATCCTGTCCACCGAGGTCACCGTCGAGATGTACGAGGACTGCGTCGCGGACGGCGGGTGCGATCCGTCGCACGTCTCGGCCGGCGCGAGCTGCAACTACGGGGTCGTAGGCCGCGAGAGCCACCCGATCAACTGCGTCGACTGGGCCGGCCTGAGCGAGTTCTGCGCCTGGACCGGCGGCGATCTCCCGACCGAGGCCCAGTGGGAGCGCGCGATGCGCGGCGATCACGACGGCGACGCGTCGGCGTACTGGATCTACCCCTGGGGCAACGCGCCGGAGCCGGCCTGCGACCGCGCCGTGATGAACGACGGCGACCCGGGCTGCGGCCTCGGCCACACGGACGCGGTGGGGACGAAGCCGGCGACCGGGCTCGGCCTCGACAACATGGCGTGCAACGTCTCGGAGTGGACGCGCGATCTCTACGGCGCGGACCTGGGCGGCTGCGCGGCGTACCCCTGCACCGATCCGATCGGCCCGACGGTCGGCGACGAGCGCGTCGTGCGCGGCGGCAACTGGAACGACTTCTACGCTTCGGCGTTCCGCACCGCGGCGCGCGACAGCCGCGATCCGGCGACCGGGTCGCCGGCGGTCGGCGGGCGCTGCGTCATCGCGATGTGAGGCGCAGAGGAGGACACCATGATCACCAGAACACGAGCGAAGACGATCCCCTACCGCCTGGCGCTCCTCGCCTTGGCGTGCACCCTCTGCGCGGCGGGCGCCTGCTCGGATCGCCCCGAGGCGGGCCCCGACGACGGCGACGCGCACCACCTCGACGATCCGGGGGACACGGACGACACCGGGCCGATCTGGCCGATGTCCGAGACCCCGGACCATGCGCTCGTCCACTTCTCGGGGTGCGGCGAGATGGAGCGCTACATCCAGGGCGCGGCCCGCGACGCCGTGGCGGCCCGGATGATGCTCCGCATGGAGTGGGCCGAGGAGCTCCTCTCCGGCGGCGACGCGGACGGCGACGGCGACTCCGATTCGGACAGCGATTCGGACGGGGACTCGGACACGGACGCAGACACCGACGTGGATATCGACACCGACACGGACACCGACGCGGACGCCGACACCGATGCGGACGGCGACTACACCGGCACCAACGTGCAGGAGCACGGCGTCGACGAGGCGGATCTCGTGAAGACAGACGGCGACTTTCTGTACGCGGTCAGCGCCGGCGACCTCGTCATCGCCTCGGCGGACGAGGGCGACCTCGCCCTCCTCTCCTCGTTGCCCGTGGGCGGCACGCCGATGGAGCTCGTCCTGCGCGGCGATCTCGCCGTCGTGTTCTCGGCGCTCTCCGCAGCCGAGATCGACCCGAGCATCGCGCTCCCGGACGCGCCCGTCGTAGGCGGCGACTGGGCCACCCAGCCGGCGCCCGGCTACACGCGCATCCTGCTCATCGACGTCTCGGATCGCGCGGCGCCGCTCCTCCTGCGCAGCATCGACTACGCCGGCAGCTACGTGACCTCGCGCCGCGTCGACAACGCGCTCCGCGTCGTGCTCGAAAGCCCGATCGCCGCGTTCCAGCTCCCGACCTGGCCGTCGCCGCTCCCGCCACTCGACGACCTCAACCAGGCCTTCGACGCCCTGTGGGCCGACAACATCTCCGCGATCGGCAACGCCACGCTCGACGAGGTGCTGCCGCGCAAGCGAGACACCCTGGCCGCGGCGCCGGAGCTCGCCGAGACCCAGGCGATCGCCCTGTGCACGGACGGCTACGGCCCGTCGACGCCGTCGGGCATGGCCGTGACGTCGATCGTCAGCATCGACCTCGACGCGCCGACAACAAAGCAGCGCGACGTCGTCGTGTTCGGCGACCCGGGGCTGGTATACGCCACGCAGGAATCGCTCTACCTCACGACCGCGCGGGACTACGTCGCGATCGCCGTGAGCGCCGGCCTCTGGACCGAGGAGACCTCGGGCATCCACGAGTTCGACATCGCGAGCAACCCGGGGCTCGCGGTCCACGCGGCATCGGGCGAAGTCACCGGGAGCATGCTGAACCAGTTCTGCCTCGGCGAGCACGACGGCTTCCTGCACGTCGCGACCACGACCGGCTCGACGACCGCCGACTTCGACAACCACCTGCAGATCTTCGAGCAGATGAGCAGCTCCCTAGTCCTGGTCTCCGAGCTGCACGGGATCGGCGCGGGCGAGATCTTCTACGCCGCGCGGTTCCTCGGTGACCGCGGTTTCATCGTCACCATGGCACCCGAGGAGGAGGATCCAGACGAGGGCGAGGGCGAGGACCCGCTCTACACGCTCGACCTCTCCGACCCGTACGCGCCGTCCGTGGTGGGCATCTGGGAGGGCCCAGGCTACGCGTCGTACGTCCACCCGGTCGGCGAGGATCTCCTGCTCGCGGTCGGCATGGACTTCGGGCTCGCCCACGTCTCGCTCTACGACCTCGCCGACTTCTCGGCGCCGACCCTCGTCGAGCGGTACTACCTCGATTCCGGCGAATCGACGCCAGCTCTCTGGAACCACAAGGCGTTCACCTACGCTTCGCCGCTCGATCTCATCGCCCTGCCCTTCCTCTCGGGCTCGTGGCAGTCGGGCGTCCGCCTGCTCGGGGTCTCGGAGACGGGGTTCGATCCCCGCGGCGATCTGATGCTCGGCGGGAGCGAGGGCACGGTCTCCCCGACGCTGCGCGCGCACATCATCGGCGACGTCGCGTACGCCGTGTCGCGGTGCCGGATCACCTCCGCCCCGCTCGCCGCCCCGACCGCGGAGATCGACAGCATCCCGCTCTACGACGGCGCCTTCTGCAGCGAGGGAAACCCCTGGGGGATCTGAAAGGCCGGGACCGCCTCACACGGCGGCGGCCACGAGCTCCACGACCCGCACGGCGAGCGCCCGCGCCTCGGCCGAGTCGGCCGGCCCGTAGAACTCGGACGGCGTCAGATCCTCGCTCCCGTAGAACGCGAGCTCCCTGTCCCGGCGCAGCCTCCGCGAGGCGGCCACGAGCTCGTCGACGTGGGGGCGGGCGGCCTCGGGTAGGCGCGCCGCGTGCTCCACGAGGAGCGGGCTGACGTCGTGGACGCGCGGCACCTCGATCCGGCACGCGCGAAGCAGCGCCTTGAGCGCGAGCTCGACGACCTCCTGCGACTCCCGCACGACGTCCGCGTGCGCTCCCTCCGCCTCGAGCACCGCGAGCGCCTTGACCCGCGCCTTTGCCCGCGTCACGTAGTCCTTCACGAGCGCGTCGTTCCGCATTTCCCCTCCCTAGTCGCGCACCCAGTACGGGTGCCCATGGACGAGCTTCCTCTGCACCTCGCCGCCCGCGACCGCGCCGCGCAGGCGGCCGAGCAGCGCGCTCGTGCGGCCGTCCTCGTCGATGATCACCGCGCCGTCCATCGCCGCCTCCAGCCAGAGCCCCCCGGCGGTCGCCGCGTCCTCGGGCAGCGCCACGACGTGCGGGCTCGGCTCCCGCACGCAGGCGGCCGCGTCGAGCACCCGGTCCGCGTCGCGGTACAGCTCGCGGGAGATCCGGGTTCCGGGCGGGAGCACGATCAGCAGGTCCACGTCGGACGACGCCATCTCCGCGCCGCGGGCACAGGAGCCGAACAGCACGACGGCGATCGGCCGAACCGGGAAGGCCGCGAGCAGCGCTTCGAGGACCGCCTTGTCGAGCCCGAGCGCGGCCAGGCGATCGCCCGGCGCGTCGCCGGAGAGCAGGCGCACGCAGTGCTCGTTGAGCGACCTTCCGGCGGCCTTGGCCTCTGCCGCGAGCCGGGCGTGCAGCGCCGCCCCGGTGCGCAGGAGGAACTTGCCGGAGTATATGGTCGGCCTCACCATTGGTATCATGGTACCATCGAGGCGAAAAGGAAGCCAGATTGAAGTGTTGCAGATGTTCCGGGCACCGGTCTCCGAGGGTCCGTGCCGGATCCGCGCGGGCCGGGGAGGCGATACCCTGGCTCCGAGGCCGAACGCCTCTTTGCCGCGCTCGACAAAATGCTTGCCCCGTCGGGCGTCTAGTGCTACGAACCGTCCGCTCGATAGGTCACTTGGAGGTCTGTCATGTCGAATCGTTGCGATATCTGCGGCAAGGGCCGGATGACGGGCAACACGGTCAGCCACTCGAACCGGAAGGCGCGCACCGTGTCCCAGCCGAACACGCAGAAGCTGAAGGCCGTCGTGGACGGCGTGCCCGTGCGCATCCGCGCCTGCACCCGCTGCATCCGCTCCGGCGCCGTCGAGAAGCGCACCCGCTAGTCAGCTCAGCTTCCGTCCAGCTCAACCAGCGTAGGGTGCGGCTCGCCGCTCCGGTTCCCTATGACGTCACTGCGCCAGCTTGAGCACGAAGAGGTCCTCGGTGGTCCAGTCACCGCTCTTCGCGTGCAGCGGGCTCTCGCCGCTCGGTCCTGTCCAAGTAGAACCGGAGTGTCCTGTCACGTAGACGTCGCCAATGCCGCCGATGGCGTTCGAGACACCGTAGTCATAGGCGGACGGGACGCCGTAAAACGTGTGCCACTGGTACGAGCCGCCCGCGCTCAGCTTGAGAACGAAGACGTCCCAGAATCCCGAGTGAGAGTGTAGCGAGCCCTCATCGCCCGGTCCGCTCCAGGTAGCTTCGGACCTGCCCGTCACGTAAGCGCTGCCGCTGCCGTCCACGGCGACCGAGTAGGGGAGGTCGTCGGAAGGCGAGCCGTAGAACGTGTGCCATTGGTACGCACCGCTCGAATCCAGCTTGAGAACTGCAACGTCCCAGCCGGTTCCGGAGTGCGCGTGCAGTGGGCTCTCATCTCCAGGCCCGTTCCAATTTCCATAGGAATGACTTGTCGCGTAGACGTTGCCGCTGACGTCGACGGCGGCCGAGGAGCTGTAGTTGTAGGAAGAGGAACCGTAGAACGTATGCCACTGGTACGCACCGTCCGAACTCAGCTTTAGAATGAGTAGGTTGTTTAGGGTAGATTCGGAGTGCGCATGCAGCGGGCTCTCGCCGCCCGGCCCGTCCCAACCGAAAGAGGAGTAGCCTGCCAGGTACACGTTGCCGCTGCCATCGACCGCGACCGATTGGCTGTGATCATCGACAGTGGAACCGTAGAACGTGTGCCACTGATACGCACCTGCCGAGCTCAGCTTGAGAACGAAAAGGTCGTTGAAGGCAGATCCGGAGTACGCGTGCAGCGGGCTTTCGCCTCCTGAACCGCTCCAGGTGGAAGAGCATTCGCCTGTCACGTAGACATCGCCGCTGCCGTCGACGGCGATCGAGTAGCCGTAGTCTTCGGCAGAAGATCCGTAGAACGTGTGCCACTGGTACACGCCGCTCGAGTTCAGTTTAACAACAAAAAAATCAGAGTTTTCGGAGAACGCGTGCAACGGGCTCTCGCCGCCCGGCCCGTTCCAGGTGGCGTCGGTATCGCCTATCACGTAGACGTTGCCGCTGCCGTCCACGGCGACCGAGAATGCGGTTTCGCTTGAGGAGGCGCCGTAGAA
>Ga0315287_10005692_pt1 | contig 12309 bp, 11 predicted proteins | sample YL17G11_0_MG_FD_205037 | JGI IMG/M metagenome (GOLD analysis project Ga0315287, IMG submission 205037) | Sediment microbial communities from Yellowstone Lake, YNP, Wyoming, USA - YL17G11_0 | ecosystem: Environmental > Aquatic > Freshwater > Lake > Sediment | place: USA: Wyoming | collected...
GCCGATGCACGAGCGTGCCACGATGGTGATCGTCCCCACCGATACGCCCGGCTTCCGCATCGCGCGCGCGGTCTCGGTGATGGGCCACGTCGGCGGCGGCGGCCACTGCGAGATCTACTACGAGAATTGCCGCGTGCCAGCCGCCCACCGCCTCGGCGCCGACGGCGCCGGCTTCCTGATCGCGCAGGCGCGGCTCGGCCCCGGGCGTATCCACCACTGCATGCGCGCGATCGGCATGGCCGAGCGCGGCTTCGAGATCATGTGCCGCCACGCCAACGCGCGCAGCGCGTTCGGCTCGAAGCTCGGCGAGAAGCAGTTCGTACAGGAATGGATCGCGACGTCACGCATGGAGATCGACCAGGCCCGTCTGCTCACCCACTACGCCGCATGGAAGATGGATACCCACGGCAAGAAGGCCGCGCGCCAGGAGATCGCGATGATCAAGGTCGTCGCGCCCAACATGCTGATGAACGTGCTCGACCGCGCAATCCAGTGCCTCGGCTCGCTCGGCGTCTCGGACGACACGCCGGTCGCCGCGATGTGGCGCCACTCGCGCGCGCTGCGGCTCGCGGATGGGCCGGATGAAGTGCACAAGATGGTGATCGCGCGGCGGGAGCTGAAGCGCTTCGCGTGATCCAATGGAGGGATGATCCAATGCCCAAGCTCGTGCGCCCCGCTCTTTGCGAAGTTCGCTCCCGCGTCTTCGACAGCGCGCGCTGGGCGGGATACCAGCCGCGACCCGACGACATCCTCATCGCGACGTACTCGAAGTGCGGCACGACTTGGATGCAGCACATCGTCAGCATGCTGGTCTTTGGGAGCGCGGAGCCGCGGCCGCTGTGGGACGTGTCGCCGTGGCCCGACGCGCGCTTTGGAGCGCCGGTCGAGAAGCTGATGGCGACGATGGAAGCGCAGACGCATCGGCGCTTCCTGAAGAGCCACTTGCCGCTGTCGGCGCTGCCGCTCTACGAGGACGTGAAGGTGCTGCACGTTGCGCGCGACGGCCGCGACGCCTGCATGTCGCTCCACAACCACGTTCGCAACTTCACGGCCGAGGGTCTGGCGATGCTCTCTGCGATCAGCCGGAACGATCCGAAGTTCGGCGACTCGTATCCGCACGTGCCGGAGGATGCGGGCGCGTTCTTCCACGAGTGGATCACCGACGGGGCCGACGGCGATCCCGCCGTGTCGTTCTTCCGTGTCGAGAACTCGTTCTGGGCGGAGCGGCGACGCGCGAACGTGCTGCTCGTCCACTACAACGACCTCAAGACCGATCGCGGCGGCGAGATGAAGCGCATCGCCGACTTCCTCGACATCGAGATTCCCGATTCGCTGTGGCCGCAACTGGTGGAAGCCGCGAGCTTCGACGCGATGAAGCGCGACGGCGATGCGCTGATGCCGCTCGCGCACTTTCTCTGGGAAGGCGGTTCGGGACGATTCATGAACAAGGGCACGAACGGCCGCTGGCGCGATGTCTTCGCGAAAGACGACCTCGACCGCTACGAGGCGAAGGTCCGCAGCGCGTTCTCGCCGGCGCTCGCGCGATGGATCGAGCACGGCCGCATCGTTGCGGGCGATCCGCGCGATCTGCCGGACTGACCCCCGCTCACACCGGCGCGAGCGGGCGATGGGGCTGCGCCGGCAGCTCGACGCGCACCGCGTCGCCGGGACGCAGCTCGCCGCCCGCGACGACGATCCCGCAGACGCCCGCCTTGCGGCGGATCACGTTGCCCTGCTCGTCGCGATCGATCACCGCCGCCAAGAGGCCGCGCGCGATGCCGTTCAGCTGACCGCAGGGATTGCGCAGCCCGGTCACCTCGACCACGGCGCCGTCGCCGAGGTGCAGCCGCGCGCCGGTCGGCAGCGCCAGCAGATCGACACCGCGCGTCGTGATGTTCTCGCCCATCTCGCCGGGTGAAACCGCGAACCCCGAAGCGTCGAGTTCGTCGAACAACTCGGCGTGGATCACGTGCACCTGCCGCAGATTCGGCTGCGTCGGATCGATCGCGACGCGGGAGCGGTGCTTCACGGTGACGCCCGCATGCGCGTCGCCTTCGACGCCGAGCCCGGCGAGCAGCCGGATCCATTCTTGATTGGGCTTCGCCATCGTGTGCGTCGCGCTGCGGCTCACCGCCATCACGACGCCGGTCATCCCCGTCATCCGGCGCAGTCTCGCAGCCGCGTTCGCAGTGGTCCAGCAGCAGGCCCTGCCTCGTCGCACGGGAATCCGCTGCGGGTGTCGCGTCGCGTGCCATGCCTGTAGTCTCCAGCAGACCGCGGCCCACACCCGTCACCACAAAAGCTGCCATTGCAGTGCAAGCCATGCGCAAATCGGAGCCTCCCATGCGTCGACTGCTTTCTCTCTGCCTCGCCCCCTTCATGCTGCTGATCGCCGCGAACGCCGCCGAAGCCGGCCGCTGGCGCTACGCGGATCCCGGCGAACTCGGCCTCTACCCGGTGGGGCACTCGGTGTTCGAGGCGGTCGACCCCGCCCGCAACAACCGCACGCTGCGCGTCGAGATGTGGTACCCGGCGGACGAGAACCGGCTCGACGGCCCGGGCACCTTCTACGACTTCCAGTTCCTCGGTCTCGGACTCGCGTCGCCCGTCGCCTACGAGGACACGGCCGCTGCGTTCGAAATCGGCTTTCCGCTGGTGATCTTCTCGCACGGCAGCTGCGGCGTGAGCTTCCAGTCGACGCCGCTGATGGAGACCCTTGCGAGCCATGGCATGGTGGTCGTCGCGCCGAACCACACCGGCAACTCCGTCAACGAGTGCATCGGCACCGGCGGGCCCGATCCGTTCCTCGTCGTGGCCCGCAACCGACCGCTCGACGTCTCGTTCCTGATCGACCTGATGCTCGCGCGCGGCCGCGACCGGAACGACGAGTTCTACGCGAAGATCAACGAGCGCGCGATCGCCGTCGTGGGCCATTCCTTCGGCGGCTTCACCGCGCTCGCCGCGGCGAGCGGCTTCCATGTCCCCGCAGAAGGCATCGACATCTCGCCCGACCCGCGTGTGAAGGCAATCGTCCCGATCGCGCCGGCGAGCGGCATCCTCTCGGACGCGGAGTTGCAGTCGATCCACGTTCCGGTGTTGCTGGTGTCCGGCACGCTCGACGACACGACGCCGATCGACGACCAGACGACGCGACCCTGGGCGCTCGTACCGAGCAGGCCGTTCTACCGAGCCGACATCGTCGGCGCCACGCACCTGCAGTTCGCCAACGCCTGCGACATCGGGAAAGCGCTGCTCGACATCGGAGTCAAGGTGACGGACCTGGACCGGCTCGGCCTCGACTACGTGGGGAGCTGTCTGCCGCCGGCCATCGACATCAGCGCCGTGCGCGAAGCGGCAAACCTCTACGTGACCGCGTTCCTGAAGAAGCATTTGCTGAACGATTCTCGCTACGACGGGTTCCTGACCCCCGCGTACGCGGTGACGAACGAGCCCGGCGTACTCTTCCAGCGTAAGGATGAAATCCAATGATCGATCTCTACACCGCCGCGACGCCGAATGGTTGGAAGGCCTCGATCGCGCTCGAAGAGCTGGCGATGCCATACGACGTGAAGGCGCTGCGCCTCGACCAGCTCGACCAGAAGCAGGAGTCGTTCCTGCGCATCAACCCGAACGGGCGCATCCCTGCGATCGTCGATCGCGACGCCGGCGACTTCGCCGTCTTCGAGTCCGGGGCGATCCTGCTCTATCTCGCCGAGAAGGCGGGCAAGCTGATCCCGTCCGATGCGAAGGGCCGCTCGCGCGTCGTGCAGTGGCTGATGTTCCAGATGGGCGGCGTCGGCCCGATGCAGGGACAAGCGAATGTGTTCTTCCGCTATGCGCCCGAGAAGATCCCGTTCGCGATCGATCGCTATCAGAAGGAGACGCGGCGGCTCTACGAAGTGATGGATCGCCGGCTCGGCGAAGCCGAGTACCTGGCGGGCGACTACTCGATCGCCGACATCGCGACCTGGCCGTGGGTCTCGATCCACGAGTGGGCAGGCGTCTCCGTCGACGGACTCGGCCACGTACAGCGCTGGCTCGAAGCGGTCGGCGCGCGACCCGCCGTGCAGCGCGGTCGCGCGGTGCCGAAGGTGGATCGCCCGCCCGACGCAGAAGAGATGAAGAAGGCCGGCGCAAAGATCCTCGGGAAGTAGCCCCGCGTCACAGGATCGGTTTCGCGGGCGGCGCGCACACGACCAGAGGGTTCTCATGAGCTACAAGCCAGTCGGAATCCTCCGATTCGGCGAGATCGCTCTGCTGATGGCGCTCGCGCTGCTGCCGGTCGCGTCGGCGCGCGCTGTGGCCCGGGAACTCTCCCCGAGGAACCGGTCTTGACACGCGAAGCATTCGACATCCGGGCGATCACCGGCCTCCGCGAGGCCGAGGCGGTCCAGAGGCTCGCGATCGAGGGGCCGAACGAGATTGCGTCCGCCAAGCCGCGCAACCTGCTCCAGATCGCGTTCTCGGTGATCCGGGAGCCGATGCTGCTGCTGCTCGTCGCGGCTGGCTCGATCAACCTCGTCGTCAGCATGCAGGAGCCGGAGCGGATCCGGGACGCAGTACTGATGTTCGTGTTCGTGGTGGTCGTCATCGGCATCACGCTCTACCAGGAGCGCAAGACGGAGCGCGCGCTCGCCGCGCTGCGCGATCTGGCGAGCCCGCGAGCCCTTGTCGTCCGCGACGGCATGCAGCGGCGGATTCCCGGTCGCGAGGTCGTGCGGGACGACGTCGTCCTGCTCGCCGAGGGGGACCGGGTTCCCGCCGACGCGATCGTGCTCGACGCCGTGAACATCACGGTGGACGAGTCGCTGCTGACGGGCGAGTCGGTGCCGGTCCGCAAGACCCATGCAGTCATCGACACCGGAATGGGTCGACCCGGCGGTGAGGGGACCCCGTTCGTCTTCTCCGGCACGCTCGTGGTCAAGGGCCAGGGCGTGGCACGCGTCGCCGCGACCGGAACCCGAACGGAGCTGGGCCAGATCGGCGAAGCGCTGAACGAAGTCGTCCAGGGCAAGACGCGCCTCGAAGCCGACGTCGCGCGCCTCGTGAAGCGGCTCGCGATGCTCGGCCTGTGCCTCGCGGCCCTCATCATCGTGTTCTACGGGATCACGCGCGACGCCTGGTTCGACGCCCTGCTCGCCGGCATCACCTTCGCCATGGCGATGCTGCCCGAGGAGTTCCCGGTCGTGCTGACGATCTTCCTTGCCCTCGGCGCGTGGCGGATCTCCCAGCGCAACGTGCTGACGCGGCGGATGCCGGCGATCGAAACGATCGGCGCGACCACGGTGCTCTGCACCGACAAGACCGGCACACTGACACAGAACCGGATGACGGTGCGCGAGCTGCAGACCAGCGTCGCAGCCTTCCGGATCGAACCGGGCGCCGCGGCTCTGCCGGAAGACGTCCACGAGATCGTCGAGTACGCCCTGCTCGCGAGTCCGGTCAACTCCTTCGACCCGATGGACATCGCCTTCAAGACGCTGGCGGACCGTTTCCTGGGGCAGACCCCTCACGTGCATGGCGACTGGAGCCTCGTGCGCGAGTATCCGCTGTCGGATGAGCTGCTAGCACTGTCCCACGTCTGGCAGTCGCCGGACGGCAGCAAATACGGGATCGCCGCGAAGGGCGCCCCGGAGGCCATCGCGGACCTCTGCCACTTCGACGCGCCGCGCCTCACCGCGATGCTCGGCGAAGTAACGCGCATGGCTGACGCGGGCCTTCGCGTATTGGGCGTCGCCCGCGCAGCGTTCCGCAGGGAAGGCGACCTTCCAGACCTCCAGCACGATTTCGCATTCGAGTGGGTGGGGCTCGTCGGCCTGCAGGACCCGATCCGCGAGACGGTGCCGAGCGCGGTCGCGGAGTGCCGAACGGCCGGAATCCGCGTCGTGATGATCACCGGCGACTATCCTGGGACTGCCCTCAGCATCGCCCGCGAGGTCGGTCTCGTCCCGCTCGGCCGCGTCATCACCGGGCCCGAGATGGACACGCTGAGCGACGCGGCACTCGCGGCCTGTATCGGCGAAGTCAACGTCTTCGCACGCGTCGTTCCGGCGCAGAAGCTGCGCATCGTGCGCGCGCTCCAGAGCTGCGGCGAAGTCGTGGCGATGACCGGCGACGGGGTCAACGACGCGCCCGCGCTCAAGGCCGCTGACATCGGTATCGCGATGGGACAGCGCGGAACCGACGTCGCGCGCGAAGCGTCGGACATCGTCCTCACGGACGACGACTTCTCCTCCATCGTGGCCGCCGTCCGCATCGGCCGACGGATCTACGACAACCTGAAGAAGTCGATGGCCTACATCCTTGCCGTCCACATTCCGATCGCCGGCATGTCGCTGCTGCCGGTGATCTTCCCGCGGTTCCGGGGTGCGTTGCTGCCGCTCGTCCTGATGCCGGTGCACATCGCGTTCCTCGAGCTCGTCATCGATCCCGCCTGCTCGATCGTGTTCGAGGCCGAGGCGGAGGAGCGCGGCATCATGGGGCGTCCGCCGCGCAGGATCGACGATCCGATCTTCAGCCGACGGATGGTGACCATCGGTCTTCTCCAAGGCACGATCGTGCTGCTCACAGTGCTCGCCGTGTATCTGTGGGGCGTGTCCGAAGATTTTCCGACGACGAGAGTGCGGGCCCTGTCGTTCACCACGCTCATGGTGGCGAACCTCGGGCTCATCCTCGTCAACCGTTCGTGGACCCACACCGTGATCGGGGCGCTCCGGTATCGCAACGCGGCGCTCTGGTATGTGGCTGGTGGCACGCTGGCGATGCTCGCACTGCTGCTTTGGCTTCCCTTCATGCAGCGGCTTTTCGGCTTCTCGGTGATGCATGCCTCGGACCTTGCGATCGGCGTCGGCGCCGGCGTGCTCAGTGTCCTCTGGTTCGAGGGCTACAAGCTGATCCTGCGTCGCCGGCACGCGAGAGTGGCGTAGCCCCATGGCAGTTCCGACAGGCTCACCGCTCCTCTCCATTGCGTCACTTCCGCCTCTGAGCCTCTCCTACGGTCACGCCGCCCAATGGACGGACGAGCATCGGCTTCTCTCGTGACGTTCCCGTCGGGGAGTTGACGCCCACATCGCGGCGCCTTCCTGACACAAGTGTGACACCACGTGAGACGGAAGCAGGCAATCACGGTGCGCGGGACGCGCAAAGCCGCGGTCGCACCCTGTGCCAACGATGGATTGGATTGAAGTTAGATGCCTCCGGGTGCCACCGATCGATTGGCGCTCGGGCCGCACACAGAGAGATGTTGCTCCCGGAAGATGGAGACACCGGCGGGAAGATGGATCAGGCGAAGGGACGGACGAAGGAAGCTGCAGGCGTGCCGGTGGGTGACAAGAGCCTCGAGCGCGAGGCCAAGATCCAGCGCACGGCCGGTGACATCAAGGAGAAGGCGGGAGAGCTCGCCGACGACGTCAAGAACGCGACCGAAAAGGTCATGGACAAGGTGAAGTCTGCGATCAAGCGCTGATCGCGCGAGCGATCGAGCGCCGAGCGGATTTCGTCGGCGCGGCGCCCACGACGAATCGCACCACGTCGTCCACGAGCGCCTCGAAGCGGGGGCGGTCGAAGGCGCTCCCCGACACGAGCCAGTCGACGTGCGGAGGATCGTGCGACGCGTCGCGAAAGTGGCCGAGCGCGTCGAGGTGGTCGGCGACCGCGGCGTGGATCACGTGTCCCCAGATCTGGGAGAGCGTCGGCACGATCCCGTCGCTCGCTTCCGGGGACGGCGTCGCACCATAGGCGCGTCGCAGCGCTCGGGTCTCGGACGGTGTGAGTCGCCGTGCGTCGCGACTCGGCGTCGCCGCGATGAGCTGGTAGAGGGCGCTGTACACGGCGTGTGTGACCTGCGCCGCTGGATCGAGACCCGCCGCGAGCGTCGCGCGCAGGCTCGGACGTGCCGCCTGGGTGACGACCGCCCCGTAGCGAACGCCAGCACGCGGCAGCACGGCGGCGTTGAAGACCTCCATGGCCTCGGGCGTGAGCTGGAGCATCAGCGCCTGGTCTCGGACGACGTCGCGCAGCAGCGCCCGCACGGCGCGGCGCCGTCCCACCGTGAAGTCCTCGAGCAGCCGACTGAAGAGCTCGTCGAGGAGCTCGCTGTTCGCGACGAGCTCGCCGAAGCGCAGAACCCTGGCCCCCATCCACAGCAGCGCGGAGATGGGCAGGTGTCCGAAATGCAGCACGTAGATGGTGTTCAGGGAGAGGATCTGCAGCAGCTGCTGACCGCGCAGCGTCGTGAAGAACGATGCGAGTGGGGTGCCGTGATGCGGTGTCGCCACCGTGACGACCGTGCGGACGCGACCCGCCAGCCGCTCCACGTCGGCTGACGTCGGCAAGGCGACACCCGGAGCGGTGAGCAGCCGCACATCGAGGCCACCGCTCGAGTGGCCGATCAGGTGTAGCGGAGCGTGGCCTCCCTTGGCCGTCGTGGCGATCGTCTCGGCCAGACGCGCGGCGCGGATGGGGAGCGACGCGGTCGGAGGCGTCCGCACGATGTGGATGCGCGCGTCGAGTCCCAGCGCCGCGAAGCGCTCGCCGAGAGCTCGCCGCAGGTGCCCGAAGTAGGTGATCCGTCCCAGGTTGACGAACCCGAGGAAGCCCGGAACGAGGTAGACATCGAGGCTCTTGTCCATGCGGCTCAATGGACGATGGTACTCGTTGCAGTGGGGGCGGTCACGGGGAGCCTCGGGGCCCGAAGGCGACAACCGCGCCGAGAGCCCACGTCGTCCCCTATCGGTGTTGATTCGAGATCGCGGCGATCGCGCTGATCTTGGCCGGCATCCTCGCTTTGGTGTAGGTCAAGTTCAGCCATACCAAGGACACGCCTGAGGCCAAGCCGGGCCCGCGCAAGTTTTCGATCAAGGAAGAGGGAACTGTGAACGTTCCGGTCCGGGCCGGGATGGCGTCCATCGTGGTGGTCGGCGTGCTGCTCGTTCTGTCGAAGAAGCGCCGGGCGGGATCCAACGCCACCGGCACATTGGGACTACGTGCATCGGAGCGTGTGGCTCGTCGCTCTCGGCACTCGCCGCTCTTCGAAGCTGCGTTTGCAGCGCAGGGACCAACCGCTCTAGGGTCCTCTACTCCGGCGCGGACCCCTCGTCGACATCGGGACACGGAGTCATGCCGGGTCCCGACGAACGCGGCGGCAGTGGAGCGGGCTCCGTCGAGGCGATGAAGTCGACGAGCATGTCGACGAAGCGCTCGGGCGCTTCGCAGTGCGGGTAGTGTCCCACCCCGTCGAAGATTTCGAGGCGGCTCCCGGGGATGGCTTCATGCGCCGCGACCGCGTGGCTCACCGGAATGAACGGATCCTGCGCGCCCCAGACGATCAACGTCGGAATCTGCGCTGCCCGGTGCAGACGATTGAAAGCGCTCACCGCCTGCCCGCGGAAGTCGATCACATCGCGCAGGCCGCGAAAGAACGCGCGGCGGCTCTCCGCGTCCGCAAGCGATGCGTAGCTCCGCCAGACCTCCTGGCTAGCGGGCGTGGACCGCACGCCCGCGCGGCCGAGCCACGTGGCGACCCGGTTTCCAGCGTCTCGCAGCCACGGCGTGCAGAAGAGCGGAAAGACCAGCTCGAATCCGGGCACGGCCAGCATCCGGAGATAGCGCGTGACCTCCCGGCCCAGTCCCCCGCTGTCCACCAGGACCAGACGCTCGCAACGCTCCGGGAATTGATACGCGAACTGCATGGCCACACCGCCCCCGAGTGACTGGCCGATGACGGTGGCCCGCTCGTGCCCGAGCGCGTCGAGCAGATCGCGCAGCATGTCGGCATGGGCACCGAGCGAGTAGTCACCGCGGGGTTTGTCGGACCGCCCCTGCCCGAGCAGATCGGGGGCCAGCACGCTGAAGCGATCTGCCAGCGCCGGCATGACGTGCCGCCACGTCACGGCGCTACCGGCGATGCCATGGACGAGCAGCAGCAACGGCCCCTTGCCAGCGGCTCGATAAACGACTCGATCGCCATCGACGGTGATCGCATACGGCTTCATCCGCGCCCAACGCGATTCGTCCGGGTTCATGATTGCCTCATCGCCAATCCGTGATCGTCAGAGCAAGCTCGGAACCCGCCTCGGAGCGCCACTTGGAAGATCCGGCCCGCGCCGGTGATAACGCAGTTGAAGCGGCACGACCGCAGCGCCGGATTCACCCGCACGACCGATTCGCGAACAAGGCGACGGAGCCGCTGGCTCGGTCCGCTCTCCTGCCTCGATGCTCCGATTCCGCCTCTCTCGCACCACGACAGCGGCGGATTCCGCTTCCGTCGCCTTGGCGCACGATATTCAAGACGACCGTCGTCGAGAACTTCGGCGCGATCGCGACCCGCAACGCCAGCGACGTCTCGTTCCCTGTCGCGCTCGGCTGGCGCTTCGGGAACTAGGGCTTCCGCTTGCTCCCGTAGTCCCCGAACGGATCGTCGCGCTCGCGCACCGCTTGCCGGAAGCCCGTCTGCTGCGAGCGCCGCACGAAGTCGAGACCCTCTTGCGTGTGGCGCGCAACGCCGTCGAAGAGCGTGCCGAGCAGCCGGCTCGACGCGAGACCCATGTTCTCGACGGTCTGGTTGCAGAGCAGCTTCATCATCACGAGCTGGTTCACCGGCAGCCGCGCCATGCGCTCGGCGAGCGCGGTCGCATGCGCGAGCAGATCCGCCGCGGGTACCACTTCCAGCACGAGGCCGATCTCGGCGGCGGTCTTCGCGGGGATCTCGTCGCCCGTCAGCAGATAGCGCTTGGTGCGTTCGAGGCCCATCCGGTAGACCCACATCGCGGTCGTCGGTGTACCCCATACGCGCGCGGGCGGATAGCCGAAACTGGCATCGTCGCCCGCGATGATCAGATCGGCACACAGCACCATGTCGGTGCCACCGCCAATGCACCAGCCCTGCACCGCGGCGATCGTCGGCTTCTTTGCGTACCAGAGCTTCAGGTAGGTATCGACGAAGCGACCCATCATGCGCAGGTCGGCGACCGAGTCCCAGACCCGTCGTTCCGTCAACTTGATGCCGGGCTCCGCTGTCAACTTGTTCGCGTCGTCGTAGACGACTTGCTGCGCTTCGGCAGCGGTGGACCAGTCGAGCCCGTAGCCGGCGCAGAACGCCTGACCTTCGGCGCGCAGCAGGATCACGTGGACGTCGCGATCGTCATCGGCCGCGTCGATCGCCCCGGCGAGCTCATCGCGCAGCTCGGGCGTAATCGTGTTGTAGTCGGCGGCCCGGCACAGCACGAGATGGCGAACGCCGTTCACGGTCTCGGTGCGGAGTGTCTTCACGTGCGCTCCCTCGGCGGCTGCGATACGTCGAGCTTGTCCGCGATCACGCGCGAGAGATGCGCGAGGAGCGCCGCGCGCCACGAACCCGCGTCGGCGTCGCCCGCGTGGATGCGTCGTACCAGTGTCTCGTTACGCGCGATGATCGCGTCGCACAGCGAGGCCCGTTCGCCCGGCTTCACAGCCATCTCGTCACCCAGCAGCGCTGCGAGTCCGTCCCACTCGCGAGCGAGGTGCTCGTCCTCCGTCGCGAGTTCGCGCGCGACGATGCGCACGACGTTCGCCGCGACGCGCGCGTGGTACTTCGCGGGCCCCTCGAGAGCGGGCACCGCTGTCTCTTCGAGGAAGCGCTCGACCGCGGCGAGCAGTTCGGTCGCGCTGGGGCGGTCGTTCACGCTTCGCCCCGCAGGAAGCGCAGCAATTCGTCCTCCGCCTCCACCGTGCGGCGCCCGAGCGACGCCAGTTCGACCGAGCGCACGCGACCGTCGAGAAACACGCGCGACTGCATGATGAACACGAGCGCGAGCTTGAACGAGCCGAAGGCCTCCCAGAAGCGCAGCGCTTCGCGATCCACCCGGGTGCCGCTCGCCGCCTCGTACGCGTCGAGCAACTGCTCGCGCGTGCCGACGCCACCCACCGGCAGCGGCGAACCGAAGCGCCACGCGCGCGTGCACAGCCAACCGAGATCCTCGATCGGATCGCCGAGGTGCACGAGCTCCCAGTCGAGGATCGCGCGCACGCCGCTCGCATCGAAGATCACGTTGCCGACGCGATAGTCGCCGTGCACCAGCGCGATGCGCGGCGGCTCGGGCGCGCGCGCGAGCAGCCACCGTTCGGCGAGATCGAGTACCGGATGTGGTTCGACCGCGAGCTGCTCGATCGACGCTGCGACGCGCTCGACCTCGGCGCGCGCGGGTGAGCGATCCAGCGGCGGACGCGGCAGCGCAGCGAGATCGCGCTGCTCGGTGTCGAGCGCGTGGATGCGCGCGGCGATCGTACCGAGCACCGGCCCCATGCCCGCTCGTGCGGTGGCGTAGGCGTCGT
>Ga0315287_10005693_pt1 | contig 12307 bp, 11 predicted proteins | sample YL17G11_0_MG_FD_205037 | JGI IMG/M metagenome (GOLD analysis project Ga0315287, IMG submission 205037) | Sediment microbial communities from Yellowstone Lake, YNP, Wyoming, USA - YL17G11_0 | ecosystem: Environmental > Aquatic > Freshwater > Lake > Sediment | place: USA: Wyoming | collected...
CCCCGTGCGGCGTTCGTCGTCTTCCTATCTCACTCGCGGGGAAAGGGAGGGACAGCATGGCAACGCAAGGCGTGACACCGCGCAGCGAGGACTACTCGCGCTGGTACACGGACGTCGTGCAGATGGCCGAGCTCGCGGACTACGCTCCCGTGCGCGGCTGCATGATCATCAGGCCCTACGGCTACGAGCTGTGGGAAGGCATCAAGTCCGCCCTGGACCGCCGTTTCAAGGCGACCGGGCACAGGAACGCCTACTTCCCGCTGTTCATCCCGATGAGCTTCATCGAGAAAGAGGCCGAGCACGTCGCGGGCTTCAAGCCCGAACTCGCCATCGTCACGCATGGCGGCGGCAGCGAGCTTGAAGAACCCCTCGTCGTGCGCCCCACCTCCGAGACCCTGTTTGGCGAAGCGTACTCGCGATGGATTCAGTCGTACCGCGACCTGCCCATGCTCATCAACCAGTGGGCCAACGTCGTGCGCTGGGAAATGCGGCCTCGCCTGTTCCTGAGGACGACCGAGTTCCTGTGGCAAGAAGGACATACCGCTCACGCCACGCGCGAGGAGGCCGTCGAAGAGACCCTCAAGATCCTCGACATCTACGCCGACGTGTCGGAGAACGTCTGCGCCGTGCCCGTCATCAAGGGCCGCAAGAGCCCGCAAGAGAAGTTCGCCGGCGCCGACGACACCTACACCATCGAGTCGATGATGGGGAACGTGTGGGCACTGCAGGGCGCGACGTCCCACTTCCTCGGCCAGAACTTCGCCAAGGCGTTCAACATCCAGTTCCTCGACGAGAACAACGAGCTACAGCTCGTGTGGACCACCTCGTGGGGCATGACCACGCGCACCGTCGGCGCCGTCGTGATGACCCACGGCGACGACAAAGGCCTGCGCCTCCCGCCCGCCATCGCGCCCATCCAGGTCGTCATAGTTCCGATTTGGAAATCGGATGAAGAGAAGGACTCCGTCTTCGCGTTCGCGGGCGAAGTGAAAGCGCAGCTCGAAGCTTCTGACGTGCGCGTCCACCTCGACGCGCGCGAAGGCCTCTCGCCTGGCTTCCGCTTCAACGACTGGGAGATGCGCGGCGTCCCCGTGCGACTTGAGATCGGACCTCGTGATGTCGCCAGTCAGTCCGTGGTGACATCACGCCGAGACAAGCCAGGGAAGGACGGAAAGAGCACCCTGGCGGTGGCCGGGCTCGCGCCCGAGATCCAAACACTCCTGTCCGACATCCAATCGTCGATGCTGGCCAGTGCCAAGGCATTCCGGCAAGAACACCTGCACGAAGCCGAGTCCTACGAAGACCTCAAGAAGATCGTCGAAGACGGCTGGGCGCTCATCTACCACTGCGGCACGCGCGAGTGCGAGGACAAGATCAAGGAAGAGACCAAGGCGACTTCCCGCTGCTACCCCCTGGAGCTGAACGAGCAATGGAGTCCGCCGGGGAAGAAATGCGCGGTATGTGGCAAGCCTGCCTTCGGCAAGGCGTACTTCGCCAGGGCCTACTAGGCCCGGCGAAGTACCTGCTACATGAGGGAAACAGCGCGCTGCGGAAGGCCTCCGCCATGTGACGATGGCTTTCTGCCCTAGCTACCTGCTACGACGAACCCGGCAATGCCCCTTACGAACACACTCCAATCGGGTCTTGGACTGGACAAATGCGAAGCCTGGCGGGACCATCCACGGCAGTGTAATCGCAAGACCCCATGACCCCATCGCGCCTACGCGCCCCCATACTTCCGCCACAGACGTGAGTGTTCGTCAGGCTCACCCACGCCCAGGAGCAGCAGGATTCCCAGTTTCTGCATGCGAAGCGCTCCAGCCTCGATTCTGTCCCTGTCTGCGATGAGCAAGGCTGAGGGATCGCTGTCAGCGCGTGCAATGCTTCTGGCGGGGTCAAACGTTCGCTTACCTGTGGCATCACTGGGGAGGCAGTTGAAGCAGTACACAAGGTCGATGATCGAGCAGGAATCCACTCCAGGCTTTAGTCTAACGACGGTCTGATCGCCATCTTCGCTTCTGCACACCTCTTCGAGGCGATAGGCCTCAAAGAATGCGCTCCATATTGCGGCTTCTGCGCCCTTGAACGCAAGGGAAATGTCGGCTGCGACAACTCTAAATTCGAGAAGAGTCCCGTATCTGGAATGCCAGACTCCGCCAGAGGATGCCCTCGTACTGAAGACCTGTTCAAAGGTCGTTCCCGGGCGGATCAGATACCAGTACTCGTCGAAGAGGATGTGTCGAAGACTCGAGGTGAGGCCCCCTACAGACACGACGACGGATTTCTTCGCCCAGTCCTCATCGTGTACGACGACCCAATAGGCGTTGCCAGGGAACTTCGTGAAGCGCACCGCGAAGAGGAGTGGCAATCCAAACGCGGCCGCGAAATTGCGCCTCCTCAGCAAGAGGGATCCTGAGATGCGCCACTCAAGCTTGGGTGTGCTCTTCACTTCCACAAAGCAAAGGAAGCCGTGGTGCTCCTTTCGAGTCTTGTTCTCGAGCCACAGCCCAGGCTGAAACCGGACAAGGAAGTCCGGGATGATCGAGTCCCCAGGAATGATAGGGGATTGCTCGAGGGGGACAACATGGCTGGTCGTCTTCATGAGTCGACAGAGGACGGCGAACTCATCTTCCTCCGTCAGGCCCGCGATCTTCGCGGCCATAGCGGCGGCCTCGTCGTCAGATACGAGTTCCTGAGATATCCTCGCGAATTGCTCATCTGATACGACAGCGCGGATCGCCTTCAGGGCCTTTGCGCGCTCGATGCCCGATGCTCGCTCATTCGTCCTGTGGTCACTCATGCGTGCGAATGCTACTCTTCAAAGACGAGAACCGCCAAGCGAAGTGCTGGGAGGAGCAGATGGCCAAGTCGGAAGTAACGGACAAACTGGGACAGCACCGCGCGGACTTCGCCTCTGTGACGGGAGCGCCCTTCAGCCACTTCTTCTGCCCGGTTCTGCATGTCGACGAGGATACTGAGCTCTGCCAGGGGCACATCATTTGCCAAGCCTTTCCGAATACAGCGCGTGACTGGGTCGTCCAGCGAAAGGATGTGGATGGCTTCTACGGAGCTCACTTCGAGGCGGGTTTTGCCGCGATCCTCTACAAGGAAGGGGGGACTCCAGTTTCAGTCCTGTTCGACAAGACGCTATTTCGGCAATTGGAGATCACCATTACCGCGGGCGGCGAGTCGGTCCCGCACTTCTATACGAAAGGGGAGATTCCAGAGGAGTTCACTGGTTTCGAGGTACGCGCGGACGACGGCAAGTCGATTCTCCTTGGACTCAAACAGGATCCGGAGAGCATCTTGCAGAAGATAGACCAACCCTGGGAGATGTGGGTGGCGAAGGATGTAAGGCTGCCAGCGCTCGTGTCCCTCATCAAGTCCGGTTACCTCACGCTCTTCTCGTTGCTTGGGTATAGGTACGCACTCTCTACCGGCGGGTTGCTTGTAGGCCGAGACGTGCTCGGCAGGTTCTTCCGACGGAATGGGGACAAACCGAAGCGCGCAGTGTCGAACGACGCCCGCACGTTCTTCCGCCCATACGTACACATGGTACGTCCCATAGTGAAGGCACCCGCATGGCTCTTTGGAACGCTGACAGACAGGACGTTGTTCTTGTGCCGAACTGCGACCGGTGAAGGATGGGCAGTCGTAGTCTTTGTCAAGACCTCAGCGCAACTCCATGCGGTGCTGCTTCCCATGACTGAAGGCGAAGGCGGCCATGAGTCGTTCTTGGCCTTCTTGCGTGACGACAATCCCGTAGTCAGCGGGGGCTTCATCAGGTTTGAGCGAGATCACTGGGATGCGAGTCCAGATGTGGTCACGTTCAACTGGCCGAAACCGGGTGGCCTACTGGGCTAGGGGTGATGGGTCACGTCTTGCATTGCGACATCTTGAGCCAGGGCACGGCCGCAGTCGGTGAGCAGTCGCCCAGAGAGTGGGCCCCGAATGCGTGATAGCAAGACCACGGGGGTTCCGGGGACACAATACTCATCTCGCGGGCTTGGGACCCCGCCGCTTCGGGCGGAGGGCGCGTCCGGTCGATTGCTCAAGTTGCGTGAGGAAAGACTCACTCCCAAGCGGTCGGCCCGTGCGGGGCGATGAGGTCCACCATCGGATTCTGTGCAGGGTGACGGGGGCGGCTCGGCGAGCCGTGCCGCTAGGGGGAGTTGCTGTCGCAACTCCTCTCACGGCGCGCTGGCTCCCGGGATGGCCGCGGCGACTCAGCGTGCTGAGTCGCTTGGCAGTTGGTACGCAACTGCTGGCCCTTGCTCGACTCTGAGATGTTGTCCCCGTCATCCGTGCCATCCTGGGAGGTCCGAAGGGCGATGGTGGGCTGTCCAGCTCCGCTGGCCAGCTTGGGAGTCGCCACGCGACTCCGATTCCCTTGTTGTCTAGACCTGTGGCTCTGAGCAGTGGACGAGACCGCTTGGATGCGCGAACTTGCGCCGCTCGCGAGGCATACAGCAGAACGAGCGAACTTGACTTCTCGTCTTCCTGGCCTAGTATGTAGCCATACTTGGCTATCGCCAACTTTGGCTACAGGGAGATGACAGGGCATGGGCGTCGCGCCATTCAGGGTCGGTGGTATCGTCGAGCCACCCTACTTCGTGGGCCGCGAGGACGAGCTGCGGTCTCTGGCCGCTGACGCGCGATCCCTCGCACAGAACCTCCTCATCCTCGGCCCCCGCCGCCACGGCAAGTCCTCGCTTCTCCACAACCTCAAGCTCGCGCTCGCGGAGGAGAAGGCCCTCCTCGTTCCATACGTGAACTGCCTCGAGGTCACAAGCTACGCCGACCTTCATCGCGTCATGGTTGACGCGGTGATTGGGGAGTATGCGAAGGCGCACCGCGTCGCAGGATGGGCCGAGATGCTCCGCGCACTCGTCAAGGAAGGAGTCCTTGCCGCCCTGCGACGTGTTGACGAGATCGGTGGGAGTGTGGGCGAGGTGGGTCGCATCTACCTTCGCTTCCGCGAGAGCGAGGTCGATGATAAGGAACTCCTCCGCGGAGGTTTCGCCTTCTTCCGCTCCTTCGCGCAAGAGAAGCACGTGCAGATCCTCTTCCTGCTCGACGAGTTCCAGGAGGTTGCCAACCTCAACGGCTACCTGTTCCAGGTGCTGAAGCAGGAGATCGATCGCACGCCCGAGGTGCGCTACATTTTCTCGGGCTCATCCGTCCGCATGCTCACGTCCATCTTCCTGCGAGAGGATGCTCCTCTCTATCTCATGGTGAGCCGACATGTGATGGGGCCACTCCTGCAGGAGGACGTGGTGGGTTTCGTGCGGGAGAGGCTGGGCGTCGCGGGACTTGCGGCCACCGAAGACGCCCTCCGGACCGTTCACCGCCTGGCCGGCGGCATCCCCTTCTATGTGCAGAAGCTGGGGCTGCTCGTCGCTCAGGCGGCGCTCTTGGCGAAACGAAAGCGGGTCTCGGAGAAGGACGTCCAACAAGCCTTCAAGCAGATGCTCGAGGAGCTGGAGGGTGAGTTCGAGGTTCGATGGATCAGTCGGCTGAGCCAGCAGCAGCGCGCGGTTGTCAAGCTGGTCGCCCAAGCGGGCGCGATTCGCCTGAGCGAGGTTGCAGCCCGGATGGGAGTCCCTGCCACGTCGATTTCTTCGGCGATGCGTAGACTGCAGGACACGATGATTCTGCACACGGGTGACGCCGGCGCGTACTCGGTCACCGATGTCGTGTTCGGGGCCTGGCTTGCACGACAATAGCCGCATCTGGCGATAGCCAGTGTCGGCGACGGGGTCGGGTGCCGTATCGCCTTGGCGCACGCCCCAGAGGCCTCACGCGCTTGGCGGAATGCTCTGGTAGCCAAGCTGCCTCAAGTAGGCGTCTACGTCGGGAAGAGGCCAGCTCTCGACGATCTTGCCTTCCGAAAGGCGTACAACCCAGATCTCTCTCCAGAGCGCCTCTCGCTTGTAGGTCGCGTGGGTGCCGCGATACTCCGTCAGGCAAGCAACCTTGTCCCCGTCGGCGAGAGTCAGCTTGATATCGACTCTCAAGTCGGGGATCTCGTTCGTCATGAACTGCTGCATCTCCGACTTCGCCTGAGCGCAGTCGGTATCGAAGCCCCGCATGAGGCCTCGGGTGAGTTCCACCTCGAGGTTCTGCTTTCCTCGACGTACGCCGAGCTTGAGCGTGTTGCCCCGGTAACACTGGAGGCCCTGCGACATCTCCTCGTAGGTTGCCCAGCGCTGGCGTTCGTCCTCTACCCAGACGAGTTCGTCTCCCACCTCGAGCTTGCCCTCGGCGGGACTTCCGGGGCTGATGGCGTTGACGACGTGCTTGTCTCCCGAGGTGTCTCTCGAGAACCCCATGCCGATGGATGGAGCTCCCCGCGCGACGTAGTCCGGGCCGAAGTACTGGTCCCAGGCATCGATCTTCTTCTGATTGACAACCTGCTCAAGGACATCGCGGACGATCTCGGCATGCGACTTCATGAGGCTAGACCTCCCGCTGGCTGTGAGGCGTGGGGCCCGCGCGCATCGTTGTGCGAGCGGTCGCCGTCTGGACCACCGTACTGCGGCGTGAAGATCCCATGCAAGCCAGCTTCCTGACGCGCGATGCCAGGCTCAGCCGGGCTTGGAGAGAACGAGGTGGAACGTCTGTCCGCTGGTTGTGGTCGACGCCACCTGGAACCCGGCGGCGCGAGCCTCCGCCGTGATCGATGCGGCCGACATCGCGCGGTCGTGCCACGGGACGCCATACATGGTCCGAAGGGTTCGGCCGGGGAGCTTGGCGCAGACGGAAACGACGAAGAGGCGCGCGGTCGACGTACCGAGTGGCGGAACGAGGGCGTCCCACACGTGGAGTCTGCCGTCTGGGACGAGAACACGGTAGGCCTCGCGGAGCACGGCGCCGCGCTCCGAGTTGCGAACGTACAGGAGGAAGTAGAACGAAGTGGCCGCCTCAAAGGAGTCGTCCGGGAACGGCAGGTTCCGTGCGTCGGCTACGACCTTGATCGGGCCGGCCGGCGTCTCGTCCAGTTCGGCCTTGCGAAGATCGACGGCGACGACCTGCCGTCCGCGCAATTGCCCGATGACGCCCTCTCCTCCGCCTCCGAGATCGATGATGAGATCGCTGTCGCGGAAGGAATCGGCGACCTCCACGGTCTGAGGTGGCACGACGTGGAAGCGCCGCACGAGCCGACAGGCGATGGTCGCCGCATGCCAGAAGATTGCGTTCATAGGCCTCCCAACGGTATGTCGAGCTCTCGGCCGCCGAGGTTCACGGCGTCGACGCGAGGGCGCTGGGGTTCGGTCCTGCGCGTACGCGCGGCCTTCCGCTTTGAGGGTTGTGGGGGACGAGTATGCGGCCGTAGGGCGCCGGCTTCATGGCTCACCGGGGCGAGAGGGCCGGGTCTTGCATTGCGGCATCTTGAGCCAGGGCACGGCCGCAGTCGGTGAGCAGTCGCCCAGAGAGTGGGCCCCGAATGCGTGATAGCAAGACCTGCCCTGACGTCCTGATACTTGCGTCTTGGCTGTTGGCGCAGGGGTGCCTTCAAGCCCACCTAGCCAGAAGCGCCTTCGCGATGATGCCGACCCCTATGGCGAATGCAAAGCTGAGCATGGTGCCGACCAGGATGTACTCCGCCTCCTGCCGTAACTCAGCAGCCTTGATGTCGGCGAACCGTAGGATCGACTTCGCCGCCACCAGGAATCCGATCAGTTCGTAGTGCCCGACGAGGATCGAGATGACTGCGAGAATCCGTTCGAGGCGCCCGATCCAGAGGCCGGCATTGTCGAGGCCATGCTGAGACACTCTATTGCTTTGCTTTCGCCAAGGTTCGGTGAAGAGTCCGATAGCCTGGCCCACCGGCCACACCACAACAAGGAGCGCGACGAGGACGACCCATAGTGCTGGCCAGTGCGCTGCGAGATAGAGAAGAGTGCCGAGACGGGAGATGCCAGCTTCCGTAAGGCTTACGCAGATCGTGGCGATGAGAAGCAGATGAGCAGCCTGTCGAAGGGCAAACCAGCCCAACGTCTTCCTGTTCCGGGGCACGAGAACTTCGATCATGGCGTGCCCCGCGAATGTCGCCGGAAGAATCCACACCGCGTTCCAGTTCGCTGCCGCGGAATAGAAGAGTGCCGAACGGAGCAGCCCGCCTAGAAACACGGTCGAGAGAAACGAGCGAGGTCTCGCCTTCTGCGTCTGCCGGCGAGCAAGCTCGTTCAGAACTATATCGGAAAGAACGTGAGCCGCAATCAGGCGGAGAGCAACGACTAGATCCAGCATTCTCGCCGCCTCCCGTTGTATGCGGTCAATAGCTTATAAGCTGTCATTAGAAGTCGCTAGCCTTATGGCGCGGCCGATGAGCGTCTCATACCTCGCAAACAGTGTCTCCAACACATCGACGTTCGCAGCGCGCAATCGCTGGGCAATGGCTGGCTGGGACACGCCTAAGGTCTCTCCCGCCTCCTTCTGAGTCTTGCCGAGCAAGAGGCGGATCAGCACCGCTTCAGCCTGTGCCTTCGACCAACGCGCGATCACCGCGTCAAGTAGCATGCACTCCGTGTTCAGCTCAGCATCAACTTGCGGCCAAGGAGTTGAGAATCGGGTACGCCGATCTTGTCCCTTCATCTCATCGAGCGCAGGGCCGGAACGTCGAAGAGCTGTTCCATCCGACTCGGACACCGTCCCACCGGGAAGCTTCTCGACATGCCCGATTCCGACGGCCACGCGTGCGTCAAGTACCGATGACGGAGCTTCCATGGGGCCACGGCTGCGGAGAAACGTACGGATTACGATCACGGCCCGGAGTGCATCTTTGGGAAGCACAATCCCTTGGAAGCTGTCTCCGCGGAAAATCTCGAAGCTTGACACGGTCCTTGGGAGAAAGTCCTTCTCCGTCACTCGCAATGCATCCTTGAGCAAGCCTACGCGCCAGAGCAGGTCACCGTCAGGCGGCGTGCCACGAGAGCAAGTCGACCCCACCAAGTCGCCTGTCAAGGCGGCGACGTAGCCTTTGGCTGGCTTCCCTTGCGTGTGTGGCATGCTCACCCCCATCGGCAATAATGCCCAGCGCTTATACTAGCGCAGTATAAGCATCGCGCCGAATCACACAAGACTTCGGCGATCCTTGAACAGCGCGACCACGTGACCAGATGCCGCAGGATCGATGACGGCGAGCTAGATTCCTACTCTTGATGGCAAGTCCGCACGCAAAGGCCACCGACGCCTGTCGTTGTCACGACTTGAGCTACCACCTTCACCCAGCGAAGCCGCCGCCCACGCCGTGCCGGCCGCCAAGACGGGGACTCTGCGCAGCAAGGACGTCAAGAGACAAGGCGCGACCCCAGCGCCCTCCTGGGCCTGCTCCGTCGCCTCGAAATGTGTCATTGCAAGACCCCGGCGCCGCCGGCGCCGCGCAGTACTATGACGAGATGCGCTCGTGGATCTCGATGTCCGAAACGGAGAAGGACATCGACTTTGCCAGCGAGTGGACCCATCTCAGGATCTACTTCAGTGTGGAGCAGTGACGGGGTAGCAGGCCCGCGCTCCCCAGTCCGGATTCGGGTGACGGGGTCACGAAGCGACGGGGCCCGGGCGGGGCCGGCCGAGAGCTATGATCCCTGGAGGCTGCGTATGGCAAATGCAGAGGTCTACTACTTCTCCGGAACGGGGAACGCGCTCGTTCTGGCGAAGCTCGTGGGCCGCGAGGACTCACAGCTTGGTATGGTGATTCTTCCCGATTTCCTCGATGCGTTCGGCGGGCACGGCGGCCTGTCTGGCGAAGTCCGGCCACTTGCGAAACACGCCAAGGACTCGATCGATCATCTCATGGGCGCGTGGTGGCTTGATGCCCGCAGTGCGAGCAAGCGCAATCAGATCGGTCCGCTCAATTCCATCACGCTTCCCGTTCACGCTCATCTGGTGTCGATGGGTCCATTGGCCTCGCGGATTCCAGGCGTAGGAGATGTCAAACGCAGGGGACAAGCGCCATTCGCCGCGCCGATTCATGAGAAACGCGATGTTCTTCACATGGTCATCCAGGTTGAGTCCGACGACGTTGAAGATGACACGCAGGAGTTGCTGGTCCAGGTCTCCGTGGGGAAGCCTCATCTGACGGATCACGTGGATGGCCTGTTCGTAGGAGTAGCTCGATGGCTGACGGTAGTCGTAGTGAGCGATGGCTCCCAGAGACTGGAGATGAAGCTTGTCCCCCGATTCGGTTCGATCGAATCGCTTCGTCATAAAGTGGCTGCGCCCCCCTTCGTGGTGGAGGCGGCATGGAGTCATCTCGATTCCGGCCTCGGTAGCCATCCGGTGGTAGGCGTACTCGATTCTCCCGTATCCCTCTGGGGTGGCGAGCTCCGTCCCGCTCTTGCCGGAGACGCCATCGAACTTCATGAGCCAGTACTCGAATCCCTCTTCAGCTGGAACCTGACCAGACCGGAACTCGCCTGTATTCGGATTCCACGCGAGGATCGCTTTGGCTCGTGCTCCGCCCGCCGATGTGCCGACCCGGAGGATGTCTTCGATCGTCTTCTTGTCGTCTTCGCCCTTGAGAACCCCGCCGAGGCTGGCGCGCTCCTCGAGGATTCGGCTCGCCAGGCCGACGAGCTTCGCCACTTCGATCGCGCTATTCCCTGTCGGGGATCCGCGGAGTGCAGGCTCGAATTCGAGGGCTCCCATCCCGCGTCGGCCCGTGTAGCAGAGGCGCTCTACAGGGTTGAAGCTATCTGCGGATCGCCCTTCTGATGCGAGCCACTCATCGATGATCGCGTTTCCGAAGGCGTCGGGGAGTGAGTCCGCGAGCAGGCCGGGCAACCTCCTGAAGGTGTCCCGTGCCAGTCCCGGGAACTCATACGGGAACTCCCGAAGCGGCATCATGAGTGGGGCCGGTTGTATGCCGCTCCCAAGGAATCCAGGCGTGTACTGAAAGACGCCGACGTCCCTGCCTTCCAGCCACGTGACGGCGCCGATTGGGCTCCCCCAAAGAATTACGCGTGCATCGCTATTCATCGTCGGCCTTGCCGTCCCCCCATGCCCAGGCGGTGCTGCGCTCCGTACTTCGTTGGCTCGGGCGTGCACGCCTGCGCTCCACTCCTGTAGCCCCCATGCGCTCGACGGGTCGGACGGACGGATCAGGCAAGAGGACAGCTAGGTTCTGCTGGACACCCAGTGCCCGGAGAACACGGATGAACGTGTCAAGGGAAACACCGTGTCCCTTCTCGAGCCGACCGATCGTTCTTGGAGAAACGCCAGCCTCCTCGGCAAGTTGCACCTGCGTTATGTTGCGAGAGAGCCGTAGGCTCTCCAACTGCTTGCAGAGGGCGGCCTCAATCTGGTTGCTCGTAGCCACAGCGGAGTCTAGTTTGTAGGGCATGTGTTGCCAATTATCCTCCTCCGGCAGGCATAAAGAGCAATATATTACTGATTGTGCGCTGTGTCAAGCCGCCCCTCCAATCAGCAATATGTTGCTGCGTGAGTCACCTCCTGCTGGTTTACCAGCAACTCTTTGCCGGTTAGCGTTCGTCGAGACTCAAGCGACGATCCCTGGAGGACGCGCATGGCAAAGACTGAGATCTACTACTTCTCCGGCACGGGAAACTCGCTCGTCTTGGCGAAGCTCGTCGCGGAACGGTTGGGTGGAGCACTGATCCCGATTGCCTCGGTGATCGATCGGGAGAAGATCGAGCCGGCGGCGGATGTGATAGGTATCACATTCCCGGTCTACTACGCCGACGCTCCCAACATCGTTCGGCGCTTCGCGGAGAAGCTCGCCAACACCGAGGGAAAGTACATCTTCGCGATCTCGAACTACGGAGGAGGCGCCGCGGCTCGCTCAAGACCCTGGATTGCATCCTCCGATCGCACGGGAAGGCGCTGTCGGCAGGCTTTGGCGTGCACATGCCGCAGAACGCGTTCCACAAGCCATGGGAGATGAAGTCGCTCGCCTGCAGACAGGCCCCGAAGAGGATCGACTTCATCGTCCGATCGGCCGAGGCACGGCACACGGGGCTCTTCTACTCCAACGTTCTCGTTCAGACCATGATGACGCCGTTCCAAGGGTGGCTGCGGCGCATGACGGCCCTCTACCTGGAGAAGGCGTCGAGCACTCCCACTCCGTCAGGGCTCACGGTCGAGCAACTGATGCCGCTCTGCGGCAAGTCCTTCGCGGTGGACGAGAAGTGCAGCGGGTGCGGGACGTACGCCCGCGTCTGCCCTGTCGACAGCATCGAGATCGTGGACAAGAAGCCTGTCTGGCAGAACCGCTGCGAGAACTGCCTCGCGTGCTTCAACGGGTGCCCCACGAACGCGATTCATGGAGCACTCGCGAACACGG
>Ga0315287_10005694_pt1 | contig 12306 bp, 10 predicted proteins | sample YL17G11_0_MG_FD_205037 | JGI IMG/M metagenome (GOLD analysis project Ga0315287, IMG submission 205037) | Sediment microbial communities from Yellowstone Lake, YNP, Wyoming, USA - YL17G11_0 | ecosystem: Environmental > Aquatic > Freshwater > Lake > Sediment | place: USA: Wyoming | collected...
CGGCGGGGGCCGGCGTGGCGGAGACACGCCGTACGGCACGCCGTTCAAATTCATCCCGGAACCGTTTGATCATACTTTGCACCGGCCAGGCTGCGGCATCGCCGAGAGCACAGATAGTATTCCCTTCGATGTTGTTGGCCACATCCAGCAACAGGTCGATGTCCGCAGGAACGGCATCCGAACGTTCGAAACGCCGGAGCATCTTCAGCATCCATCCGGTTCCTTCCCGGCACGGAGTGCACTGGCCGCAGGATTCATGATGATAGAATTCCGTGATCCGGGTGATCACCTTGATCAGATCTGTATCTTCGTCCATCACAATCACGCCGGCGGTGCCGACAGAGGATCCGGCCGCTTTCAGGCTATCGGCGTCCATGCACACCCCGTCCAGTGCATCACCCCGGAGTATCATTGTGGAGGAGCCGCCGGGAATGACCGCCTTGATGCGTTTGTTGCCCGGAACCCCGCCTGCATACTGGTGGATGATATCCAGCAACGGCACGCCGGTCGGCATTTCAAATACGCCGGGGTTGTTCACGTGTCCGCTGACGCCGACCAGAATCGGACCCGGATGTTTCGGCGCGCCGATTTTTGAATAGGACTCCCACCCCATGCACAGAATGAGGGGGATGTTCGCCATGGTCTCCACGTTGTTGATCGTGGTGGGGCAGCCCCAGAGACCGTTCTGGGCCGGGAAGGGTGGCTTCACGCGCGGGTATCCGCGCTGGCCTTCCAGCGAGTTCATCAGCGAGGATTCCTCGCCGCAGATATATGCACCGGCACCCCGGTGAATGTACAGGTTGGTGGAGTAGCCGGATTCCAGGATATTGGCGCCGATGTATCCCCTGGCGTATGCGTCGTCCACCGCCTTTTGCACCAGATCGATCCAGTGTTTGTATTCCCCCCTCACGTACAGGTACGCGGTCGTAATCCCCATCGCGTAACAGGCAATGATGGTTCCTTCGATAAGCAGATGGGGGTTCACCTCGAAAATGTGCCGGTCTTTGAATGTGCCCGGCTCGCTCTCATCACCGTTCACGCAAAGGTATTTTGGCTTTGTCGATTCCTTCGGCATGAATGTCCATTTCAGCCCCGTGGGGAAGCATGCCCCGCCGCGTCCGCGCAGGTTGGACTTTTTCACTTCGTCCGTGACCTCTCCGGGTTTCTGGCCCAGCGCCTTGCGCAGCATGGCATAGCCGCCGGACGCTTCGTAGACGTCGATGCGGTGGAGATCCGGAATCGGGGGAAGCAGGAGGGGTTCCATGGCTAGCTCAGCTCGTTCAGGATCGTATCGACCTTGGCGACGTCAAGGTTTTCGTAGTAGCGGTCGCCGATCTGCATCACCGGTGAGGTGCCGCAGGAACCGAGACATTCGGCTTCCACGAGCGTGAACTTCCGGTCCGGCGTGGTCTCCCCCACGGCGATCTTCAAACGGTCTTCAAGATGTTTCACCAGCCGCTCGCTGTTCCGCAGCATGCAGGAGATATTCGTGCAGACTTCGATCTTGTGCCGCCCCACCGGTTTCCGGTTGAACATCGTATAAAATGTCACGACGCCGAAAACATGATGGTAGGGCACATCGAGCGCGGCGGCGACCGCCTTCATGCCTTCTTCGGAGATCCACCCGTGCTCTTCCTGCCACATCCAGAGAGCTTCGAGCAGCACGGCCTGCGGATGCGGATATCGCGTCTTCAGCTCTTCAATGCGCCGGAGGCTCTTTTCTGACAACGCCGCCGGTGTGATCGCCTGGTTCATATCGTGAGGTTCCACTCCACCGGCGATCTCTTCCCCTGTTCTTTTTTCACTGTTCACGTATCCTCTTGCCCTGTTCCTGTTACTTGTCCGCTTCTCCCATCACCGGATCCATACTGCCGATGACGGCGACGATATCGGAGATCATTCCCCCTTTGAGCATGATCGGGAGCGTGGACAGGTTGCACGTCGAGGGAGAGCGGATTTTCATGCGCCACGGATGCCCGGTGCCGTCGGACACCAGATAAAAACCCAGCTCGCCTTTCGAAGACTCAATGGCCTGATACACTTCGCCGATCGGCGGATCGATACCCAGATTGATCAACATGAAATCGTGGATCAACTCTTCCATCCTGGTATAGGTGCGTTCCTTTGACGGAAGGACCTTTTTGGTCTCGAAGGCATTATAGGGGCCTTCGGGGAGCGCATCGAGGGCCTGGCGGAGGATGCCCGTGCTCTCATACATCTCGGCGAGACGGACGTAGAACCGGGCAAGCGCATCGCTCTCCGTAAAGGTGATCACCTTGAAGTCGAACTCGGGGTAGACGAGGTACGGGACATCCCGCCGCAGGTCGCGGGGAACGCCGGCCGCGCGCAGCAACGGCCCCGTCACCCCCCACGCGATCGCATCTTCACGCGAGAGATGTCCCACATTCTCGCACCGGTCGATGAAGATCCTGTTGTTCTGGAGAAGCTTCTCCACCTCTTTCACGTCGGCGTCAAACTCGGAGAGGAACTGGCGGAGCATCGCCGTACACTGGGGCGTCCAGTCCTGTTGAAGTCCGCCGATCCGCGTATAACTCGTGGTGAACCGGGCACCGCACAGGACGTCGTAGATATCGAGAAGCTTTTCCCGTTCGCGGAATGTCCAGAGCAGCACCGTGAGGGCGCCGACGTCCATGGCCATACTGCCGATGGCCACGAGATGGGAAGCTACACGGGCCATTTCGCAGACCAGCACGCGGATATACTGCGCGCGCCGGGGCGCTTCGATACCCGCGAGTTTTTCGACGGCCAGCACGTAGGCGACATTGTTGGAAAGGGGCGACAGGTAGTCCAGGCGGTCGGTGTGCGGAATAAACTCATGGTAGGTGCTGCTCTCCGCGATCTTCTCGTATCCGCGGTGCAGATACCCCAGTTCCGGGACCGCCGCCATCACGGTCTCCCCGTCCAGCTTGATCAGAAGCCGCAGCACTCCGTGTGTGGCGGGATGCTGCGGGCCCATGTTCAGGATCATGCTGTTCTCCAGGGGGTCGTCAATGACCACCGTGGTATCCTGATCCTCCAGCGCGGCAAGAATCTGGCTTCGCCGCGAATCCTCAGAGTTTCTCGCAGACACGAATGTGTTCCGTTGTTAGTGTGGAAAGCACGCCGCGCCCCTCAGCGCCGCGGCAGGGGAAGCGAATCGGGAATACCCATCAGGGGAAAATCCTTGCGCAGAGGGTGGTACTCGAACTCCTCCGGCATATACAGGCGCCGCAGATCCGGATGGCCGGCAAAGCGGATCCCGAACATATCAAACGTTTCCCGCTCATGCCAGTTTGCCGCAGGCCACACACCGGTGAGGGTGGGCACCACGGCCTGATCTTCCTCGACGAGAACCTTCAGCCTGAGGTACCGGGTGTTCTTCAGGGAATACAGGTGGTAGACCACTTCGAAACGCGCCTCGGGCCGGTACATATCCACGGCCGTACAATCGATCAGCATGTCAAAGGCGAGTTCCGGATCGGTCTTGAGAAACTGACACACGCGCACAATCACGTCGACAGTCAGGGTGATCGTCAGCTCTCCACGAAACTCTTTGGAGGCGACAATGCTCTCCGGCACGAGAGCATGGAGTTTTTCCAGAATGCGGTTGTTCATGCCTTCGGCTCGGGAATATGGAGAGCTTCACCGCGCATGGCCATCCCTATGGATTTTTCGCGCTGGATTTTCTTCTGGAGCTCAATGAGGGCGTTGAGCAATGCCTCCGGACGCGGCGGGCAGCCCGCGACAAAGACGTCCACGGGCAGAAACTGGTCAATTCCCTGGACCACCGAGTATGACCGGAACATGCCGCCCGAAGAGGCACATGCGCCCATGGAGATCACCCATTTCGGATCGGGCATCTGATCGTAAATCTTCCGCACCACTTTCGACATTTTGTAGTTCACGGTGCCGGCAACGATGATGACATCACACTGCCGCGGCGTGAAGCGCATCACTTCAGATCCAAACCGGGAAATGTCGAACCGGGGGGATGCCGCCGCCATCATCTCGATGGCACAGCAGGAGATGCCCATCGGCATCGGCCAGAGGGAATTCTTCCGCGCCCAGGCGATCGTCTCATCCAGCCGCGAGGTAAAAAACCCATCGCGCTGCACATTCTCCATACCCATCACAGACTCCTCTTTCCCAAAAAGATCAATGGTCCATTGTCAATGCAGGATCCACAATTGACCATTGCGCTATCTCCAGTCCATCCCGCCCTTCCTCCACTCATACACCAATCCGATCACCAGGATGAGGAGAAAGAAGGCCATGCCGACGATGCCCGCAACATCGAGTGTGCGGTACGCCACCGCCCAGGGATAGAGAAACACAATTTCAATGTCAAAGACGATGAAGAGCATAGCCACCAGGTAGAACTTCACCGAGAAGCGCTCCCGGGCGTTACGCACCGGTTCCATGCCGCTCTCGTATGTCGAGAGTTTTTCCTCCGTCGGCCGTCTCGGTCCGAGCCACCGGTTAATATTCGTGAACACGAGCCCGGCGATGACGCCGATGAGCATCATGATCCCGATGGGGATATACTGGTCGATCATTCCTGCTGTTCCTAACACCGGATGCCGGAGGAAAGTTTGTCAGGCAAATATGAAAAATTTACGCAAAAACGGTCAGAAAGTCAACGAAACCGGGGGCGTCAGCTGATACAGGGTCAGCTGATACCTTCGTACATGCTGTCGATCAGGTGGCCGTACCGTTCCTCGACGATCTTACGCCTCACCTTTTGCGTGGGGGTGAGCTCCCCTTCTTCGATGGAGAACTGCTTTTCCAGCAGCGTGAATCTCCGCACGCGCTCGAAGTTGGCGAGGTCTTTCTGCAGGCGGTTGATCTCCAGATCCATCAACACGTTGATTTCGGGGTCCTTGACAAGCTCGGCGGTGGACTCGTACCGGATATTGTGCGCATCGGCATATTCATAGAGCGCATCGAAGTCCGGCACGATCAGGGCCGTCAGAAACATCCGGCGGTCCCCGATAAGCATAAACTGCTCGATGTACCTGCTTGCAAGAAAGAGGTTCTCGATGGGTTGGGGAGCGATGTTCTTTCCACCCGAACTGACGAAGATGTGTTTTTTCCGGTCGGTGATATGGATGAATCCTTCCGCGTCGATCACCCCGATGTCACCGGTGTGCAACCACCCCTCACTGTCGATCGCCTGCCGGGTTGCTTCTTCGTTGTTCCAGTACCCCTTCATAATATTGGGCCCGCGGGCCAGGATTTCGCCGTCGGGCGCCACCTTCACCTCGACGCCCGGGATGGGCGGCCCCACGGAGCCGAACTTGTAATTGTCGACATGGTTGACGGTGATGACCGGAGAACTTTCCGTGAGTCCGTACCCTTCGATGATGGTGAGACCGACGGCTTCAAAAAACTCACCAAATTCCCTTCCGAGCGCCGCACCGCCGGACGCAAAGAAGCGCATGCGCCCCCCGGTGCGCTCGCGCAGCTTACTATAGACAAGGCGGTCGGCGATCGCATGCTGGAGGCGTAATCCCGCTCCGATCGAACCTTTTTTTCTGGCTCTGGCGTACTTGTGCCCTACCGCAATCCCCCAGCGGAAGATTCTCTTCTTGAGCGGCGAACCGGCATCCACCTGTTTCATCACGCGCGCGTGGATCCGTTCAAACAGACGGGGAACCGTCGTCACAATCGTCGGCCGGACTTCCAGCATGTTGTCGCGTACCGTCTCAACACTTTCCGCGTACGCAATCGTGGCGCCGCACGCCAGCGCCGTGTAATACCCCGCCATCCGTTCAAAGGTGTGGCACAGCGGGAGAAACGAAAGTAAGACGTCGGATGTGCCGAAGTCGATTACCTGCGCCGATGCCTTGATGTTGCTGACCAGGTTGTTGTGCGTCAGCATTACGCCCTTCGGGTTGCCCGTGGTCCCCGAGGTATAAATGAGCGTCAGGAGATCTTCCGGCCGCACCATGGCCATGGATGTCCGCAGGAGTTCCGGCTGTTCTTTCCTGTGCCGTTCGCCCATTTCCATCACCGCGCTGAATCCCACGGTGTCCGGTTCCGCGATTGGCCCTTTTTCACTGATCAGGATCACCTTTTCCAGGGTGTTGATCTCCGGATAGACACGCATTACTTTGTTCAGTTGAAACTGGTTGGAGACGATCGCCACTTTGACGCCGGCATCATTGAAAATGAACTCGATCTGTTTGGCGGTCATCGTGGGATAGACCGGAACATCAATCGCGCCGAGCGCGACAATCGCCAGGTCGCTGATCACCCATTCGGGCCTGTTTTCGGCAATAATGGCCACGCGATCGCCCCTGGTTACGCCCATCGCGGCAAGGCCAAAGGCAAACGTTTCTACGCGTGCACGGAGATCGGTGTAGGAGATTCCCTTGTATGTCGAACCCGATTTGTACATCAAGACCGGGCGCGATTCAGGGCCGAACTTGGTCGTCAAGTTCTGAAAGAGCTCGGGAATGGTCGCAAACGTGACCGCGACTGCCATGGGGGGCTCCAGTATGTGAAGGGGAGGAAGGGGTGAGCGTAACATACGTGAGCAGAAACTAAGATGCAACCATCCGAATTTTTTTCTTTGCATCTAACCCACCATCATGTATAGCGTAGCAAGAATCACCAAAAAATTAACTTGACTTCTCTCTCCCAACATAGTATATTTTTCGCCGTGACTTCCGGTATGCTCGCGCCTTATGGGAACAAATTACCGGAAGTCCTTATTGTTCATTGAATTCCCGACCATGCCGCAGACCTCGGATCAATCGCTCGGTGAGCGCGATCAGCGATGATGACAAATCCGGCTCCGACCTGAGGGATTTCTACCACACTGGCGGCACACTCACAACGACATAACAGTTCTTCGTCGCACAGGTCCATCAAGCCCGCTTGTTCTGTGGCTCGTGGCCCGGTCTTCTTTGCAAAAATTGCGCGATTTAATCTTTCAGTCATTATTGTTCGGGGAGAGCTCTATGGCCCGTAGGGATACAACAACAGGCGCTTCGGTACAGCAGCGGTCTGCACCTGACAACGGAAACGGGGAAACCGTGTCACTGAACGAGACCGTTATGGATCTGGCACTGGACTGTCGGGACTATTACGGCGAAAACGAGCTGGCTGCGGACGTGTTACGTTCGAAATACCTTGCCCCGAACGAGCAGGGCCCGATGCATATGTGGAACCGGATCGCCCGGGCGGTTGCATCTGTCGAACGCGAACACGTGGACCACTGGCACAAACGTTTCCTCGAACTCCTCTTCGATTTCACCTTTGTCCCCGGAGGACGCGTGATGCACGGGGCGGGCCGCGAAGATGCACGGCGGCGGCCGACGTTGTCAAACTGCTACGTCATCCCCATAGAAGATGACAGCCTCGACGGAATCTACCGCTGTCTCACGGAATCCGCCATGGTGTATCGGACCGGCGGCGGCGTGGGCACCGATCTCTCCGCCCTGCGCCCCGAAGGGGCACCCGTCAACGCCACCATCGATCATTCCCCCGGCGCCACGGCGTTCATGAACCTCTTCAGCGAAAGCACGAATACCGTCTCCCAGGCCGGCCGTCGCGGTGCACTGATGCTGACGATGCGCGTCGATCACCCGGATATTGAACGTTTTATCACGATCAAGAATGACGCCCGCAGATTGAAGGTCCAGTACGCAAACATCAGCGTGCTGGTGACCCACGAGTTCATGGATGCGGTGATGAACGATACCGCGTTTGATCTGCGCTGGGGAGGAAAGATCTACCGGACGATTCAGGCCCGGGATCTCTGGTTCAAAATCATCAAGAACGCCCATGCATCGGCAGAGCCCGGCATCATTTTCTGGGACACGATGAAAGATTTTCACAACGTGGAATACGCCAACCCCCTCACCAGCACCAACCCGTGCGGCGAACAACCTCTGGCATCCTATACCGCGTGTAACCTGGGCAATATCAATCTCTGTAAGTTTGTCGATGGCGGCGGGCAATGTGATTACCAGCGCCTCGGTGAAGTGACCCGCGTTGCCACGCGGTTCATGGACAATATCATCGACTACAATATGGACAACCACGCCCTGGACAAGATCAAAAAGGCCGTTGCCTCCGACCGGCGGATCGGCCTCGGCATCACCGGGCTGGCAGATGTTCTCCTGTTGATGAAAATCAGGTACGATTCACAGGAAGCGCTTGACGAAACCGAGAAGATGATGAGGACGATCAGGGATGAAGCCTACCGGACCTCCATCGCGCTGGCACGCGAGAAAGGGGCCTTCCCCCTCTTTGCATGGGAAGGGTACTCCCGGAGCAAATTTGTCCATACCCTTCCCGGTGATATTCAGAATGACATCCGGAAATACGGCATCCGGAACAGCACCGTCATTACCGTCCCGCCCGTCGGCACCGGCTCCATCGTGGCCCAGACAAGCTCCGGTATCGAACCGATTTTTTGCACCAGCTACCGGCGGCGCGTCAAAAATCACGACGGCGAGACCTTTACCGAGTACAAGGTCTTACACCCCCTGATCAAAAAACTCTACGGCGATGACACAAACCTCCCGGACTATGTTGTCACGGCACACGACATCGATCCGTATTTCCGGGTCAAAATGCAGGGCGTCATTCAGAAGTACGTCGACAGCAGCATTTCTTCGACTGTGAATCTGGCTGAATCGGTAACCGTGGAAACGGTGGCGGACATTTACCTCACGGCCTACAAAGCCGGACTGAAGGGCATCACCGTGTACCGCGAAGGGAGCCGCGAGGGAATTCTGCAGACCGAGGAATTCGCACGCAAACAGAGTGCGGCATCTCCGCTGAAACCGGAAGTGCGCCAGATCAAGGGACCCCGGCAGCGCCCTCATCGCACACACGGCATCACGGAACGCGTCAAGACCGGCGAAGGATACCTGTATGTAACAATCAATGAAGACGAAGCCGGCCTCTGTGAGGTCTTCACCACGATCGGGAAAGCCGGAGGAAATGCCGCGGCGCAGTCGGAAGCCATCAGCCGTCTCATTTCGCTCGCCCTGCGTTCGGGTATCGAGCCGCGGGAAATCGTGAGACAACTCAAAGGCATTTCAGGCCCGACGCCGGTGTGGGATGGGCAGGGCGGCCAGGTAATGTCCACGCCGGATGCTATCGCAAAGGTGCTCGAGCGTTATCTCGATGGCCGCGAAGAAATTGTCGCCGCGAGAAAGGCGGCCCCCGATGCCGCATCACATTCCACCGCATCCCCCGGACAACCCTCCGCACAACCGAAAACACAAACCACCTGCCCGGAGTGCGGAAGCACGGTGGAGCATGTGAACGGCTGTGTGGTCTGCTACAATTGCGGCTGGAGCAAATGCTGAAGGGATAACGCACCCCGGCACAGAAGACTACAGAATCCCCTTCACCGCTTTCTCAAACGCCTCCTCGGACAATGCGCCTACCTGCTTGGAGACAATGTTTCCCTTTTTGTCGATAAAGAATGTCGTGGGAATGCCCTGAATGCCGCCGTACGCATCAGCAAGCTCCTGCCCCGCCACAACGATCGGGTAGGAGATCTTGTTCTTCGCCAGGTAGGGCTTCACTTCATCCCATCCCCCCCTGTCGAGTGAGATGCCGACGATCTCCAACCCTTTTGCCCTGTACTTCTCATACACCTTCATCATGCCGGGGATCTCCGCACGGCACGGGCCGCACCAGGTCGCCCAGAAATTCACCACGACAGCCTTCCCTGCAAGTTTCCTTAGTTCAACCGTCTTGCCGTCCTGCGACTGAAGAACGAAGTTGGGAGCCGGATCCGCCGCACGTGCCGAAACCACCAGAAGAACACCCAGAAGCACAAGAATCAGACCATGCTGCACTGCCTTCATACAACCCTCCCGCGTTAAGTTATGGATTTATATAATTCACTTTTGCCGCACGTCGACGGCCCACTGGCGCAGGAAGGTTTCGACCTTGGCCCGGTCGTACCCTTTTCCGGATTCCAGCTTCCCGGTATCCTGGGAGAACAACACGGTCCCGTCGTTTTCCAGCACGAACAGGTGGGGGTACCCGGGTATCCTGGGATACTGCGAGAGCACCGCCTCGTTCTTGTATTCACGGCTGTAAAACACCTTCACGACGACAAAGTGTTTGTGCATGTAGTCGGCGAGATCCTTCTGCTCGCCGAAAAACGCATCCAGACGGTGGCACCAGATACACCATCCGCCGCCCACGTCCAGAAGAATCCGGCGTCCCGAACCTTTTGCCTCAACAATCGCTTCGCGGATATCACGCGCCGCATCCCGGGTGGAATCAAAGCGGTCCACCGCAACGTAGACCGCAGCCGGCTTCTCAGTCTTCTGCGCCATCGCCGTTCCCCATGTCAACAGAAACACAGAAAGTATAACCCCGCGCCGGACAATCATCATGTTTCTACCCCTTGTATGGTGGATCATTGTTCCCGGAATTCCATTCCTGACGCAGGATGCTCATCAGCACGACATCCCACAATTCCTCTCCGACACGCACTCCTAGCCTGATCACACCGAGTTCACAATGCCCCACCACAGATCCGGTCTCCGCGTGCACTGCTTCATAGATCAGGCTGCCGGGCTCGGGTAATGAAGATACGCAACCCCGAGGAAGAATTCAATCTGAGAGGGGGGGGGGAAGGAGAGCCCTATTCATACCGGAGGGATTCCACCGGATCCACCGAGGCCGCCTTGCGGGCGGGAAAGAACCCCGCCACGAGGCCGATCAGGCCGAGAATGCCGGCGGTCAGAAGCATCGTCGCTGAGGAGAGAATGGGCTTGCCGAGGAATTGCATCGGGCCGTCGTCGCTGGGAAGCAATTGCACCACCGAGATGACTCCCCAGGAAAACAGGATGCCGATTGTGCCCCCCAGGAACGCGATCAAGAGCGCCTCGCTCATGAACTGGGCAAGGATATGGCGGCGGCGCGCCCCCACCGCCATCCGGATCCCGATCTCGTGCGTGCGCTCCTTCACGACCACGTACATCACGTTCGCAACACCGACTCCCGCAATAAGCAGCGTCAGGAAACCCACCCCGAACAGAAACATCGACACGCCCAGTGCGATACGCTGCCCGATTTTTTCGTTCTCGATGAAGTCCCAGATAAACAATGTCCGTTCATCCTCGGGATCGAAGTGATACTTGCGCGACAGAACCCGGAAGATCTCCCGCTTCACTTCAGCCTGCTTCGACGGATCGACGGGTCGGACAACGATGGAATTCACATGTGTGTCCCCGAACATTGTCCGCAGTGTCGTATAGGGAATCACGGCCCTGCGGGAGTCGGGGCCGTTGTTCATGCTCGTCTGAAGTTTTGCCTGAATCAATCCCACAATGGTGAACGGAACCTGTTCGAGAAGCACAACCCGGCCGATGGGATCTTCATCGCTAAAAAGTTCACGCGCGATTTCCGTCCCCAGGACCAGCACGCGGCGCTGCATGGTCACGTCAATGTCGTTCAGGAAGCGGCCGCCGGCCGCCGGAAACATCCGCCGCATCTCCTCAAAGTTCGGATTAACGCCTTCACATTCGGTATTGGTCGACACCTTGCCATATGTCAGTCTCACGCCGGCACGGTATTGCGGGCTGACGAGGTCGATGGCCGGGATGGCCTCGCGCAAGAGTGCGGCATCCTCTTCCACCAGGCGGATCGGACGTCCCTTGGGGACCCCTTCGTATTGTTTACCGGTCTCGCCGCCGTAGAGAATCATGATACGGTTGCCGGCGTTCAACAGGCCATTCTGCATTTGCGTGCCGAGTCCGTCGCCAAATGCGAGAAGCAACACCACGGCGATGGTCCCCCAGGTGATGGCCACCATCGTCAGAATGGCTCGCGTACGCTGGACCTTCAGATCCTGAAGGAAGTCGAGAAGGAGTTCGCGCCACATAGGGATCAGATGCCGGTTGAACGCAAGGGAGTCATGTCCTCAGACAGTCGACAATGTGGAGATTGGCCGCACGGCGGGCAGGCAACAGGCCGGCCACAAGACCGATGGCGCACAGCACACCCATCGTCACCAGGGCCACTTCCAGCGAGAGTTCCGGCGTTCCGATGAACTCCTTGATGGGGATATACTGCAGGATTTCAATGATCCCCGCGGCGATCAGGAAACCGCATACGGAACCCAATCCGATAATAAACAGTGTTTCCGTAAAGAACTGGGACATGATATCCCGTTTCCGCGCACCCACGGCCCGTTTGACCCCGATTTCCCTGGTTCGTTCCTGCACGACAATGTACATGATATTCGCCACGCCGATCCCCCCCACAGCCAGCGTGAAGCTGCCGATCAAGCCCATGAACACGTTAAAGGCAAGGAAAAAG
>Ga0315287_10005695_pt1 | contig 12305 bp, 10 predicted proteins | sample YL17G11_0_MG_FD_205037 | JGI IMG/M metagenome (GOLD analysis project Ga0315287, IMG submission 205037) | Sediment microbial communities from Yellowstone Lake, YNP, Wyoming, USA - YL17G11_0 | ecosystem: Environmental > Aquatic > Freshwater > Lake > Sediment | place: USA: Wyoming | collected...
GGGCATCGCCGTCTTCCTATCCACCTTCCGCTATGGCTTTTACCTGGCATTGGCCGGAGGCGTCGTCTATATGTTCCTCTTCGGCAGTGCATGGGTTTCCAACCCGGGGCAGAACCTTGTGATGTGCCTGTTAAGGAACGGTTGGTACATCCTCTTCGCTTCCCTCGGCACCGCCTTCTTCACAGGCTATCGCGTATTGAGGGGAAAAGGTGACAAGGTTGACAACTTCGCAATGTCCTATCTCGCAGTCCAGTTCGCAATGGTGTTCGGTTTCATGTTCGTCCTCCCGCACGTAGCCTTCTTCGGCAGATACTTCGACGCTGCCATCCTGCTCCTGATGACAACCTTCCGGCTGCCAATCCACAAGGACAAGTGGTTCCTTCCGAGTTTCGCGATAATCCTTGTGCTCGCCCTTGCCTATCCATTGGTAACAAACTTCCAAGCCGGAGTGCTGGATGCGGGAACGATGACATTCCTGACCGCGGTTAAGCAGATGCTCTACCTGTCCAATCCGGCGTTCCCTCAACCTTAACCTTTAAATATGTCCTAGCGGAAGCAGAAGGTATGCCAGTCGCCGGTCAGCCCCAGGGTGGATTTTCTGGTTCTACCGGATGGGGCAACTCATATTCAGGACCAACCAGCGGAGGCCAAACCACAGGTGGAACAAGCGGCACTATCTCTTCGATAGGCATGACCACCGCGCAGGAGCTGGCAATCGCACGCGGGCAACTCAACGCACCAGTCGTCCCAGCCGGTTATGTTTCAAGTGGAACAGGCCCAGCCCCAAAGGAGCAAGTAAGCCAAGCTGGAAGCCAGGGCGGAGGGCAGAGCGCGATAAGTCAGGGCGGAGGGCAGAACGCGCCCGAAGCCCCGAAGCAAACCCTCGCGGAGGCGCAGGCTCAAGCCGCAGGAACAACTTACGGGACACAAGCCGCAGTTGGACATCAGCAGGTCATTCAACCATCCGCGCAGAACCTTTACGCGGGCTACGGCCCACCCGTAGTCCACACAACGACCGGTGGATATTATCAACCCGGAAAGACTACGGAAGAACCCGGCACTTGGGTTCCTGGGCATGATGTCGCAATACCCCAGAACACCCAGTCCGCATCGTGGAGCAACATCGTGGGCTACAAGATGGAGGACGGGAAGGAAGTTCCAATCACGGGCAACTGGGAATACCGGAACATCGGGGCGATGAAGACGAACGCACCGTACTACCAGACAGCTGGAGCAAAGGTTGGCGTCTATGAGAAAGGCCCAAGTGAAGAATACTACTCACGTTACCCCGGGCAAGTTAATGCTCAACCAGATATATACATCAGCACGCCAAAGGATTTCGTAGGATATGAATACGGCAACTTAACTCCAGGCGAGGCACGGCAGTTGCAGATATGGGAGAAGGTAGGCTTCTCAAACATCGCACGTACGGGACCATCCACACTTACTTCAGATGAAAAGCAACAGCGATTGGACAATATTAATCGGGCGATCTTATTCCAGCCACAATCGGAAGTGATGCCTGGCGTAATGATGGGTAGTGCGTCAGAGTGGGCGCTTACTGAGGATACCCGGATAATAGGTGAGATGGAACGGAACCTGCCATTCATCCTCGCAAACGCAACGCCCGAGAGCAGATATGCCTTCATGCAGTATTACAACGCGCTCCGGGAGCAGGCAACTACTCTGCGTGAACAGCAGGTCATAAGCAAACAGTTCAAGACGATACAGGAGGAACTTACACCAAAGACCTTCGCGCCGCTGCCCCCCAACGCAACATTGGGCGCGAAGATACAACGGCAGACCGAAATCTACAATGAGAACCAGCGGCTACTCGCAGCAGGAACAAAGTACGAACCATTCCTAAAACAGCACGCAGATTCAGAGTCATTCGGAAAGTTCGGTTCCAACCTGGAGAAGCAACGTATCAATCAAGGACTTGAACTTCACAACCTTATGGATAACGTAGCATTGAGCAGACAACAGGACGCACTCCAGGACACCCGCCAAGCAAAGGAAGCCGCACAGTTCTCAACAACCACTATGAAACTCGTAAGCAGCCACGATGCCGCACAAGGTGTGCTGATGGGGCTAGGTGTTCCAAGCGAGGCAGCCCGTATCCTCTCCGCAAAATACCCTACAACCACAACACCATATGACGCATACAAGTCAGGTGAACAGAAACTGGCTGAAGGCAAGGGATATGGTTCCCTTACTGGATTGGAACAGGCCGCATATGGTTACAAGCATGGCGCTGGTCGTCTTCTAGACATGGGACAGAACACTGTGGAGACCGGGCTCAATGTCGCAAATCCGATACAGATGATGAAGACGGCTTGGGATATGCAACATGAATACACACCTGAACAGATACGCGCCCAACCGCTTAATTACGCTGGAGAGATGTGGACTCGCGGTACTGGCGGAACGTGGTGGCAGGAGAATCCAGAAAAGGTAGTTGATGCCGGGATAGTTCTCAGTTCAATGGGTGGCGCAGGAGCCGCTGTCGGAGCACTAGGCTACACATTCAAACTTGGCGGACAAGCCGCTACTGTAATTGGAGGCTTGCCGGTGATAAGCACAATAACTCCGGTCGTCACCGCGCTCGGTGGAGTAGCCGGTGCGGTCGGAGGCGCCGCTGGTTCGGTGGTAGCTTTCCCAGTTATCAAAACAGCGGCATTCGCAATAGGCGGAGTTGGCCTCACAGGATTGGCAATCTCCCCTGAGCCGATGCGTGCGTATTCACGATGGTCAGCAGCGGGTGGCACGCTCGGGATAACCGGTCCAAGCAGATTACCCGGACAACCAGTTGACGCACCACCGCCAACAGTTATGGAAACACTTGGAAGCATAGGGCAATATTACAACCCCGCCGGAACTCTCGGGGACATAACGGTTGCTGGCGGGCTACTCACGCTACATGAGATTTCCGCAGCCCGTCCTGTTGAGGTTTATTATGGAAGCGAGAAGAAACCACAGCTTGCCGAGTTGGTCATTGAACGGAATACCCAGACCGGTGAACTCGAAGTACAGGTTGGAGAGACAGTAATAGACCGTGGTATCTTAGGCAGGTCCACGGAACCGATTTATGCCCAGATAGGAGTGGACATAACTAAAGCTGGAAAAGCAACCATCATATCTGGACGAGGTGGAGAGGTCTATTCTGGTAACCGACCAACCCAAACCATAGATTACATGGCCGCTAAGGCAACACCAACGGATGCATTGGCTTCCCGCCCAATTATCCAACCAAAAACCCCGCCGTCACAATTCGCGGACGTGACAAGCGCGTACTCCAAACTAAATACGCAACTTCATGTCGAATCATTCAGCTTTACCACTGGATTCGCACAGCCCCGTGCGGTCGTACCTGTTCAGGAAACCGGGATATTAGGATTATTCAAACCATCTGGGCGATCAGTATCTTATATTCCTTCTAAGGATTACTTTGCAACTGCGATGGAGTATGTATTCAATCCAACACCCGCACCCGTAGCCAGTATTCCTGCAAATGAGGTATTTCAGGTAGGAACGGTTTCATTTGCTCCGTCATCCATTGTCGGAACAGTTTCATTTGCCGGACGCGCCCATCCACGCATATCAATACCAAGCGAAGCACCAACAAGCAGCGCAATAAATTATGCACTGATGCAACCCGAGGATGATATGGTTCCAATGGTTGAATATTTCCCAACCCGCGTCTACACCTCCGATGTATGGCACGGAGTTCCTCAGGTGAAATGGGCGAGTCTCCCACTGGCGAAGGATAACTTCGCCCCGGCGATTGACCAGACATTCAAACTTCATCATACCTACGGACCTGCCACTACTTCCGACTTGAATCTCCCAACCATCGCAGAAGACACGGGGCGGGTTATTAAGATATCCTCACCAACCTCAACATTCGAAGCACCGATAAAAGACGCCGAATGGGTTAGCGGATTCACTCGGACAATGGACCGAACAGGAGTAACTACAACTACTTACACCCAGGGTTTGACCGGAACCCCGATTGGTGATCCGAACGTGCGTTTTACTGTTCCAGTCATTTCACAAAACACACCAGCAACAGAGGTAACCGGGACAGTGCGCGGATGGCTCAAGCCAGCAAATGTGGAGGCAATCCCCGGAGTCAAGATAACGACAATCGAATATCCAATACACGCTAGGGCCGAAGCGGTTATCGGGGTATCTAATCTGCCCGGAACAACGCCACCCACCCAGAGTATCTTGACCGTATTCGAGCGCCAGCCACCAATCAAACTCGACATAGATTACATCGCTGGAGCAAACACTAACCCCCAAACATTCTCCCCAGGCTTCACACGCGGAGTTGAACTGCCAATCCAAACAGTAACATATCAAAAGATATTCCATATCGAAAGCATACCACTGATTGACGAACGCTTCCCCATGACTTATCACGGGGACGAAGCTCGCGGTATGGCGCGTATTAATTGGAAGGGCCAGGGCGTCACCGATACAGGTACGGGTATGCGACAGACATTTGGTTCTCAGACTGAGACGGGTGGTGGTATGGTCCAACTCTCAGAAGGAGTTGTAGTCAAACCAATACAGACTCAGGCTCGTGCTCCATATATCTCGATCACGCGCGCGCCCCCCGCTGAAGCGCTGACTGAATTCCCCGCCATCGCCTTTGCCATTGGCGGAGGAGAATCCGTACGTGCTGTAATCCAACCCCCAACACGATACAATGTTCCAGATTTGACTATGCCACAGGTTGCCCCAGCAATGCGCGTTAATCCGATTGACATACCCGCAGTCAAACCAATACAGCTAGAGCGCGTTACTCCAAGCATCACGCCTATTGAGCGCCCAATCCAAATGCCCGCCGAGTTAACTGGGCCAACAATCGGAGAACGTATAACTCCAATAACGACACCAATAACAACGCCTATTGACATCGTCACCCCAATAACAATTCCAATCATAACTCCAGTAGTAACACCAATAACAACTCCAACGCCACCTCCACTATATCCTCTTCCTCCGCCCCCGCTGCCGAAGTACCGGGCAGCACCATTGGTGGGAGGAACGCTTATCCCATTCAAGCGCCCACGCCATATCAACATGCCCGAACGGGAGCGTACAATGTATGCCGACCTATTCAGCATGGCGGCGTCAGAGGCGGCGTACGGTTCAGCAACCTCACCAAGCATGACACTACATCCAGAACTTTGGGCGGCTGAAGGTGGAATCGGTCATGTTCCAACCGTCGAGATGCTCGCAGCCCGAAAGGGTAATAAAGGACGTAAAGGCTTAGACATATTCGGAGAACCCTCCGAGGGTGTTAAAAAATTGGGGCGATTGATATGATGAACAAAGGACAAGTCACGTTGACGAACCTGCTGGCGATTGTGATTACCATCATGCTTTACACAATCATGATGCCGGTCATCGGCCCAATGATTGATGCCGCCGCGACAAAGATGCTCCTCAACCCCAACGACATGACACAGCCAACAATCATGGTGATGTATATGATGCCCTTCATCCTAATACTCGCCATCGCCCTGACCGCCCTGAACTACGCGATACCAAGGCGCGAAGGCCAGGCATACTAGAGGTTACCAGATATGCCCTTCGACGTTCCACGAGCAAAGGTAGTGGTTGCGATAGGGCTCCTCCTCCTTCTTCTTCCTTTACTTAACGCAGGATGCCCCGACAGCACTTACCCGTTCTCGGTCAAGGTCAACATAACCAACGCGGCGAACTACGAACGGATGAACGAACCACTTGGAAAGATAATTAACTTCACTGCGGGGCAGGTGGCGAACTGCTCAACCGATGTTAGGTTCTACATGAACATCACCGGCGGCACTTGGGCTCCGCTGCCATACTTCACGACTAATGAAACTGGCAACGCAACTAGCTGCCTCGGAGCATACTACACGCTACTTGTCAACATCACAACCATCAGCGCAACGGCAACCGCAACGAACAACACGGTGCCAGCCGGACAGAGCAACTTCCAATACTGTTTCGGAAAGGCAACGCCCGGGCAGCTTCAGACGCAGGGGACATTCGCAGCCTTCAATGACTCCGCAACGATTGACCTGTTCGTGTCCTGGAACGCATCCGGAACTGGCGCATCGACAAACATAAACAACAGCGTGAGGTCCAACCTATACTCGATGATAAGCTGTGCCCACAACGGGCGCCCGTCCGTCCTGTGGGGCAAGTCACTTAACTTCACCGACGGATATAATCCAGGATGCCAATATGATAATTACACCACATATGATTATGCGGCAATCTCCACGGAGTTTGTGGGAACCGTGGACCTGAACACCAGCCATGATACTACCCTATTCGCAATCGGCGGAGGTGGAGCATTCGCTGGCGCCCAGACGAACTTGATATTAAACATCTCTTCCGGAAGGAAGCTCGGATGCTACATCAACAACGGTGGCGCGTATATCGCAGCGGGTGCCACGGATATCTACTCCGGGGGCTCAACACTGTTTGCCTGCACTTATGACCGCGCAGCAAGCAATACCTCAGAGCGCCTGAAGATTTACCTCAACGCAACAAAGGATGGCGTGAACGCGGCATCGGACGCAAACCTTATGGCTGCATCAAACCCCAATGACCTTGGGGACCTGATTGTTTCCGCCGCACATACCTCCTTCACTGGAACCTGGAACGTCCTCCGTGTATCCAACCGGTCCAGAAGCCCGACAGACAACGTGACTTATTATTCAAATATGTGGCTCCCATTCACACAGCCCCTAACCTGGACGGAAGGCCCAGTGGGCAAGGAACCGTTCATGTATTTCAATTACAGCACAGCCTGTCCGGCAGGATATACCGCGCTGGTTACCTATAACGTCAAGGACCAGCTGACCGAGAATCCGCGTGTGGCAAACATCACGGTCGTCATGGTAACAAACATGAGCGGCGCATATGCTTATGTCTTCAACAACACTTCGACCGCGGTAATCTGTGTTGATTCCACCGGCGCAAGCTTCAATGGGAACATCACCGCCACTTACAAGGATATGGTATCCTCAACCCGCACGCACACGATGGCGATAACGAACGCCACCAGCGTAACCGTTACGCTCTATCTACTTTCCTACAACCCGCCCGGGCTCTACTACACCTTCTACGTCATTGACCAATTCAACATGCCAATCACCAACGCAACCCTGAGCTTCTATTATTACAGCGTCGCACAGTTGGCGTGGATTCAGATTGAAAGCGGGACAACCGACTTCGCAGGCTACACCACGGTCCTGCTCCTTCCGTTCTCCCCGCACATCCTGGTCGCAACCGCCCCGACCTATATTTCCCTGAACGTCTCCTACACCCCATCGCTCGTGACCTCCATGACAATCCGGCTTAGGGGCAACAACACCAACGTAACCATCCTGCCCAACTACGAGACGCAGTGGAACGACGTGAGCTACAACGTAACCCCGACCGCCTACTTCAACCCGGGCGGATGCAACGCAACCTTCCAGGTCGCAGGCGGAGGCAACTCCTCAATAATAGAATACTATGGCATGAACATCACCCGGACTTACAACGGGACAACCACCACTGTCATCACCACGAACGTAACCACGCCAAGCAACGGCGGGCTAATCAACTACACCGCCAACCTCACCGGCCTCTACACCCAGACCTTCTGGTTCAAGCGCGTGAACTACACAGAGTATATGCCAGCGTCCCGCCACTTCGTGGTGGGCAACGCAACAGGCATGGCGCTTGGAGGGGGCATGGTCGGAACGCTCATCTCCCCATTCGGATTCTTCATGCTGGCGATGGTCGTCTCGATATGTGCGGCGGGCTATGCCAGCCGCTACACCATACACGGCGCGGGCCTGGTCGGGATAATCGTCCTATGGGGCTTTGTGTTCCTTGGCGGCGGAGGGACGCTCATAAGCTTTGGTGAAGGGCTTCCATTCACTATCTGGATGGCGGCGGTATTGATAACTTTAATAACACTCGCGGGAATGATAATTACTTATATGGTGTGATGATATGCGCTTCACCGCTTTTGTTATACTGATGTTTTCCCTTTCGCTAGTCTTCTGGATGCTGGGTTACCAGAGTGCGTTCTCCGCAATCATAGATGACCAGTCCACTGGCTGCGCGGATATTGGTGGCCTACCCCAACCATGCCCGCAGGACCTTGGCTCGATGATAATCAACTTCATCTCCAAACTCCTCAGCGATGATGAACTTGGATTGATGGTATTAGGGACAATAGCCGTAGGCACGGTCGCTTCCCTCTTCCTCGGCTTCGGCTCGATGTATATCATCCCGCCGATGCTGCTTTATGTCGCAGCCCAGTGGTTCATACTCCCACTGTCCTTCCTGGTAAGCCCGGACCTGCCCGCAGAAATCCGCATACCGCTATTCATCCTATTCAACCTTCTCCAACTGATAATGATAGTTACGTTCACGCGAGGTGGTGGGTAATGGTCGCCGGAGGATTCATGCCATTGGAAAGTATGATCGCGGACCAGGCAATGGCAGCCGCAGGCAATCCCATCTTCCTCGGCCTCCTGCTTCTTGGCACGTTCCTCGGCATCGCCATTGTCCAGAACACGCGGCTTGACGTGAAGGTATTCGCTTTCACGGGTGGCGCAATCCTCGCAGCATGTTACATGCCGTTCATCGCGCTCTTCATAGGGCTGGTCGCTGGCACACTTGTTTACTTTGCCCTTATGAAGATAATCGCGAAGTGAACGCCATGGCAAAAGAACTCCCGCTGTTGTATCGCAAGGTCCTCGACATCATAGACGACACCCCGACGGACAGGCGGACGACCATCGAGGAGGAAATCGTCAGGAGGTTCCGCCTGAACAAGGACGAGTGCGACCTGATTCTAAAGGACTGCGATGAGCGGGGATTAATCAAACGTGGCAGGTTCTCGATAAGCGACGTTAAGGTTTAAATATCCCGCTTCGATATCTTCTCGCGTGAAGCCCATTCGTTCGATAAGGGCTTCGTTTTGGGGGGAAACTCCCGGAGTGAGAGAATGCAGGCAAACAAGGGTTTCACGCAGTATGTGCAGGCCTTTATCGGGCTGATGGTCGTGACCATCATAGCAGTGAGCGTAACCATCCCGACCGTCATAACGGCGATCTCGGATGCAGGCCTGACGGGCACCACAGAGACCGTGGTCGAGATCGTCCCGCTGATGATTGCGGTCGCGGTGCTGATGCTCGTCGTGAGCGTCATAAGGTAGAGTTAGTTCAGCCCACCTTTCGTGGGGCGGGAACCCGCCCGCCCCACATCTTATTTTATCACGCCATAACCTTAACCTTTAAATATCCCCCTACGCCAAGCGCTTACCATGGCAGACGACGACGATTCTAAGAACATCTCGAAAGGGAACTCCGATGACCTGGAGACGGTCGAATACCAATCCGCCCAGAGCCGCGCCATCGCTTCCCGCGCAACAACCGAAGCGGAAGAACTGAAGGCCAAGGCTGAACTTGAAAGTGCGCGGTCAAAGGAGTTAGAGAAGCAACGCAAAGATAACGAACGCACTAAACGTCTATTGGCTTCAGCCGAAATGAAAGCAGATGCCAAGTCCGAACTTGATACTATCGAAAATGAAGCTGAAGCAAGGAAGATGCAACGTGAAGCTGGGCGTGCGGAATTAGATAAGAACCCAATCACCGCTTACATCCTCGGGCGCGTCGCCCCGACTGAGGCACAGCGGGAAGCAAAGAAAAAAGAAGAGATAAGCAAGGTCGCGGCTCAAACAGCAAAGCAAATGCTCATGAACAAACAACTCGAAGGCGCAATCAAACTCCAGGAGACAAGGAACAAGGGCGCCCTCACCGCACAGCGGACAGCAAGGACACGGCAGATAGAAGCACAGATACAGAAGACCAACCTCCAGATGCAGGACAGACAAATGGAGTTAGCCCAGCGTTCAAGCGGGCCAGACCTTCTCTCCTCATCGCCTTCACAACCATCCCCACTTATGGGTGGTAGTGGATATGGCGGATACGGTGGCGGTGGCAGCACGGGCGCCATACATATCAGCCAGCCCGCCCCACGCCATGACGCGCCACAAACCCAAGCTCCAGCTCAGCAAGCCCAGCCCCAAGCCGCATCACCAATAGAACGCTTACAGGTCCAGCAGCATACCAACACTTCTGCCTCTGGTGGGGACGCCTGGGCTAATCTGGCGGGCAAAAGCAATGGCTTCGGGACAAAGCAGGAGCCAAGGGGCGGCGATCCATGGGCGAACCTCTCAGCACAGCCCCACGGTCCAAGCAAGGGTTACAGCGGTGGCGGCTTTGAGAACCTTTCCCGTGGGCGCCCACAGGGAAGCGGACTCGACCTTCTTGCCAGCAAGGGCAACCGCGAAACGATGACAGGCGGCGGCGGCTTCGAGGGATTGTCCGCAAGTGGTGGAGGCTTCGCCAACCTTGCCAGCAAGCCAGCCCGGTTCGAGAACAGCTTCAAGGGCGGAACACTGGGGCAGGCAGTAGGCGATGGTTGGAACAAGCTCATGCGGAAGAGGTGAGGGCTGATGGAATACGAAGAAGCCAAGCAACGCCTGGAACAACTCAGGCAGCTCCTAGGAAGCGGTATCAAGGGCGAGGCCTACAAGCAGGCACTGGCGGAATACACGCAGCTGAAGGCGGCAATGCGTGGCGCACAGCCCCAGTCAGGCGGAGGCGGCGGTAACGAATCCTCTGGTGGCGGTGGCGAGTGGTGGGAGAACCGCGGCAGTGGCGGCTGGTCAATGCTCTAGTCGGGGATAAGCCTTATATATGACGGCGGGGAAGTCCTTCCATGCTCTTCGAAATCTTCGGCATCTGTTCTCTCGTCATATTCGCCATCCTTGTTTACGCTGAAACCGGAAAGAGAAAAGAACTCGGTGTCGTGGCTGCCCTGCTGTTGGCAATCCTTTGTTTCGCAGTCAACTCCGATGGCATCCAGATTCCAACAGGCCAGACCGTAACCACTTCCTCCTTCTTCAACGCCACCGATAACATGACCGCAACCAACATGACCGTCAGCACGGTCCGGTCCGATGTGACGCTGGATATCGTGGACTTCAACCAGACCTTCCTTCTCGTGGGTGCGCTGTTCGCCATCTTCATGTTCCTGTATTACGCATTCAGGATAATGGGGTGAGGCGGAGATGCTCCCCGTTCCGAAAGTTGTCTGGGCAGGGCCTCGCGGGGCTGGCATTGCTCGGAGCGGCGTGGCTGAAGGGATCACGATGAAACATATCCTGTTCCTGCTTGTTCTCATGCCCGCCTGCCTTGCCGCATCATGGTATAACACCACGTGGCTCGTGTCCATCCCCATTCAAATCAACAGCACAGCGGCAAGTTCATTAACAAACTTCCCTGCACGCGTCTCCATAGACACAAGCCAAGGCAATGCGCTATATACTCCCTATTGGTCTGCGGGTTGTTCCAATGTGCGCTTCACACTCAACGATAACACCACCGTCCTGAAGTATCAGGTTGATGAGAACAGTTCCTACTCATGCCTCAACGCCACAAACAACGCAACCTTCTGGGTTGGGATTCCAACGCTAACAGGTGGGGCGAACATAACCATCTACGCTTATGTCGCAAACTCCTCCGTTGTGGCAAGCGGTGAGGATTCCACCCTCTGGGCGGATGCAGACTATATCCATGTCTATCACGCCTCCAACCTTTCTGATTCGGTGGCAACCGTCGGGGCAACCCTCACTGCCTCGACGGGCGCGACAATCAATTCCACCACTAACGCTCAGGCAGGATTCGGCACTTGCTTCGGGCTAAGCCAAAGCACAACCGCACGGCATTTCTACAACACAACCGACACCTCATTATATGGCTCAACAACTTACACCGTCTCAGGATGGGCAAGGCTGGACACCCCAAACAGCGGAGGCACATACAACCAGCGTGATATGTTCGGAGCATACTCCGCGAACTATTCGGGTTGCATGGAACACGACCAACTCGCCCAAAAAGTAATAGGTTATCACGAAACCAATAACTACACGAACCTCACTTGGACACGCGACAAGACGGGCGTATGGGGCTACTACGCCAACTCCGTCAATGGCAACACCCGCGCAGTTTATGCCAACGCAACAACCAACTCCAGCAGCAACGGGGATGTCAATTTCGGGGTAGGAACAGACATCGGGATATGCACAGGAAACGGTTGGAGTTGGTCGCGCTACTCCGCAGGTCAGATTGACGAGGTGCGCTGGAGGAACGCAACCAGCACGAGCGACTGGCTGCTTGCGGAGTTTCAGCAGAAAACGCTTGTAGGCGTTGCCTCCGACCAACCACCCGGAA
>Ga0315287_10005697_pt1 | contig 12304 bp, 9 predicted proteins | sample YL17G11_0_MG_FD_205037 | JGI IMG/M metagenome (GOLD analysis project Ga0315287, IMG submission 205037) | Sediment microbial communities from Yellowstone Lake, YNP, Wyoming, USA - YL17G11_0 | ecosystem: Environmental > Aquatic > Freshwater > Lake > Sediment | place: USA: Wyoming | collected...
ATAGGACTTTCGGATGCCCTGGTAAGCGGATGGCTCTCAAATGCCGTGGTAAAAAACGGGTTTGTATGGGGTGTAGGAGCCGCATTTTTAATACCTACCGCCACCGATGATTTATTAGGAACTAAAAAAATGGGCGTAGGCCCAACGATCATTGCGCTACAACAAAAGAACGGCTGGACTTACGGTGCCTTGATGAACCAGATATGGTCGGTGGCCGGCGACGAAGACCGGGCCAATGTCAACCAGATGTACCTGCAACCCTTTTTAACCTATAACTGGAAAACCGGATCAGGTCTGACCATAAATTCAGAGTTGACACAAAACTGGGAAGCCGGAACGACCAATGCGTTCATTAACATTATGGCCGGGGCGCTGACAAAATTCGGAAAACAGCTCGTGCAATTCCAGATCGGACCCCGCATACACGTGGCTGCCCCCGAAGGAAGCAAAGCCAGGTTTGGTGTGAGGACGGCCGTGATTTTTGTTTTTCCAAAGAAATAATTGCCCTTAAAACAGATAAATATCACATTAACCTGAAAAGGAAGAAATTATGATTAAAAATCTGGGTCACGCAGGTACGCACAGACGCATTGCCATCAATGTGGGTTCGGGCTTTGTTCCCGGCACAAATGCAGTGGTTATGGGAGCTGCCATTGCAGGAGGCAAACTGGGTTGGGAAATGCTCGGCATCCGCGACGGCTTCGCCGGACTTTTACAACCGGATCGTTATCCCGGAGGCGGACTGATTCATCTCAGCCCCGAACTGATTGAAAACCTCGATCCGGCTACCGGGGGCATACTGGGCCAGGCTCCCCGGATCGATCCTTTTCATGCTTCCTCGGGAAACGGAGAAGTTGATCTTTCCGATCAGATTCTAAAAAGGCTGAAAGAAGAAGACATTGATGCGTTGATTTCCATCGTGAGCGGCCAGGGACTTGGCATTCTGAGCAAGCTGCACAACAAGGGACTGCATACCGTGTGCATTCCGCGATCTATTGAAAACGATATTGCTACAACGGCGATATCCTTTGGATTCAACAGTGCCCTCAGCATTACAATCGAAATGCTGAGCAAGGCTTACCAGGCGGCCAAATCAGCCAGCAAGATTGCTGTTGTTGAAGTTCCCGGTGAACATGCAGGGTGGATCGCACTTCAGGCTGGCATTGCCGTGCGTGCCGATGCCGTGCTGATGCCCGAGATTCCATGCGATCTGAAGAACCTTGCAAAGCGGTTAAAAGATAAAATATCAGTCAGGAGGCCTTATGGGCTCGTGGTGGTTGCCGAGGGGGCAAAGTTTGTTGATTATCCCGAAGATCAGAATGACCGTTCATCCGGAACTACACCTAAGGCTATTGCCGCAGGCCAGGTTGCGGGTACGGTTGCATCCCGGCTTCAAAAACTCGTAACTGCAGAAACCTATCCGCTGGTAATTGGTTCCTGGGCTCGTGGTGGAAATCCCACAGCAACCGACCATCAACTGGGGATGGCCTATGGTGCCGGATCTGTACAGGTACTTAAATCAGGGCAAAACGGGGTGATGGTAACTTTTATGCCGCCGGATATCCGGTTTGTGCCATTGAAGGACGCTGTTGACAAGGTGAGAACCGTGCCGGCTGAAAGCGAATTCATAAGAATAGCACAGTCCCTGGGAATTTACCTGGGCCAGGGTTTATAATTGGGCGAATTACAATAGTTTAAAACAACAATCCATGAGCAATATTAAAATATCAGAGGATGTATATGAAAAACTGGCCGATGCGCTGGACGCCCTTCCTGCCGGTTTCACCCGCACTCCTTCAAAATCGGAAATAAAGCTGATCAAAATGGTGTTTTCTCCTGAAGAGGCTTTGGTTGCCAGCACGCTGACCCGTAAACTGGAGACTACAGCAGAAATTGCCGCCAGGCTCCCACTTCCGCTGGATGAGGTTACCGCGCTGCTTGAAGGGATGATTTCCCGCCGCATGGTTAAACTCGACACCCTTTCCCTGGAAACTGGTGTAAAGGGACTTGGGAAAATAGAAGCAAAACCGGGCCAGACGAAGGAAGAAGGCGTGAAAAGATACCGCCTCTTCCCTTTTCTTGTCGGCTGGTATGAATCGTACCTGCAGGAGGTGAAACCCGAAAGTGCTGAATTTGCCCGTATCTTCGAGCAATATGTTGTTGAAGGCGGAGGCGAAAAAATATTTGCACCCCGGCCGGGCCCGCAGGGAACCATTCCTTTGCGCGGTTCGCTTAAACCGGAATGGCTCAAGCGTGAACCTCACAACGATATAGACGCTCACTTCCAGCGGCATGACCGTTTCCTCGTACTCGACTGTGTGTGCAAGAAAGAGAAAGCTGCCCTTCACGGCCACAGCTGCAGCATGCCTAACAAGCGGTGTGGATTTGTGGGCATGCCGCCCGTGGTTCCCCTTTCTGAAAATGTCATTAGCCGGGAAGAGGCCATAAGACTGTGGGATGAGCTTGATGCCCTGGGGACCATGATGATCCAGGGGTTCTATGGATTCACCATGGGAGCCGAAGAACCCCAGTTTGTCGGTGGCTGTCACTGCTGCGGCTGTTGCTGCACGATATTGCAGGGTGGCCGCCTGGGCCATCTCACCGAAACCGTGGAAAGATCGAATTACAGGGTAGTGAAGGATTATGACAAATGCACTAACTGTGGCGAATGCATCCGGCGTTGCCAGTTTTTTGCACACACTTGGAAAAAGACCGAAGATGGAAAAATGTCGGTTTATAACAGGGACAAGTGCGTGGGATGTGGCTCCTGCGGCCTGGGATGCCAATCGGGTGCACTTCACCTCGAACCCGTTTCGGCAGAAGAATGGATACAGGTAGCCTCCAGTTTTATTGGATGGGAAGAGGCCCGAATTAAGAACATGGGAATGGGTAAAAAGAGTTTATAATTATTAGATCAAATATAAAAGACTAACGAGATGGATGAACCAAAACTGAATGCGATAATCACATTACGTAATGAAGTCTCGCCATGGTTGATGGTTCTGCAGGTTGTACCCGATGGTTGGGATTTGCCAGACTATGTGCCCGGACAGTTTACTTTATTAGGGCTGCCCGGTTCAGCATCTCGTTGCCCTCTTGCCGAACCGGAAACACCACCCGCTGAACCTGAAAAGTTGATAAAGCGCATCTACTGCATTTCCTCGTCACCAGTAAACCGTGAGTATATGGAATTCTATGTGGCATTAGTGCCTGGCGGTGCACTTTCACCTCGTCTGTTCAACCTGAAGATTGGCGACCCTGTCTGGCTTTCACCAAAAATTAGCGGCAAGTTTACCTACGATGATTCGCAGGTACCCGAAGGAGCCAATTTGGTTCTGATGGCAACAGGCTCAGGTCTTGCACCTTTTATCAGTATGCTGAGCACTTACCTGAGTTCTCAGCCCAAACGACGGGTTGCCATCATACACGGTGCAAGGCACTCCTGGGATTTGGGCTACCGTTCAACACTGATGACCATGCAGCACCTCCGGGCTAATGTAACTTACATACCGGTTATCAGCCGGCCTGACAAAGAGCCTGTTCCCTGGAAAGGAGCAGCGGGTTATGTTCAGGATGTATGGAAGAGCGGTGCCATTGAAAAGGCGTGGGGTTTACGCCCGGCGCCTGATAATACGCATATTTTTATGTGTGGCAGTCCGCAGATGAGCGAAGAAATGATTGATATATTGACACAGGAGGGATTTAAGGAAGATAAAAAAAATGATCCTGGTCAGGTGCATGTCGAGAAATACTGGCAAATTACTTATTAGTCAGTATTTGGCAATCATTTGAAATGCAGTAACATTATTAATTGAATATAATAAATTAAACACGCGAAGGAATAACGAAGTAAATCACGCATAAACATAATAAAATTTTAAACCATGAAAGTAATTATTGTTGGCGGAGTTGCCGGTGGCGCATCATGTGCAGCACGGCTTCGGAGGCTTAATGAAAAAGCAGAAATCCTGTTGGTGGAACGCGGACCATATGTATCTTATGCGAATTGCGGACTACCCTACCATGTCAGCGGAACCATTGAAAAAGAATCGAGCCTCCTGGTTGCAACGGAAGATACATTCCGCAACCAGTTCGCGATCGATTGCAGAACCAACTGCGAGGTGGTTGGTATATCGGCCAGGCAGAAGACCGTGGAGCTAAAGGACCACCTTACGGGTAACATAACCACGGAAAAATACGACAAACTTGTTCTGTCCCCGGGTTCTGCCCCGATCCGTCCGCCGCTTCCGGGTATTGATCTTCCGGGAATCTTCCAGGTAAGAACTGTACCCGATGCCAGGAATATCCGTCAGTGGCTCAGCCAGGGCATGGATGAAAAAGCCGGAATGAATTCCTATACCGGATTCCAGACGGTGACAAAGCCAAAACGTGCTGTGGTGATTGGCGGCGGATTCATCGGCCTCGAAATGGTGGAAAACTTCATTGACCTCGGACTGGAAGTGACACTTATCGAAAAACTCAACCAGGTTATGCCCCCGCTGGATCCTGAAATGTCGCGTCTCGTAGAGAGATACATGGTGAAACACGGTGTCTCCATGGCACTTAATGACAGTGTCGCAGCTTTCGAGAAATCTGCAGACGGTTCGCTGGAAGTAATCACCGCTTCAGGTAAGAAATATCCTGCTGACATCGTGATCACTGCCATTGGAGTGCGCCCTGAAACAGCTCTTGCAAAAATGGCCGGGATAGAGATTGGCAAGTTGGGCGGGATGCGCGTGGATGAGCAAATGCTCACGTCCGATCCGGATATTTTCGCTGTCGGTGACGCGGTAGAAGTCAGGGATTTCGTTACCGGCCAATGGGCGCTTATTCCGCTTGCCGGTCCGGCAAACAGGCAGGGTCGTATCGCAGCCGAGGTGATTATCGGACGTAAATCGCGTTACCGCGGCACCCAGGGCACTTCAATATGCAAGATATTCGAGGGTACAATTGCACAGACCGGGCCCAGTGAGAAAGTTCTTAACCAGCTTGGGGACAAAGATTTCGAGAAGATATACATTTACCCGAATTCCCATGCAGGGTATTATCCGGGAGCAAAGATGCTTGCTATAAAATTGCTGTTCCGCAAATCAAACGGAAAACTTCTTGGGGCACAAATTCTGGGCGAGGATGCCGTTGCCAAACGGATCGATTCTTTTGCCATGGCGATCCAGATGGGCTGTACCATTTATGACCTGGAAGAATCTGAACTTTCCTATGCGCCACCCTATGGAAGCGCAAAAGATCCGGTAAACTTTGCCGGAATGGTTGCTGCTGATGTACTGAAGGGGGACATGCCTATCGTTCACTGGGAGGCCCTGGGAGACGGATTTGTACTGGATGTTCGTAATCCTCAGGAACTTGAAGTAGAATCTATACCGGGTGCCGTTAATATTCCTTTGCCCCAGCTCCGTGCTAGGCTTGGAGAACTTCCACGGGATCGTGAAATCAATATCCTTTGCCGGTCAGCGCAACGTGCTTATTATGCTACAAGAATATTGCTGCAAAATGGCTTTAAAGCCAGAAATATATCCGGAGGAATGCTTGCACGTTCCCATCGGGCAGTTTAACTTTTAAAAACTAATACTATGAACGAAATCATTCAATTTTGTCAGCCGATATTTAATCCGCTGGTATTGGTTTTCACGGTTACCAACCTCCTGGTTATGGGACTGCAGGTTGACCTGGGCAAGATGTTCAAAGTAGTTGCTAATCCAAAGTTCCTCGGACTGATGTTGGGTTTTGGCTGGGTCGTGGGACCTTTGATCGCTTTTCTGATAACCTTGGTGCTTCCGCTGGATAATATGTACGTGATTGTACTGTTCATTGGCAGTCTGGCTCCTTGTGCACCCTTTCTTCCGCCCCTTCTGCCAAAGGCACATGGGGATGTAGTCTTCGCAGGAGCATTTATACCGGTAGCTGCGATTGGCACAGCCCTGTTAATGCCGTTGATCGCACCTTTCCTTGTAAAGGGAATAGATTTGAGTGTGATGTCTCTCCTGAAACCCCTTTTTATTTCCTTGCTTGTACCCCTGCTGATTGGTGCATTAATCAAGACCTATGCCAGCAATGCAGCCGATAAATTGTTCAAACCTGTAAAAATACTGGCGGGATTATCCACATTGCTGACAATCATCTTCTGCATTATTATTTATTCGGGGCAGATGTGGGCTACTGCCGGGAGCATGGCCATGCTTTCACTTACAATATTTATGTTTGCAATTGCCGTGTTAGCCTATTATTTCAGCTTTGGCCTTAGCCGGGCTGAACGCGTAGTCATGTCGCTGGGAATGGGTACGCGGAATATAGCCGCCGTACTGATAGGGGTTCTTACTATACCGGAAGTAGACCCGAATATGGTGGCCATGGTGATCATATGGACCATGTGGTCAATTATCCTCAGTTACATTATTGCTCCCCTGATGGGCAGGAAAGCCGGAAAGGCAGTTGCCACAGCATAAAATATACCTGATAAAATATTCCAAAAAAGAAGTACTATAAACGAATGAATTTATGGATACCGCAGAAATATTATTAGAGGAATTCGTCAGGATACTTGCACTGGCACTGGAATTCACAGCTGCATTATGCATAGCAGTAGGCTTTGTTAAAACATTTATTCTTTTACTTAAAAGAAGGCAGGTAAACTATTCTCCATTGTACAACAGGTTGCGGTTAACGTTTGGCGGATGGCTGGCCCTGGCACTTGAATTTCAGCTCGCTTCCGACATTGTAAAAACAACGGTTGCCCCAACGTATGAAAATCTTATTCAGCTTGGAGCGGTTGCCATCATAAGAACATTCCTGAATTATTTTCTGAGTAAAGAACTGAATGAACTACCGGAACTGATCAAGAAAAATTTGGAAAAACAATGAAAGAATGAAAAAGCAAGAAAAGGCTGATATTAATATTGAAAGTTCAAGATTGGAAGAGGCAAGGCAGAAAAATATTCCATGGAAAAAATGGGGACCTTACTTAAGTGAACGTCAATGGGGAACTGTCCGGGAGGATTACAGCGAAAGCGGAGATGCCTGGAATTATTTTCCGCATGACCATGCCCGTTCCCGCGTATATAAATGGGGAGAGGATGGTATAGCCGGCATTTCAGATGACAAACAGCAGATGTGCTTTGCCCTGGCTTTATGGAACGGGCATGACCCCATTATGAAAGAGCGGCTGTTCGGATTAAGCAATGGCGAAGGAAATCACGGGGAGGATGTAAAAGAATACTACTTCTATCTTGACTCCACACCGACGCACTCGTACATGAAATACCTGTATAAGTATCCGCAGGCTGCCTATCCATATGATGACATCGTTAATACGAACCGTTATCGCAGCAAGGTTGAGCCGGAATATGAACTGTTGGATACAGGTATATTCAACGACAACCGCTATTTTGACGTATTTGTGGAATACGCCAAAGCCTCACCCGAAGACATCCTGATCCGCCTGTCAGTTTTTAACCGCGGAACTGAAGCTGCCTCCCTGCACGTTTTGCCCTCACTATGGTTCCGAAATACCTGGCAGGACGATAAGGATGGTGCCATCCCTGTGCTTAAACAGGTCAGTCTGGATAAAACTTCGGGAATAATTGAAGCCTCTCACAAGGATATGGGAAAGTGGCTGTTCATCGTTGAGGGAGCAAACGATCTGCTTTTCACAAACAATGAAACCAATATCTCCAGGCTTGTGGGGGCACCCAACGTTACCCCATTTGTTAAGGATGGCATCAATAACTATATTGTACTTGGCCAGAAAGATGCTGTAAATTCTGAAAAGACCGGTACAAAGGCTGCGGCTCATTGCCTGATTGATATAAGAGGCGGGGAATCCAAAATCCTGCATCTACGTCTGACAAAAACAGCAACTGCAGACAGAAAATCGGGTAAGAAAGAAAAGGCCGCCACATTCGGGAGCGATTTTGAAAGCATATTTAAATCCCGCCTGAAGGAAGCGGATGCATTCTATGCCACCGTTATTCCTCCCTCTTTGGGTGCCGATGAAGCGAACGTAATGCGGCAGGCGCTGGCAGGTATGCTCTGGTCAAAGCAATTTTTCAACTATGACATAGCCAAATGGCTCAGGCAGCATGGTGTTGATCCTTCCAGATCAAGGCAGCGCTCCATGCGCAATGACCGGTGGCATCATATGAACAATGCGGATATCATATCCATGCCCGACAAGTGGGAGTATCCCTGGTATGCAGCATGGGACCTGGCTTTTCATGTTATCGCGCTGACAATGGTTGACGAGGATTTTGGCAAACAACAGCTTGAACTGATGCTAAGTACGGAATACCAGCATCCCAACGGCCAGATACCTGCCTACGAATGGAATTTTGGCGATGTCAATCCTCCCGTGCACGCATGGTCGACCATATTCAGCTTTTTCCTTGAAAAAGCCAGCCGGGGCAAAGGGGATATTGAGTGGCTTGAACGCTCTTTTCATAAGCTACTGCTGAATTTCAGCTGGTGGGTGAACCGGAAGGACCGGGCAGGCAATAATGCTTTTGAGGGTGGATTCCTGGGGCTGGATAATATCGGGGTATTTGACCGGAGTTCCGCTCTGCCCACGGGTGGATACCTTGAACAGGCTGACGGCACGGCATGGATGGCACTTTTTTGCCAGAATATGATCGAGATCAGCGTGCAGCTGGCATTGGTGAATCCCTCTTATGTCCCTATCACCCTGAAATTGTTTGAACACTTTTTCTGGATATCATCGGCCATGATACGTAATGAAGAGGATGGCGGAATGTGGGACGAGGAGGATGGTTTCTTTTATGATGTTCTTTGTCTGCCGGATGGCAGAAATCAGAAATTGAAGGTGCGTTCGATGGTGGGACTGCTTCCGTTATGTGCAGTCACTGTGTATAACCGGGAAATGAAGGAAAAATATCCGGAAGTCTCGCAACAGATATCAGATTTCCTGTCGACAAAACCGGAGCTGACAGCCTTCATACATGATCCTGGCAAACCGGGTCAGAATGGCAGGTTACTGGCCTCAGTGCTGAACGAGAAAAATTTGCGCCGGGTGCTGGCGGTAATGCTGGATGAAAAAGAATTTTTGAGTCCCTATGGCATAAGAGCTCTTTCACGGATCCATGGGGAACATCCTTACTCCATTTATGTAGGAGGTACTGAATATACAGTATCTTATTTGCCGGGCGATTCCGATAACGGAATGTTTGGCGGGAATTCGAACTGGCGCGGTCCGATCTGGATGCCTGTTAACATGATCATCATCCGGTCACTTTTCAATTATTACCAGTACTATGGCAATGAATTCCTGATTGAATGCCCCACTGATTCCGGAAACCGGATGAACCTCTACCAGGTAGCCCGGGAAATATCCAACCGGCTTTCCGCTATTTTCACACGGGATAAATCCGGCCAAAGGCCTGTTTACGGGAATATTCAGAAATTTCAGGAGGATCCGCACTGGAAGGATTATATACTCTTCCACGAATATTTCCATGGGGATACCGGGGCAGGCATAGGTGCCAGCCACCAGACGGGATGGACAGGTACCATAGCGCGAACGATGCAGATGTTTGCACAAATGTCGATGGAAGATGCACTTACTTTCAGCAAGGCTAAGGCATTAAAGGTAACCCGGGAGCCGGTTCAGGCAGAGGAAAAAGCAAAAAATGATCCTACAAAGTCTACCAAAAAAACAAAGAAAAAATAAGTATGAAAGCAATAACAGTTGAACCCAAAAAAGTTGGAACCGCCCGATATATGGATTTTCCGGAACCGGATGTGCGTGACGGATCAATCCTCGTGGAAGCAATTGCCGTGGGCGTATGCGGTACCGATGTTGAAATTGTGGAAGGAAAATATGGCTGGGCCCCTCCCGGGCAGAAGCACCTTATTCTGGGTCACGAATCCCTGGGCCGCGTAATTGATCCGGGTATGTCCACCGGATTCAAAAAAGGCGATCTGGTCGTTGGCATCGTCCGGCGTCCAGATCCGGTTCCCTGTCCGAATTGTGCCGTGGGAGAATGGGACATGTGCCGCAATGGCCTGTACACTGAACGGGGCATCAAGGAGATCCATGGATACATGTCGGAACGCTGGAGAATTGAACCGGAATACGCTATAAAAATTGACCCTACACTGGGTATGCTGGGTGTGCTGCTCGAACCGACAACAGTTGTTACCAAAGCGCTGGAGCAGATAGGTATGATAAGCCGCCGTTCGTTCTGGGAGCCTGGCAGAGTGCTGGTTACCGGGGCGGGTCCTATTGGATTGCTGGCAGCCCTCAGCCTTAAAATCTGGGGAGTACAGGAGATACATGTATTGGACCGGATGGAATCAGGATCCAAACCTGACCTGGTAAGAGAACTCGGAGCTATTTATCATTCAGGGAATGTTTCCGATATCGGATTTGAACCGGATGCCATAGTGGAATGTACAGGAGTTGGACCCGTGATAGAAGCTTGTATTAAGCAGTTAGGGGCTAACGGAATATTATGCCTCACAGGGGTAGGTCATGGCGGACATATGACAACGGCTGGTACTGCAGATATGGCGGCTTCAGCCGTCTTAAGAAACACGGTGATCGTTGGCAGTGTGAATGCAAACAAGCGTCAGTGGTTCAGGGCCGGACAAACCCTGGCAAAGGCTGACCGTGAATGGCTGGCAAAGCTCATCACCCGGAGGGAAAAGCCGGAGAACTTTATGAATGCACTCGAAAGAAAGCCGGATGATATTAAAGTGGTGATTCAATTTTCAGAAATATAGCATAGATTTAGGACGAGCATTAAATTAATCAGGCTTATGAATGATGTGAATGATTTTAATAATGCAAAATATCTGAAATATCGTACCAAGTTTTTTGTTTCTGAATTCTTTGGTACAGCCCTGTTATTGCTGGGTGGTCTGTCGCTGGTTATTTTTATGTTCGGATCCGGCAGCCCCATGGCACGGCTTATTCCGGAAGTGAAAATACGGCAGGTGATCACCGGTTTTCTGTTTGGATCCATAGGGGCATCCATTGCACTATCTCCCATCGGAAAAGTAAGCGGAGCGCATATCAATCCGGCTGTAACGATGGTATTCTGGTTATTTCGCAAGATTGAAGGACGCCTTGCAATTACATACATTTTGGCCCAACTTACTGGTGCAATTATTGGTTGCCTTCCACTTCTTCTCTGGGGCCAATTTGGCCGGAGCGTGGCATTTGGTGCCACCCTCCCCGGAGAAGGATACTCCATGCAGACCGCATTGCTGGGCGAAGTGATCACCACGTTTACCATGGTCTCACTTCTCGTTATATTCATCGGCTTCAGGGGAATCCGCCAGTTTACTCCGTTTATGTTTCCATTCCTATATGCCATCATGGTTCCCCTGGAAGCGGCCATTTCAGGCACCAGCACTAATCCTGCACGCAGTCTTGGTCCGGCGGTAATTTCCGGACAATGGGGGGGATGGTGGATCTACCTGGTTGGTCCGCTGGCAGGAGCTATACTGGCAAGCCTGGCCTGCAGTTTACTTGCAAAGCGGATCACGATAGCCAAGCTGTATCATTTCGACAGCGAAAGTGAGGGGGATGCATTGCTGCGAAACACGAAATCCCCCGGATGGCTGAATAGGTAGACGCGCTGGTCTCAAAAACCAGTAGGTATTTTCCATTGCCGGTTCGATTCGGCTCCGGGTACTGAAAATGTTAAAAAGGGCCCTGTAGATTAAAGTCTTACAGAGCCTTTTTTATTTTTAACTGAAACAATACTGAAACATTTAAGTTTTCTAGACTAAATGTAACCTTGATTTATTTATAGTATGTTATTTGGAGTGGGGTACAAATGAGCACATTAAAGCTGTTTTATTATTGCTTAATTAATGCCGTGACTTTTCTTTGCACAACAAAATTCAAATATAGAGTAATGAAAGAATGAAAGTAACGAGATGTGTTTCCTTCTTTTTTATACATTTGTGTAGTAACGATTGGAAATAGGTTTTACTCAACTTAAAAACTATCTAACATTAATGAAATCGATGAAAAACATTCTCATATGCACGCTTGTCCTAATTTTAGTTTCAGCATGCAATTTACGCCAACAGAAAAATGAAAAGAAAGAAACTCAATCCAAACCTAACATTATCCTTCTTGTTGCTGATGATTTAGGCTTCAGCGACATCGGCCCATTTGGCGGAGACATACAAACACCCGTTCTCGACAAGTTGGCAAAGGAGGGCATGCTCTTCTCTTCTTTTCACGTTTTGCCAACCTGTTCGCCAACCCGTTCGGTGCTGCTCACAGGAAAGGACAACCATATTGCCGGCCTGGGAGTCATGG
>Ga0315287_10005698_pt1 | contig 12303 bp, 3 predicted proteins | sample YL17G11_0_MG_FD_205037 | JGI IMG/M metagenome (GOLD analysis project Ga0315287, IMG submission 205037) | Sediment microbial communities from Yellowstone Lake, YNP, Wyoming, USA - YL17G11_0 | ecosystem: Environmental > Aquatic > Freshwater > Lake > Sediment | place: USA: Wyoming | collected...
TCGCCTTCGAAAACCAGCATCAGGCACTGCACGCCCTTCACCTCGATGTCGATTTCCCTGGCGGGAGAATCCTTCCTCATCTGGCCGCTGTCCCATAGAATCCGGTTGGAAAAAAAGTCACCGTTATGCACCCGGAAGCGCCCCTTGGAGTCGTCCTTGGACGATTCGTCGATCGCCACAATCGCACTAAAACGATCGGCAAAGCCATCGACCTTGAACATCACGGAACATTTGCCCTTGCATCCGATTCCCTTTTTGAATGTCCGACCGCCAACTCGGATCGGATCGCCGTCCAATGCGGCATCGTAGGCCGGCGCGTTGTCGGCCTTCCAGATGTAGCAGAGATCGCTCAGGTAGGTCTCTCCTTGATGAGTCACGGTGTATTTCTCCAGCGGCATTGTCGCGGGGGTGGGAAGAGGGGGGCCGGGCCTGCCCACCTTGATCATTCGGTGCTCGTGCTGGCCGAGGCCCTGGGCCGTGAAGGAATCCTTGAATTCCCCGATGTTCTTGCGCGCCCAAAGGTCTCGCACAGGTTGATTCCCCGATAGACCGATCCTGTCCCAGCGGACGCTAATGTCAGTAACTTTGCGGCCTTTGTTCAGGAGCAAGACGGCTGTCGTCCCATCGGCGAGCGGCTTGCTGTAAACCTCGCGGCCCCCCTCATGGAGGACCCTGTAACCCTGGATCCCGCGCCGGTCCTGATTCACGGCGATCACCTCGGGTGCCGTCAGGACCTTGCGCACCGCGTCACTCATCGAGCGGAGGTCGTTGCCCGCCATCAGGGGAGCGGCAAGAATACACCACAGACTGAAGTGTGCTCTATCGGCAATCTCTTTGCGGTTATCGTCCAGATCCTTCAGATTACCGACCTGCAGCATGTCCGGATCGTTCCACCGCCCGGGTCCGGCAAACTGCCACAGCCCGTTAAAAGCAGGATGAATAGACTGATCCCCGCCGGAGGTGTCGGCGCTATAATACACCGAATCCATCCAGGGATAGATGTCGCCGGAGGTTCGCCATAACTGAGCCATATTCTCTCCACCCCATGCCCATGCTCCATTGCCAAAATCGGATATGCTCAGGACCATTGGCCTGCCCGTCTCGGTAATGGATTTCCGGTAGAGGGCATAATCCTCGGAACTGAACCGGCCGTTGTTCTCGGCAAAACAGCTATCCAGTTTGATGTAATCAACCCCCCAGGATGCAAAGGTGTTCATGTCCGCCTGTTCATGCCGAAAGCTGCCCGGAAGCCCCTGGCAGGTCAAGTGCCCACGATCTTCATAAAGCCCAAATTTCAATCCTTTGCTGTGAAGATAATCTCCAACGGCTTTCATGCCGCTGGGAAACTTGATCGGGTCGGCGACCAGATTCCCATTACCGTCACGGCTCTTGGCCATCCAACCATCGTCGATCACGAGGTAGGTATACCCGGCATCCTTCATCCCGGAGTCGACCATGGCATCCGCGATTTGCCTGATTTTCTGCTCGTCGATGTTCGCTTCAAAGGCATTCCAACTGTTCCATCCCATCGGAGGAGTCAGGGCCAGTTCGGTGAGCGAGGAATTACCAGCCGCATTTCCTTGGCCCGTATAGATGGATTTGATTTGCCAGCCCTTGACTTTGGCCGCAATATCGCCTCCCTTGCTGAACAGGGCAATGCCGACATTCTCCTGCGTGTGCGGGTGCATGTAAACCGCGGCCTGGCGATCATTGACGAAGACCTCAATCATGCCTTTGTCCAGGAAAATACGAAGATTCAGGTCCTCGCCTTTCTTGAGCTCGAAGGGGGGCGCAATTTCGCCCATGGCCAGAGTCTTGTTCTCCGGTTTTACGGTGATCGGAAAACCCTTGCCCACATTATCGCAGAATACACTGACCCCATATTCTTTGGCGCTGGCAGGTTTGATTGTGACGCTCAACTCAAGGGTGTCGCCGGACAGGGTCTTGAGCATGTGGTTGCTATCGCTCTTGACCGTGATGTCGCCCTCATCCCTCGGGTCATAACGAAGCTTCTCCAACTCCCGTAGCGGCTTGATGCGCAAAACACCATCCTTGGGCAAGTCAAGCTCGCGGGGCAGGGACTGGATCGCGCTCTGGGCTCCCTCCAGACGGCACCAGGCCCACATGACACGGCGGCCATCCGGAGTCAGCAGGGATTCCGGCGCGAAGAAATCCCATTTCCGCCAGTTCATCATCGCGTGAAACTCGGGAAGGTACTTCTCATCCTTAAAATCGCCAAGGTAGTATCGGCACCCCATCCCATGACTGATGCAAAGAAGCATCCACTTGTCGCCGATCTTGAACATATTGGGGCACGAGACATCTTCGTTTTTGTTGACCCCCAGATCCGGCATGTCGTCGTGCAGCAACAGACCAAGATACTCCCATTGTTCCAGATTCGACGATTTCATCACATGAGGCGGGCCGCCACCGGATATCGCATAATAGGTATCGCCGTTCAACCAGCAATCAGGATCCCACATCCGTATTTCGGCCACCTGTCCGGATTTTGTCTTGGGCTTGACCGCAACGGGCTTGGTCCATTTGTTCAACTGATCGTCCATGGCAAAAGTGATGAAGTTGTTATCAGCCCCCTGGCCATGGTAGATCATTGCTGGCCGGCCGTCCTTAGTGAAGAATCCTGTACCACTGAACATGCCGTGACCCGTATTGGGTTCGACAAGTACGGTGGGGTGCCACTTCCAGGTAACCATGTCTTTGCTGGATACGTGAGCGAACGCAAAGCCGTGGTTGTTCTTGTAAATATAATGCAGATGATAGCGGCCTTTGTAGAAAAAGGCGGGGTTGGGATCGCCAGGTTCGCCAACGCCCGGGCCCGGATGGGCAAGATGATATGTCAGCCAGTTAGCCGGCACATTTTTCGGCATAGCCGGCGTCTCCTCTACATACGGGGTCGCCGGCGCACGCGCGCCCTGAGCACGGGTGGCCATCTCGGCGTCATCTTCAGTAACAGCGGCGACCAGAACAGAGTCTTGGCCGAGAACCAGTTTGCCGTCCATCAGCTTCGCTCCGTTCTTCATTCTGTTGTGTGCAAATCGACCTGTATGGTCCTTAACCTTGTCGCCCTCGAAATCCCACCAAGCGTAGGGTTCGATTTCTGATTTTTTGTTCGGTTGGAGTGATTTAATCTCATCCATAGTCAAGGCCGTACTGTAGATACGGGCGTCTTCTATTGCTCCGGAGATGAAGCCGCCTGCTGCTCCAATGTGTCTCAATCCAAAAACAGCAATATTATTCTCAGGGCTTAACAGATCAATGTTCTTTGCCTGGTAAGAGGCATAGCTCTCACCATTGCGGTAGATCAGTATCTCGTTACCCTTATAGACGATAGCCATCTGGACCATTGTCTTGCGGTCGGCGGTTTCGGGGGCGTATTTATCCTGGATTCTCTCCGTACGCTTGTAGAAGTCGCTGCCGGCCATCCATTTTCCTTGCTGTAGCTCGCCAAAAACGATGCCGTCAAACTGATCGCCACTCTGGATCGTCAGCGCACTGCCGCCCCGCTGGGTCAGATCGGCCGGAGCGATCCAGGCTACGAGTGTCTTGTCAGTCTTGTCTGCGTCCGCACCACCAAGAAAAAGCGTTGCGAAACCTATCGATAGGCTTACCACTATTGTCTTCATAGTGTCCCTTTACTGATTGATCCCATATGCTTTTGATTCGCCAAACATCAACAGACTTCATGTTCACGCTGCCGTCGTCGCGCGGGGAGGAGGCAGCCACTTGGCCGTCGAATTTACACCAAGCGACGGGATGCTCCGAGACTGGTGCCTGAGTGACAACGGCAAGAAAGAGCAGATAACTTAGCAACGGAATCAGTGAGAGCGAGAATCTTTGCCAGCACCTAAGAACCTCCCGAGATATTGAAGAATTCATATTGCTTCAGCCTTTTTGCGACACTGGCTACACCATTATCTATTTGCGACGATGAATAGCGAATGAACGGGGTTCAGGGCCAGCTTTACCACGGTCACAGGCTGACCGTCTTCGACCACGTGCGAATACTCGGGCACGGAGAATTTGCCGGTATGAGGATCCCACGATTCGGGTTTGATTTTCCCCCGCAACCGGACCGAGGCGTCTGCGGCCTTGTCGCCGATATTCGCGAAGAAGTAAACGTCGGTTTTGCCTTTCACCTTGTGAATATATCTCAGCTTCGCGTTGTTCTCGAACTCCACATCATACACCTTAATGGCATTATCGAGTGCCTGTCGTAGGTTGGACTCGTTAGGAGAATTCAGATAGATTGCGTGCGAGCCTTTTCTGCCATTTTGCACGATCAAGGAATCGCTATGAGTCAGGTTAGGGCCGTCATCCAGATGCGTTTCGAACTCGCAGATCGAGGGAGTGGCCGAAGATACGCTGCCAATCGAAAGCCGAACACGAGAGGAGGTGACGGGGTCGAACTTGTCCACCTTATTGGTGCCGATCGAGCTGCCGGAAACACAGGTGGTCCAGGCGCTGCCGTTCCAGTATTCGATGCTGTAGGAAGTCACCCTGTTGAAGGCCTCGTCGATAAGGGTCGAATTAAACGTTTGATTGGTCCCAAAATTCACCTCGAGCCACCAGTCCTTCGATTGTTCGTCCGAAGGCGCCCAACGAGTGTCCTTTGAGCCGTCGATCGCCTTCGCCGCCTCGTAGGCACCGGACTCACGCCACTCGGTGGAGGCGGTGGCGAGGATCTGCTGATTTACCCTGGGGAACATCGCCTTGATGGCCGCTACAACATCGGCATCATGACCAAACTCGGCCGATTTGTATGGCAGTTGCCCGGTGGCAATCACCTTGCCGCCGTTGTCGTAGAACTGCTTTATTTTCTTCAAGTTGCTCCAGCGGATGGTTTTGTGCCCCGGCAGGATTATCACTTTGTACTCTTCATGGTTTACTCTATTGTTAAGCGTAATGCGGTTGCCTTTGACCGAACAGCGCTCATCCAGGACTTCGGGGTGAAGAAAAGTGAAATCGCGGCACACCCTGGTGGCTAAGAGTTCACCTATGTAAACGTAATCCGCTTCCGGGACATTCACGCCTCCGGAATAGGGGCTCAGTGGACCGTCGAAATAGTATCCCGCTTGCAGGGTAGCGATTGGATAGAGCACCGCGATATCAGCCACGTGCCGGCCGGTATCCTGCAGAAGCACGTTGAGCCGCCCGATATAGGTGTTATAGGGGGGTAGCCCGTCCGCATAACGCGGATTGCGATAGGAAAGCTCAGGCCGGTATGTGATATCGGCGAGATTATACCAGACCCCGTGTGGAACGAAATTATTGATCCCCTTGGCATATTGTTCCATCACAATCGCATAGAGCCGATCCCAGCCTAAATCGCCCATGGCGCCATAAGTCTCGGTCATCACCTGGGCCTTGTCCCAGTTGTAGGCCACTGAGCTGACGATCTTGTAGTATCCTTCGGGGTCATTGTCCCAGCCGATCTTGTCAATGCCCGGGACGTCCTGATACTTATAACATTTCATGAGATCCCCTGAGACGCCCACCGGATTCTTTATGTTCTCCTGGTCCTGGTGCCCGAGCAGTGGTATTCGGCCGTGTGCAGTGCACCAGTCTTGTATCGTTTTCATAAAACCAGTGGCATAAAGCTCTGCCCTGAACCCGAAAAGGTAATTTCTAGCCGCCTGGGTCTCCGGGCCGATGTCATACCACAACGCCGGGTAATACGGCGTCGGGCTGAAACCGTACTTGGCAGTGAATTTGTCGTTGAACTTGTCCGTCCATAAACGGCCTTGTCCGCGGTACATCGTAGGCTCATCATAAAATGCACCGGAAATGGTTGAGCCGAAGTCCTTCGAGAGCTTCTCGTAATAAGGCTGATAGACCATGCCGATGAACTTGGCGACTTGATTCGGTTCGAGGTAATCGACATTCGCATCCCCATCCAGGACACATACAAAGGTCATGATTCTCCATGAGCCCTTGGGAATGCTCCAGGAAATTGAATCTTGGCTGACCTTCTCCGTAAGGTCCACACGCTCCTTGGTGCCGGTATTCATGGCCACGATGCTCATCAGCGTGCCCGAGGGAAGCGGCTTGGAATAGGCTCCGGGGCCCGTGACATCATCTTCGTGTTTGTCGAGGCGTCTCAGGGCGCCATCGGGATACTTGTTCTTGAAGCGCGGGATGCCGTCGCCCATATTGGCGCCGCCGCTTCCGCTGGGAAAACCATATTCGTCATAAATGGTCAGGAACATCCCCAATTCCTTGGCTCTTTTCACGGCTGCGCCGTAAAGAGCGAAATACTCCTCACTGAGATACTTGGGAGTAAAATTCGGCCCGAAGGGTAGCGGTGCCAGACCGCCATACCCGCTGTCCAAGTTGCCTTTCATCTGGCCGGCGATTTCGGCTGCGGTCACTGCAGTATTATTCCAAAACCAGAGCGGCCTGGACCTGAACTTGACAGGCGGGTTGACAAAATCGCTTTTCATGTCCGCGTTACAGGGTGTAATTGACAATATGACGCTTGCCAAGCACGACAGGGCAAAGATTGGCTTCATGGGATCCCTTCTGATTTTCCTTTTCTCATCATATTTTCTTTCGGTACACGTCCAGTTCATAAATGGACCAATGATAGGCGGCATTCGTTCCGGTCTGTGTTATCCGTATGTAGCGTGCGGACTGCGCCGGAAAGGTGATAGTGGTGATGCCCAATTTTCCGGAACCTGTGGCGATTGGGTCTCCCCAGTTCGTGCCGTCGTCTGACACCGATACGGAATACTTGTCAGGCGAATCCCACAGGGCCCAGGTCGTATCGAGCACGATTTTGTCGAAGGTCTGTTCCTGTTTCATGTCCACCTGGAACCACTGTCCGCCGTACTGGGTTTTCGTCATATCGCGCCAGCCGGTCCAGTGATCCCCATCAATGGCATTTGCGGCTGCGACATCAATCGGAATCTTGGCTCCGCTGAAAAGAAACGAGCCGTCTGCCACGGAGGCCGAAGCGGTCCATGATTTCTTGTCCAGCGCCGTGTCATTCGGAGGAGGCAGCGGCAGCGGCTTGGGAGAAGCCAGCGGCAGGGTTCCGAGGCCGCGAAATTTCCAAGTGCCGGGAGCCGCCTTGAACTTCACATAGTCGGCGTCCTCGCCATGCCAGGTAATGCCGTTTACCCCGCCGCCGTAGGCGCCGTTCCAAACGGTAGTGTCATTTACCTTGATAGCGCTTAGCGTGGAAAAGGAGCCTTTGGGTATCCCCACGATGGCGGTCGTCTCTGCAGGCGAAGTCAGGCCCAGCGCATATTCAGACGCGGTCTTCTTGAGTTCAACTTTAATGGGGCCTTTGATAGATGGCACGACCACGTTGATAGAAGTCAGAAATGCCTCTTTGGGCAAGACCTGGTACTCGCTCCAGCCAGGCGCCACAGGAGAGACCCCCGCAATCGTTTGCGAAAGGAGCAGGGCCGGAGGATTCCACCCGTGATTCAGCGAGGATGCATCGTCGTAGGCATCTATCCATGACGCCCACCATCGGTCGTAATGCTCCCACAATGTGGTAAAGCTGCACGGGATCATGGTCTTGTAACGTTCATACATCCTGAGCAGGGCATACTCCTGGTTCCCCATTTTGCAGAGGGCCTCAAAAACCCATCGATCGAAAAAGCAGCTGGCGTAGGTCTTCTTGGTTAAAACATTATCATAGATGGCGTCCCACTTGGAGCGGTCCGCAAGTCCCGCATTGACGGCCATCGCATTCGCCCGGTCATCCGGGGTGGTCACCTGGGAAGACATGTAGTACCCACCCTTCCAGTATTGGCTGTCGAAGGCGCCCTTGATGCTTTCGAGCTTCCGGTCAATGAGCGAGACATCGGCGTCGTGTCCTGTCGCCGGCGCCATTTTCTTCAATGTCTCCAGGCAGTTGTAATAGAAACATGTTTCGATGACGGCGATGTCTTTGATATCTTTTCCCCAATCGAACCAGGTTTGGCGGTTGCCGAATTGATAGGTCTCGAAGAGGAAAGTCTTGGTCGGCTCATAGACGGCACGGATCGATTCCAAATCGCCGGTCTGTAGATAGTAGAACCACAGACCATACTCACCGAGGAACTCCAGGTGTTGGCCCGGATAAAACTTGGGTTCCAATTTCCGCAGCACCAGCTTTTTGCACAGTCGATGAGATGCGGCGTCGAAGACATAAAAGCACTGGTTCAACTCCGGGGTTCCATCGCCCCAAAACCCGACCCTTTCACGGTCAGGACAGTCATAGAAATGCTCCCTCATGCAGATGTAAGCCGTCCTGGCCGCTTTCTTCCAGAGAATGTTATAGTCGTTATCATTGCACGCAAACGAACCGGCGAATGTCGTGTCGTATCCCGTTTCTCGATACCGGACGGCTTTCACAGTTACGCCCGCAGGGATGGTATAAATGGCGCCTTCCCCGCTCACCCAATTCTTCGCTTCGTAGGTTTGCTCACCTGATGTTGTAGTATAAGTTTCCGTCGCTGTTAGATACAGAACCAGCGGATTACTGGAGTTGAATCGGATCACTTTGCCTTCAGGACTCTCGACTTGAATCCAGGGCTGAAAATGGCAATTGTGCGGTATCGTGCACACCAGTTTCCAGGGATTGCCCTCGGAGTGGGGCAGATCTTTGGAGACACGGATATAGTCTTTTAACCCATGGTCTTTGATCATCGAACGGGCTTCAGGACTGCTTTGCTTTTGCAGCTCTACTGGCGATGTATCTGCTGAATAAGCCAACAAAGCGACAGTGCTTATCATCATAATTGACCGCATTGATATCTTCATATCATGTTCTCCCGTTCGTTTATACCAGCCAAATCCAGCCCGAACACTCAGCTCCTATCGAGGCTCATTTTCTGAAATCGGAACATTGCAAAACGTCAGGGCGGCGATGCCATTGGCGCCAATCATCAGTTTCTCCTGACTCCAATTCATTTCTTTGAGATACGTGATCTTCTTCGCGGCTGAGGCTTCCTTCAACCGGAGGGTGACCACGTTCCCGGAAACTGCGCCTGAAGCAACTTTATCGGCGATCCCATCCGGATAGAACTGACTTGCCAGCGCATCCGCCCAGACCACCGGCTGATCGAGCTCCAGGGCAATCGCATCTTTCGCGGCACTGGTGTAATAGGCCTGCTTGAGGTTTGGCGCCGTGATGGAGTTGGCGGGCACTTTGCCATAGAAGTCCCTCTCTATCAGGGGCTGCATCAAACGCGCAAACTCAGCCCAGCCGGTTAGCGGATAGTGGCAGCCGCCGGGCGGCTTGATGCCCAGCGTCGGCATGATGTCCATGTGCGAGTAAAGACGCGGCAAAGCCCGCTGTACCTCGCGTAACATGTCGCCATGCCCATTCCCCATGCTGCAGGAGTTCGGCCAGATCTGGAAAATATAGTAGTGCCGGAGGTTGGGGAAATCCTGCTTCCACGCCGCCGACATTTCGACGAAGTACTGCTGGTAGGTCTCCCACCCATAGCCGCCATCGGGACCGTCCGAACCCTGATCGCTCTCACCCTGATGCCAGATGACAGCCCGAATGCCGTGCGTCAGCCGGGCCTGCTCCACCCGCCAGAGCATCCGCCCGTAGATCGTGGTCAAATCGGTGTGATTGGTCTCACACCGCTGGTGCTGGTCGATCCGGGTGCCGCCGACCGCGCCATTGATGATGAAGATCGGAACCTTCTGGCTCTCCACCAGTCGCTTGGCCAGTTCCATACCCCACCAGCCGAGCTCAGCCTGCTCGCCTTTTTGCGCCTTCCAGACTGGATAGCACCACAAATTCCGCCTGGGCTCATTCTGCTCGCCCCTCGGACTGCCATAGCTGCGAATCCAATCGCTGGTCTCCGGCGGAGACTGCTCGCCGGTATCCGTCGCCAGCGCGTTGGATTGCCCGTCGATCAGGTAGGCATCGCCGCAGACCAGGTTGGTCACGGTCTGCTCCACCGTCTCGGCGCCGGCCGTTTTTGTCCCTAACTCCACTTTGTATTTGATCAACCCCGGCTTGAGCCTGGCCGTAAAGGCATAGGATTTTTCTGCGGTGGGTCTTTGCCTTTCGGTTTTGATGAGCTTGCCGTCGGCATAGACCTTCAGAAAGACGGAATCGGCATCCTCATCCAGTGTCCCGTTATAGTAGAGTGTGCCTTCATTATTGTCGTCACGGGCATAGAACTGGTTATCCTCCGGCTTCTCATCCTCGGCCGGTATTCGTTCCACCCAGGCATCCTTCGCGGGCTCCCGGACCCTAATCGCGGTTGCTCCCGTCACTTTCGCGCCACCGTTGCCGAGGGCCAGCGTGACGATCATCTTGCCGCTGTTCTGCGCCCTCTTGAGGATGAGCTTGCCTGGTGCAAATTCCTTGATGACGGCGATGTCCGAGACGGTCCAGTTGTACTCCGGTGTGCCGACGCCCTTCGCCTGCATCTCTTTCAAATTGGCGATCTGAGGGATCACCTCGATCGTCTCCCGTCCATCCCACTTCGCCGGTGCTTTCAGAGTGAAAACCGGTTCCGGAATATCCTCCCTGATCGTGACTGCTATGTCTTTTGTTTTAACTTCATTTGCATATATCGCTTTGAACTGAAGAATAAAAGACTGATCTCCAGTCACCCGGCCTGCATCAATAGTAAAATCAAACCGGTCCACGGCGGCAATTGTCTCCACGCCATCCTTCTTGAAGAGCCAATAGACCTTCTGTGCGCCTCCGGCCTGAGCGGTGACAGTCACACTTTTGCCTTCCGCAAGCTTGATCTCCGCCGGCGAGACCGAAAAGACATTGCCGGGCTGTACCACGGGCCCGGCCAGGGTTTGTAGGGCCTTCTGGTTTTCATATTGCAGCCTTATCCAGTCGGCGGAGCGGGCCACCTTGGAAATCCGCACCTCGTCGATGTCGCCGACAAAGTTGAAATTATCGTACCAGCCGCCAATCCACATCTTGGCCGGACTCCTGATTGCCAGCGGAGCCCCTCTAGATGCCGAAACACCGTCGAGGAGGCCATTCACATAAATCCTGGAGCCTTCTTTCTGATAGGTATGCACCACATGTATCCACTGGGACATGGGAAGAGTACTGTTGCCTTTGACGTTTCCATCAGAAAAGTAGCAGTCCATGTTGATATGCGGCGGACTGCGAAACTGCATCACCACTTTACCCTGCGCCTGCTCGTTGCCCCAGGCGATAATGGTGGCATTGGGCTTTTCGGCCCTGAACCAGGCTTCGGAAGTGCTGGGGCCGGCGCCGGAAGGAAAGGTCGTGATGTTTTCCCCGCACTTAATGCCCTGTCCGTCGCCAAAATGTCTGCCTTCGCCTATCATTCCTGCTGAAGTTGTCGTTCCGGTATCAATCGAAGTCAGCGTACCGACCTCATCTTTGACAGGATCATTCATGTGCCAGACGCTGAGGTACCCATTGGATTCGTTGAAGACCGCACTGCCGCTGGATTCGCTCGCCGCATCGGTCTTGCCCCAATACAGCTTGATTTCCTGCCGCGCATTCCCTTTGATGGTCGGTATGCGCACCCAGATGCTGGCTGTTCCGTTCGCCGGGTCCCATTCCTCAATCTGATACGCCAGCGGTGTGCCGGTACTCGTGGAGAAACGGATGTCCCCTCCGTTGGCCTTCGCCTGACTGAAATCGAAAAAGTCCTTGTGCAGCCGCACCAGCAGCGGGAAGCCGTCTTCCGAGGCCGAGGCCGGCAAATTCGCGCCTTCGGGCGTGGTGAGCAGATAGACGGAGCCGGAATGTTTCCAGCCCTGATATTGGGCCCGGGCCGTTTCAAGAAGTACAAGGAGCATTACCACGCCTAAAAGCATTTTCTTGATCATATGGGACGTCCTTTGCTCCGTTGGGAAAACAGTGACTTTAAGTTTACGCATTCTGACGACTGAGGCAGCCTCATCATGCGACTGCCCACAAAAGTAAAACTATACATCCGACAGCACCTAATTCACAAGCGGAAAGTAAGGGGCAGCATTTTCGGCGTGTTGAGATATCGTTCGGTGCAAACACCCCAGACACCATCCTGCGATGGTTTCGAGACCCAATTGTCAGGAAGTATGATGGATCTGATAACCGAAGGTCCCCCAATTGGACCCCACAATCAGTCAGGAAATAGTCTATCTCGTAATCCGATTAAAAGAAGAAAATCCACGGTGAGAGCATCAGAAGATTACGGACCAGGTTGTTTACTTAGTCCTACAACGCCATTTTAGCTCAAGATTTTCAGGCGACCAGCCGACATCTTCTTTTGGAAACCTTTATTCTGAAAGGAGATATGACATGGACGCCAAACAGATTAGACAATTGAAACCTATGTTGAA
>Ga0315287_10005700_pt1 | contig 12303 bp, 8 predicted proteins | sample YL17G11_0_MG_FD_205037 | JGI IMG/M metagenome (GOLD analysis project Ga0315287, IMG submission 205037) | Sediment microbial communities from Yellowstone Lake, YNP, Wyoming, USA - YL17G11_0 | ecosystem: Environmental > Aquatic > Freshwater > Lake > Sediment | place: USA: Wyoming | collected...
GGGTGGGCCAACAGTTGTGCCCTGGTGGGTTGCCTAGTGGGTGCGCTGCTGGCCGGGGCGATGAGCGACACGTTCGGCCGAAAGCGGTTGCTCGTTTTAGCCGCCGCCCTGTTCATGGGGACCTCCCTGGGCAACGCGATGGCACCGAGCTTCGGTGCCTTCGTGGCCTGGCGGATCTTGGGCGGCGTGGCCATCGGTCTGGCCTCCAGTCTTTCGCCGATGTACATCTCCGAGGTGGCGCCTGCCTCCATGCGCGGCAGGCTCGTCTCGATAAACCAACTGACTATTGTCATCGGCATCCTCGCGGCCCAGTTCATCAACTGGTTCCTGGTCCGCCACCTGCCTGCGGGCGCAAGCGATGACTTTATCCGCACCTCGTGGTACGGCCAGGCGAGTTGGCGATGGATGTTCGCGCTGACCGCGGTTCCGTCGCTGCTGTTCTTTCTCGGCATGTTCTTCGTGCCTGAGAGCCCGCGGTGGCTGGTCAAGAACGGCAAGCCCGACCTGGCCCGCGGCGTGCTGGCGAGGATCGGCGGCGACCGCTACGCTGCCGCGGCGATGGCCGACATCGAAGGCACCCTCGTGAACGAGGTCGGCAAGGTCCACTTCGTGGAGCTGATGGACCGCAAGATGTTACGGGTGGTGGCGCTCGGGGTGTTCCTCGCCGTGTTTCAGCAGTGGTGCGGCATCAACGTGATCTTCAACTATGCAGAGGAGATATTCAAGGCCGCAGGCTACGACATCTCCGGCGTGCTGAGCAACATCGCCTGGACCGGTTCGGTGAACCTCGTGTTTACCTTCGTCGCGTTGGGCGTGGTCGACAAGGGCGGGCGCAGGCCGCTGATGTTGTTTGGGGCCGCTGGTCTGGCCGTCATCTACGTCGGGCTCGGCGTCTGCTACTTCCTCGGCGTACAAGGCTGGCCCATGCTGGTCCTGGTGCTGGCGGCCATCGGCTGTTACGCCATGTCGCTGGCCCCGGTGACGTGGGTGGTCATCTCCGAGATCTTCCCGAACCGAATCAGGGGTGCGGCCATGGCAGTAGCGGTGGCCTCGCTGTGGATCGCCTGCTTCATACTCACCTATACCTTTCCACTCCTGAACGCCAAGCTCGGCCCGTCCGGAACATTCTGGATCTACTCCGGCATCTGCGTGCTGGGTTTCATCGGCATCTACCTGACCCTCCGTGAGACGAAAGGAAAGACCCTCGAACAGATCGAGCGGGAACTGGTGGATTGACAACAAGGGGGTCTCCCCTTAAAATATATTGCTCGATGGCAGGCATAGGCCCACAGTGGGCCGTGCAAAGGCCGCACAGAAAGGACAGACTATGGCTGGGAACGTAACCGAACTAACGGACGCCACGTTTGACCAGGTGGTCCACGAGAGCCAAGTGCCCGTGTTGGTGGACTTCTGGGCCCCATGGTGCGGTCCCTGTCGGATGCTGGCCCCGATCGTTGAGGAGATCGCCAACGAGTACAACGGCAAGGCCAAGGTCTGCAAGATCAATACCGATCAGGCAAGAGATAGCGCCATTGAGTTTGGGATCAGTGCCATACCCACGGTCATCCTTTTTCATGGCGGAAAGGTACAGAAGAAATGGGTGGGCCTGACCAGCAAAAAGGACATGGCCGCTGCGATCGACAATCTCCTCCAGCCGCCCGCGTGACGGCAGCGAACCTACGGTTGTCATAGGGGGCGTTTCTTACGAAGGCATCTCCTGGGGTATCTGATTGCATAGTAAGGACTCGCGGGTCCTAAAGCCATGCTTCTCCAAGGCGGGTAGGGTTCGTGCCACATAGAATCAGGACAAAGAAAGAACTGGCAACCGACGTGTTCTATGTCGAGGTCGAGGCCCCGCTTATAGCCAGTGCCCGGCAACCAGGGCAGTTCGTCATAGTCAGCGTCAGCAGCGATTACGGAGAGCGTATTCCCCTGACCATCGCAGACGCCGATCCGGACCAAGGTACGATCCGACTGATTTGGCAACGTGTCGGCAAGACCACAGGGGAACTGGCCAGTCTGCGAGAAGGTGATTCTATCGCCAACATCGTCGGGCCACTGGGTACGCCAACGCATATCGACCTGTGGGGAACCGTCGTGTGTGTGGCAGGTGGGATCGGCAGTGCCCCCTTGCTTCCGATTGCCAAGGCCCTGAAGGCAAAGGGCAATCGTATGATCGCGATTCTGGGGGCCCGCGGTAAGGACCGCCTGATCCTTGAAGATGACTTCCGCGCAGTATGCGACGAACTGATCGTGACTACGGATGACGGCTCGTACGGAAGGAAGGCTCTGGTGACCGAACCGCTCAAGGAGATCTGCCAGCGGAAACCCATGCCGGACCGGGCCTTTGTGGTGGGACCTGCGGTCATGATGAAGTTCTGTTGCCAGGTCACTCGCCAATTCGGCGTTCCCACCGTGGTCTCGCTGAACACCATCATGGTAGACGGCACCGGGATGTGCGGTGGTTGCCGCGTGGAGGTCGGAGGAAAGGCCAAATTCGTGTGCGTGGACGGTCCTGAATTCGACGGCCTACAGGTGGATTTTGACCTAATGATAAAGAGACTGGACGCCTACAAGGACCTGGAACGCCAGGCCTTTGAGCGGTACAAGGAACATCAGTGCAAGATTGGGCTGAAGTAGCACGCAGGACAAGAAATCAAATCTCAAGATGTAACTACCAAAATTGCAATTACCATGCCAAGCCATGAACAGCGAACCACCAGCGAAGAACAACAGCGTCTCGCGGATCTCCTGGCCAGGGCCAGGGATGGGACGGTCACGACCGCAGAGCGACTTGCCATACCTCCACAGCCCATGCCGCAGCTCGACCCAGTGGAGCGACGGCGTACCGTCCAGGAAGTAGCCCTGGGCTACACCGAGGCCCAGGCCCTATGGGAGGCCCTTCGATGCCTGCAGTGTAAAAAGCCCTTGTGCATGGACGGGTGCCCGGTCCGCATCCGAATACGGGACTTCATCGCCTGCATCGTGGAAGGGGACTACCGCAGGGCCCTGGCCGTAATCAAGGAAAGCAGCCTCCTGCCCGCGGTCTGCGGTCGGGTCTGTCCGCAGGAGGTCCAGTGCCAGCAGACCTGCGTGCTTGGTCATCGGTATAAAGATCCGTTCAAGGCCGTAGCGATCGGGAGGCTTGAACGGTTCGTGGCTGATCGGGCCATGGCAACGAACGACGTCCCTCAGGTGGGACTGCCCACGGGCAGGAAGGTGGCCATTGTCGGCTCGGGTCCGGGAGGCATCGTAGCCGCGGCCGACACCCGCCGTGCCGGTCATGACGTGACGGTTTTTGAGGCCTTCCACAAGCCCGGCGGCGTGATGGTCTATGGGATCCCGGAGTTTCGGTTGCCCAAGACCATCGTCGAGCGAGAGATCGACGTGCTCCGCCAGATGGGTGTGAATATCGTGACTAACTTCGTGGTAGGCAGGACCCGGACCATCGATCAGTTGATGAAAGAAGACGGGTTTCATGCCGTGTACGTCGGCGTTGGGGCGGGCCTGCCCCAATTCATGGGGATCGAAGGCGAATCCTTGGTGGGTGTGTATAGCGCCAACGAATACCTGACCCGCGCTAACCTCATGAAGGCCTACCAGTTCGGCAGGGGGGCTGACACCCCCATCGCCCTGTCCAAGAGGGTCGCGGTGGTCGGCGGAGGCAATGTGGCCATGGATTCAGCCCGCACTGCTGTACGCCTTGGGGCCGAGAAGGTCTATCTGGTCTATCGCAGGACCAAGGCCGAGATGCCGGCCCGGGCTGAGGAGGTCCACCACGCCGAGGAAGAAGGCATTGAGTTTCGCCTGCTCCAGAGTCCCAAGCAGATCCTGGGCGATGAACGTTGCCGCGTGACAGCCGCCGAATGCCTTCGCTACGAACTGGGCTCGCCCGATCAGTCGGGCAGGCGTCGACCTGTTCCGGTGGCAGGGTCCGAATTCAGGCTGGACGTGGACGCGGTCATCATCGCGATCGGTAATGGGGCCAACCCCCTGATCCGTCAGACCACTCCTGGCCTTGAGTTCAACAAGTGGGGCAACGTCGTGGTGGACGACCGGTGCCGCACGTCTGTGCCTGGCGTGTATGCCGGTGGTGACATCGTGCTGGGGGCGGCCACCGTGATCCTGGCAATGGGCCAGGGCCGGACCGCTGCCGCGGCCATCAATGAAGAGCTGGCCCAATGATCCCTGCCCAGTCGCCTCGCAGGCGATCTTGACAAGGGGTCCGTAGCCCGTTAGGATCTGGTCGTTCAGTCTGGTCGTGGATTGCTAGAAAGCAAGAAGATGGACATAAGACCATTCAAGGCATTCAGATTCGACGACGCCGTAGTAGGTGACGCGGGCCGATGTATTGCGCCCCCCTATGACGTGATCGACGACGAGCAGCAGGAGCGACTCTACCTGCAAAGCCCGTATAACGTCGTGAGGATCGACCGGGGCAAGGAATTCCCCTCTGACAATGGGCAGGAGAACGTCTACAGCCGCGCAGCCTGCTGCCTGAGGGATTGGATCGACCAGGGCGTGCTCCGGCAAGACACCAGGGACACGATCTACGGATACGTCCAGGACTTCGAGATGTCCGATCGGAAGTTTGTGCGAAAAAATTTCATCGCCCTGGCCAGGATCGAGGACTTTGGTCCGGGCGTCAGGCCCCACGAAGAGATCATGGCCAAGCCCATGATGGACCGACTGTATCTCAAGCGAGCCACGCTCGCCCAATTGGGCCTGGTGTTCATGCTGTATGAGGACCCGCAGACCGTGGCCGAGCAGATCATAGACAAGGCCATGGTCGGGCGCGCCGCCTTGATCGACGTGGCGGATGAGCAAGGGGTCCGGCACCGGCTTTATGGCGTTACCGCCCCGGCTGAGATCAAGCAGATCGTGCGGATGATGGCCCGCAATTACTGCATCATCGCCGACGGCCACCACCGCTACACCACGGGCCTGAGATTCGCCGAGGAATCCGCAGATCCGGCGGCCCGGTATCAGATGATGGCCTTTGCCAACACCTGCCAGCCAGGGCTGATCGTATTGGCGACACACCGGCTGATCAGAGCGTTGCCTAATTTCGACGGCCCTCGCCTTATGGAGGGACTGAAGGACCATTTCGAGATCGAGCGATATCCGTTCAGCACAGCCTCCGAGAAGGCCAATGCCAAAGACACGATGCGGACCCGCATGAAGACCCTGTTCAGCCAAGACCGGACGGTGTATGGGGTGTATTGGGGGCAAGGCGCCTTCTACGTGGCGGCCCTGCGCGACAGGCAGGCCATGCAAGAGGCCGCCCCTGCCATGAGTCCGGCCTGGCATGAGCTGGACGTGGCGGTCCTTCAATCGCTGGTCTTGGAAAGACGTATGGGCGTTACCGCCGAGAGGTTGGCCCAAGGCCGGTCCGTCAGCTACGTCAAGGACACGACCTCCGGCGTGGAGGAATCCATCGCCCAGATCGATGCCGGCATGCAACAGGTCGCGTTCTTCCTCAATCCCATCAAGATCCGGCAACTGGTCGCCGTCACGGATAGCGGCCAGCGCATGCCGCAGAAATCCACGTTCTTCTACCCCAAGATGTTCACGGGATTGACCCTCCAGAAGCTGGAACCCATGGACTCGTCGCCGATGGCGCTGACGAGCCGATCACAAGACAGGAGAGTGTAGTATGGTCGATTGGAGAAATCCGCCGAGATTGTTCATCCCAGGCCCGGTCCTTGTCAAAGACGATGTGCTCCAGCAGTTGGCCCGCCCCGCCTTGGGACATCGTGCCAAGGAGTACGCCCAACTGCAGCAGGAAACCGTGGACCTCTTGAAGAAGGTCCTGTTCACCAATCAGTACGTGTTCCTCTCCACCTCCAGCGCATCTGGGATCTGGGAGGCGTGCATCCGCAACTGCGTCAGGCCCGACGAGACGGTGCTGGCCACCTGTTGCGGGGCATTCAGTGACAAGTGGGCGGACGTGGTCCGGGACTGCGGCCGCAACGTGGACGTCTTGAAGGTCGAGTGGGGAAAGCCCGTCACTGCCGAAATGATCGACCAGAAGCTCTGCTCCGGCAAGTACGCAGCCATCACCCTGGTCTACAGCGAGACCAGCACCGGGCTGATCAACCCGGTGTACGAGATCGCGGAGATGATGAAGACCAAGTACCCGGACGTCCTGGTTTTCGTGGATGCCGTCAGCGCGATGGTGGGCATGCCGCTGCACTTTGACCGGCTCGGTTGGGACGCGGCCTTTGCCTCGGTGCAGAAGTGCTTTGCTTTGCCGCCGGGATTTGCCGTGGCGGTGGTCAGCCAGCGTGCCCTGGACAAGAGCAAGACCGTGCCAGGCCGAGGCTACTACTTCAACTTCGAGTTGTGGGCCGAGGCCGCAGAGAAGCACCAGACCCTGGTAACGCCCAGCATCCCGCATATCTACGGCCTCCGGTATCAGGCCGAGAAGCTCGTCAATGAAGGCATGGAGAACGTGTGGAAGCGACACCGGCAGATGGCCGACTACGTCCGGACCTGGGCCAAGGCCAACTTCGCCCTGTTCTGCGAGGAGCGGTACGCCTCCAATACCCTGACCACGATTAAAAACACGCGGGCCATCAAGGTCGCGGACGTCATTTCCGCCGTCCAGAAAAAACACAACACGGTCTTTGGCAACGGTTACAAGAAGCTCAAGGACGTCACATTCCGCATCGCCCATATGGGTGACATCAGCCTCCCTGAGGTCAAGGAACTGATCGGTTGGATCGAGGATGAGATCAAGTAGGGGTTGCAGGTTGTCAGTCACGAAGGCTACACGCCGCGATTTCTACGACCACACGGGTATGAAGGATCGTCCGGCATAGGAAAGGAGCTACGATGGCTGAAGGCAACCAAGTGCAGCACTTCTGGGATCAGTTCCTGTTCCCCCGGATTTTCAGGGCCTTTCGCATGGCCGTACACCCGCGGAAGTTGACGATTGCCTTCTTGGCCGTAGCGGCCATAGGCCTTCTGGGCTGGATCATGGACCTCAACCGGGTCGTGAGCACCGACCGATTCGGCAGGTCCAGCCTTTACTCCTATGTGGGAGGCGGCGTGCGCCTGGGAGGGCCGGTTGGGTTTGGATATCGGGCCCCGGGCGAGTTAAAGGGATTGTTTGCCGAGTTGTACCAATTCGGGTCGGGTCACTTCCATGACGCATTGTACACCTTGTCCAGGATGGATATCCCTGGGGTTGTTCGGAACGTAACGGCATGTCTACTGGCCGTGGAGTGGGCCTTTCTGAACTATCCGCTCTGGTGTACATTGTTTTTAGCCATGACGCTGATGATCCTGGCCGTGGCCGGAGGCGCGATCTGCCGCATCGCGGCCCTGCAGTTTGCCCAGGGTGAAAGACCCGGTCTGGTGCAGTCCCTGGGATTCAGCGCCCGGCGGTTCTCGCATTTTTTTCTGGCCCCCCTGGCTCCGCTGATACTGATCGGGGTGACGGGGTCGTTCGTTGCCCTGTTGGGCCTGGTCGGCAATATTCCGTGGGTCGGCGAGTTGGCCGTAGGCCTGGGTATGCCGCTGGTCTTGATCCTGGGCGTTGCCATGATGGCCCTGGCTGTCGGTTCGATCGCTGGATTCAATCTGGTCTTTCCGGCCGTGGCGTACGACGATTCCGAGTGCTTCATTGCGGTGAACAACTCCTTTCGCTACGCCTTTGTCAGACCGTGGCGTTACGGCCTCTACACCCTCCTGGCCGCAGCTTACGGAGGGATCACGTACTACTTCGTGCGTCTCTTGGCCTTTGGGGTGCTGTGGATCAGCTACCGGTTCCTGCAACTGGGGTTTCTTAGCGACAATACAAAGCTCGATCGCCTGTGGAACGAGCCGTCGTTTGTAAGTTTCTTTGGCCAGCCCGTGGTCCCCTCCGGTGAGCCACTGGGCACGATCGTTGTGGCTCGATTCCTGATCCACCTGGCAGTCCTGTCGATGGTGGTCCTATTGATCGCCTTCTGTGTGAGTTTCTACTTCACGGTCAACACGATCATCTATGCCCTGTTGCGCAAGGGCGTTGACGACATCCCTATGGATCAGGTGCACACGCGGGAGGATGACCTCAACACGCCAATCGCGGCCGCACCCAGGACCGCAGGGCCTACTTCCGACGCTGCGCCGTCCTCCAGTGCCGACCTGCCCGCCTGAGGTTGCTGCTGACGGGTGGGGGGGCCGCTATTCCGCCTTCAACTGGCGGATCATCAGGTCGTGGATGGCCTGGTGAACGGGCTTGTGCTCGAAGAGCACTTGATGCACGGCCTCGGTGATCGGCATCTCCACGCCCTTGTGCCGGGCCAAGGCTACCACCGATTCACAGGTGGCCACGCCCTCGACCACCGATTCGGTCGCTGCCAGTGCCTGCCGGGTGGTATGGCCTCGGCCGATCCGTTCGCCGAACGAACGGTTTCGGCCCTTGGGCGAGATACAGGTCGTGACAAGGTCACCCAGGCCGGCCAGTCCGGCAAAGGTCTCGGGCCGGGCCCCGCAGGCCAGGCCCAGCCGTGCAATCTCCGCCAGACCCCTACTGAGCAGGGCCGCCTTGGCGTTGTCGCCTGCTCCGACCCCGTCGATAATGCCTGCGGCAATGGCAATGACGTTTTTGCACGCTGCGGCCAGCTCGACCCCCACTACGTCACTATTGGTGTAGACCCGAAGCCAGTCGCAGTTGAAGGTATACTGAACGTTCTTGGCAAGGTCTTGGTCCTGACATGCCACACAGGCGGTGGCTGGAAGGCGCCGGGCGAGTTCGTCGGCGATCGTAGGGCCGCTCATTACTGCGCACCGCACACCGGGTCCTAGCACATCGGCCAGGATTTCCGTGGGACGCATGAGTGTATCGTTCTCGATCCCCTTGGCTACGGAAACGATCGGGACGTTGTCGCCGAAGTGGCCGCTCAGCCGCATCCAGATCCCTCGCGTGTATTGGCATGGGACCGCGGACACGAGGAGGTCTGCCCCTTCCAGGATGTGATCGTCATGGGAATCGAATTGGATGGCCTTGGACAGCTTGTAGCCGGGCAAGAACTTCTTGTTTTCCCGCGATCGACGGACCCGATCCAGTTGCATCGGGTCATAGCCCCAGAGGCGGACAGGGATCTCCTTCTCAGCCAGCAGCATCGCCAGCACAGTAGCCATCGCCCCATCGCCGATTATCGAGACCGTCCTGAACATAGGCTGCCATTTAACCACCTCACCCCTGAGATGGCAATGGCCTGCAACAGATCGTCAACCGGATCGCCGGGGTCACCGACGCCATCAGCCATAACATCAGCTTTGCGCTTGAAAACAGCCCCCAAAGCGGGGAGAATGACCTACGGACTTTGGAACCTTGAGGTAAGGACATGAAACAACCGTGGTGTGTACCGCCTGACGAACTGGCCGAATCGCTCCAAACCAGTCCCACTGAGGGTCTGTCTGTGGCCGAGACTCAGGCCAGGCTCCAGCAGTACGGCCCCAACCAACTGAAAGAGGCGGAAGGCCGATCCCCGCTGTCGATCTTCCTGGATCAGTTCAAGAACTTCATCGTCTGGGTCCTGGTGGGGGCCGCGGTGGTCAGTGGATTCATGGGCGAGTGGGTGGACACCCTGGCCATCGTCGCCATCGTGGTGCTCAACGCAGTCCTGGGCTTTATCCAGGAATACCGGGCAGAGAAGTCACTGGCCGCCCTCAAGAAGCTCTCCTCGCCCCAGTGCAAGGTGGTCCGGGACGGCAGCCGGACGATCGTGCCGTCCGAGGACTTGGTGCCTGGCGACCTGGTCGAGCTGGAGGCCGGGGATCACGTCCCTGCAGACAGCCGTCTGGTCTGGGTCACGTCCAACTTCGGCTCTCAGGAGGCGAGTCTCACAGGCGAGTCCACGCCCGTGCTCAAGTCCGTGGCGGCACTGGACAAACAAGAGGTCCCCCTGGCAGACCGGGTCAATATGGTCTACATGGGCACGTCTATTGTCACTGGCAGGGGGCGGGCGGTTGTCGTTCAGACCGGTATGACCACAGAGCTGGGCAAGATCGCGGGTATGATCCAGGGGATCGAGCAGAACGACACGCCGTTGCAGAGGAAGCTGGAGGAGTTCGGCAAGTGGCTGGTGTACCTGTGCGGGGTCCTCGTGCTGCTGGTCTTTATCCTGGGGATCTGGCGGGGCGCCCAGGCCGAAGGGCACATGAGCCGCAGACTGTTCGTGGACATGTTCATGACCTCGATCAGCCTGGCCGTGGCGGCGATCCCGGAGGGGCTGCCTGCCGTGGTCACCATCGCTCTGGCCCTGGGTGTGCAGCGGATGGTCAAACGCCATGCCCTGATCCGAAAGCTCCCTTCCGTGGAGACCCTGGGCTGTGCCACGGTGATCTGCTCGGATAAGACCGGGACCCTCACCCGTAATGAGATGACCGTGCAGGCGGTGTACGCGGAGGGCAGGGTCTTTCAGGTCACTGGGATCGGGTATGGGCCGCAGGGCCAGTTCCTCCTGGAGTCCAAGGCCGCCAAGCCTGGCGACCACCCTCACCTGGTGGAGGTCCTGCGGTGCGGCGTCCTCTGTAATGGCGCACAACTGACCCAGGCGGACGGCGTATACAAGGTCCTGGGCGACCCGACCGAGGGGGCCTTGCTCACAGCCGCGTCCAAGGAGGATCTGTACAAGGAGGACCTGGAGAAGGCCGCCCCCTTTGTAGAGGAGATCCCGTTCGACTCGGACCGCAAGATGATGACCGTGATCCGCAGGGACAAGGGACAGTTGAAGGCATTCATCAAGGGGGCTCCGGACGTCCTGCTTTCGCACTGCACAATGATCGAAGATGGCCACGGCAGGCATCCCTTGTCCGAGCAGGACAGGGCCGCGGTATTGAAGGCCAACAACGACCTGGCGGACCAGGCCATGCGGGTCCTGGCCGTGGCGTATCGGGTCCTCGATGCCCAGCCGGACCGATACGAGGCCCAGCATATCGAGAAAGACCTGACCTTCCTGGGCCTGATGGCCATGATCGACCCCCCCCGCGAGGAGGTCAAGCGGGCCATGGTCCAGTGTCAGAATGCCGGCATCCGTACCGTGATGATCACAGGGGACCACAAGAAGACCGCCGTGGCCATAGCCAAGCAGCTTGGGTTTTTTAGCGAGGACTCCCTGGCCCTGACTGGTGAGGAACTGGACGGCCTGAGCGATACCGAGTTGGCGGACCGGATCGAGCGTATCCCAGTCTACGCCCGCGTCTCGCCTGAGCACAAGCTTCGGATCGTGCGGGCCTGGCGCAAGAAGGGCCACGTGGTGGCCATGACCGGAGACGGGGTCAACGACGCCCCGGCGGTCAAGGAGGCCGACATCGGCGTGGCCATGGGCATCACCGGGACCGACGTGACCAAGGAGGTCTCGGACATGGTGGTGACCGACGACAACTTCGCCTCCATCGTGGCGGCAGTTGAAGAAGGTCGCGGGATCTACGACAACATCCAGAAGTTCGTCCACTACCTGCTCTCCTGCAACGCCGGAGAGATCCTGGTGATGTTCCTCTCATCCCTTATCGGTATGCCAGTGCCCTTGCTTCCCATCCAGATCCTGTGGGTCAACCTGGTGACAGACGGCCTGCCTGCCCTGGCCCTGGGTGTGGACCCCATCGACAAGGACATCATGCGGCGAAAGCCCCGCAACGTGTCGGAGCGGGTGATCACCTCAGACCGCGTCCGCCTCATGCTCGGACAGGGGCTTGTCATTTCGCTGTGCAGTCTGACCGCCTTCAGCTTCATCTACTACTTGGAGAACCGCGTCGGCGTGGGTGAGGTCTTCGCGGCCCTGTTCGGTTTCGACCTCGCACGGCTGCGGGAGATCTTCACTATTCCGGAGGCTATGCGGGAGGAGCTTCTGGGCAAGGCCCGTACCGTCGCGTTCATCGTCTTGGCCTTCTGTCAGGACTTCCATTCGTACAACTGTCGCAATCAGACCCGGTCGTTGTTCTCCATCGGGATCTTCTCCAACAAGAAGCTCATAGGGGCCACCCTGGTCTCCATGACGCTCAACGGCCTGGCGATCTACTGCCCTCTGTTTCAGAGGTTCCTGAAAACCCAGCCTCTGACGGCCCTCGAGATGGGCCTGGTGGTCATGTTCGCCTCGATTCCCTTGTGGGTGATGGAGATGGTCAAGCTGATACGGTCGTTGAAGAAGTCACGATAGACCCTGGTGAGGATATGTATGAAGTCGCTATTCGTTTGTCTGGTCCTGGTTGTAGGAGTAGTAGTGAGCTTGGTCTGGTGCACTAGGGCAGCGGCCCTGGAGGCGTCCAAACCTGACGCCAATCAACCGGCCAGGCCGCCGCATGAGGTCT
>Ga0315287_10005701_pt1 | contig 12302 bp, 9 predicted proteins | sample YL17G11_0_MG_FD_205037 | JGI IMG/M metagenome (GOLD analysis project Ga0315287, IMG submission 205037) | Sediment microbial communities from Yellowstone Lake, YNP, Wyoming, USA - YL17G11_0 | ecosystem: Environmental > Aquatic > Freshwater > Lake > Sediment | place: USA: Wyoming | collected...
ATTTCAATGCGACTAATTATTATTCTGAAGATTACGATGACTACAAGACTTTTGAAGGTGAAAGAAGGCTGAAATACTATAATCCAATATCAGCGTTAAACGGAGATATGTCAAGTGGCCCACCTGGAACATACTATTATAACATCCCCTCGCAATCTCAGGCGTGGCATACATTTGACCAAGCTTTAATATCTTATCCTTTGGCAAAATACCTTAAGAAAACGGAATGCTGTGTTCTAACAAGGATTGGCAACGTAGAACTTCTGACAGACAATTCAAGGCCGAATAAAAAAATCAGCGATCATTTGCCAATTAAGATTGAATTCATGTAGGAGGCTATAATGGAATCTGACGCATGGAATGGGATTAGCCCCAGAACCGAGAGTATGATTGCCCCTCATCAGGTTCTTGAAGATATGTTTTCAGGTTTGGAGGGGGCTTCTTCCGGGAAAGTCGGTTTTGAATTGAACAAAGTCAATTTTTTTCCGGAGGAAGTGACCTTTAGTCATCCTGCGCTTACAGCAGTTGCTTTTGATGACTGGCGCCCGAAAAGCGATCCTCATCCCGACTTTGGATATAATCCTCAGGAGGCAGCGAACGCCGCATTCTTTCGCTATAGACTATTGTTGTACCCAGTCTCTCGTCCTGACTTCAGGTATGAGTTGTTCAAGTTCAAATATCCAATTCTTTTTTATCCTGTCGTACTTTACGTAGAGAAGAAGAGTTTCAACCTACTTGAAAAGGACATTCCTGAAAAGGGCCATTTGGAGGCTGAAAATGCACCTGCTCTTAAAGACTATATCACCAAGATAATTCGATCCGAATCAACTATAGAGTTAATATCAAGGCTAATGGTTTTGTAGGCGGGTAGGGTCTGCAACTTGTTTGCACGCGCGGAATCATTCAATAGACCCAACCCCCCAGTTGCCGCCTTTCTGAGAAGGGCCTTCGATAATGCCTGAATCAACGTCGCTATCTGCCGGTAGCCCTTGATCCGGTGGAAATGTCTCTGGGCTTCCAGCAAGACCGTCCCAGGCCACCGCCAAGCCATATTCGCATTCCGCCAACGCTTGACATTGTGGCACAGATCGTCTGCCTGCGACCAGCGGGCGATGAACCGCCGCGATATCGATATCCGGTCTGCTACTGCATACGCAGCTCGGCGTTTTGGGTGAGCAGGAGTTTTTGCAGGGATTTTACATCCAGGTTTCGCGGGGGCGTTTTGGTTTTTGAGGCGAGGGCGGCGGCGCAGCCGGACGCGTGGCCGATGGCCATCGCAGGGGCCATTGAGCGTGCGGACTGAAACGGGGCCTGCTGCGAGGATATGCAGCGGCCCGTCAGCACAAGACCCTCTATATTCTTCGGCACGAGCGCGCGATAAGGTATGTCGAAGCCCTCGTGGTTGAAGAAGAACCGCCCGCCGTGATAGCTCGGCATCGGGTTGGAGCTTATCGCAACAACATCGGCGAAACGTTTTCCTTCGATGGCATCCTGCTCGGTGACGGTGTATTCGCCGATGATTCTTCGCGTCTCGCGCACGCCGACGTTTGTCGCCGTCTGCATCAGATACAGTGACTCCATTCCGGGCTTGTCTTTCATTTGCTGGACCTGCTCCCAGAGTTTCAGCCGCGTCTCAACCTCCGCCCGTGTGAGGTTCTCAACATCAAGCCCGTCGCCGCCGAACCCCGGCCCCCATTTAACCACCCTGTCGCCGATGCGAATCCCGCCGAACGAGTCGGTTATGCCAGCCGGCAGCCCGCCTAAGCGGTACATCAGGCTCATATCCATCCGGTCGCCGGTCGCCGCCGGCCCCACAAAGGGGGCGCCTGCCCGCGCTGCGATGTCACCATCTCCGGTCGCATCGACGACGATATCGGCCGCGATTGCCTGTCTGCCGGATTTCGACTCGACGACCACGCCGGCTATTCGCCCGCCGTCCAGCATAGCCCCGACGACCCAGCTATGCAGCCGCAGTCCGACTCCTTCTTTCCTGGCCATATTCAGCGCCGCAACCTTGGCCGCCTCCGGGTCAAAACCGATGCAATATGGAAGGTCGCCTTTGGCAAGGTCGTGCGGGACCTCCTTGTGATAGTTGTCCGCGTCGGCTATTCCGCCCAAGCGCACAATCGCTGCGATATATTCAGCGGGTATGCCCTTGACCGTCTGGAGCGCCTCGGGCGGCTTCTGGTTGCGAAAGCCGTTGTAGCAGGTCATAAGGCCCGCCGTCCCGTTGCCGCCCAGGAATGGATACCGCTCGATAAGCAGCGTATCGGCGCCGCTGCGGGCCGCTGCAAGAGCCGCAATAAATCCGCTGGGCCCGCCGCCGGCTACTATCACTTGATACCTGGCGATAATCGGCGTCTGCAGTTGCTCCCTGTATGTTGCCCCTGCCGTTTTTTCGGCGGCACACGCCGCTCTTCCCTCCGGCAGCAAGCCAATCGCCGTCGTGGCGGCTGCCGTTCCGAGAAACTCCCGCCGCCCAATGCCAAATCGGTTCGTTCGCAGTTGTTCTTCCTTTCGATGGTCAGGCATAGTATGACTCCTTATCGCTGATGGTGCGCCGACGTTATCCTGCTGCGGTTCTTTTTCGGCTGAGCGTCTCGCGGCGGGGGGCGGCATCAGCGTAACATTCCAATCGCCTTTTTCTCCTCGAACAGGTTGCGGTAATCCGACGGATGATAAAGCCTGAAGTCTATGGCTCTGATATACTCCTCCGGGCCGCAGTGGCGAACGTTCTCTATGAGAGAGGAAATCTGCTTCTGAGAGCGGAAAGCGGTGATTGCCTTGAGCTTGTTTTCCAGATAGACAAGCGGAGTGCGCATCCGGAGCGTCGGCGGTGCGGCAAAGTCGCAATAGACCGCAAACGTATTGACGTAGGGCACGTTGGCCAGAGGCTCGCCCAGCTCGGGCCAGATATTGCCCGCCGCGTGGAACAGGCTGATAAGGAATTCGTCGTGAATGATGCGGTGGTCCGGGTGCAGGTCGTTGGCCGTCGGCAGAAAGCACTGGGTAGGCCTTATCTTGCGCAGTTGATGAGTAAAGGCATTCTGCAGCCCCGTGAAACCGGCGACTGCCAAAGGCTCGCCAGGCTGAGCCGCTCTTCTGCCGCGGAACTCGTTGATTCGGCAATCGGGAAATCCGAGCCAGACAATGTTTTCTCTGGGTACGCCCAGGCTCTGATAACATTCGTAGCTTTCGTCCCGCCTGATATCGGCAATCGTGTCCTTTTCCTCGATGCTGCAATAGCCCATGCTGCCGTCGGTGACGATTAGTATATGCACGGGCACTTTTTCCCGCTTGGCCAACTGGATGAGCAGGCCGGCCCCCAAAACCGCATCGTCATCGTGCGGGCTGATCATCACAAAGCGCTCCTTATTGCCCTGCCAGTGCCGCGAGACGCCGGCGAGGTACGAGCCTACCCTTCGCTCGTTGCCGACCAGACGCACAAATTCGATTTCTTCTTGCATTTGTTCAAGCTCACAATTAATATCGTTAAGTTGTGTTAAGAATGCTGAAACGTGGTATTAACCGACAACATCGTGTCTTCCAGCACCAGGATCCAGCAAGAATGGATATTATAGAGAGTTTTGCGGAGAGGACAAGGGGCAAGAACTTGTCGGTTGTCTTCCCGGAGGGTAGAGATGAGCGGATAATCCAAGCGGCGCGCAGGCTCAAGGACGAGAACATCGCTGAGCCGATTGTGCTGGGCGGGCCGGGTCAGATCGAGGCAGCGGTGGAGAAAGCCGGGACGACTCTCGACGGCATCACGGTTATTGACCCCAAGGAGAATGACAAGCTCGATGCCTATGCAGAGAATTATTGCAGCCGGAGGGCCGACATCTCAGTCACGGTGGCGAAACGGATTGTCGTCAAGCCTCTGTTCTATGCCGGCATGATGGTAGCTTGCGGGGATGCCGATACGGCCGTCGGCGGCGTCGCCAGTGCGACTTCGATTCTTATCCAGGCCGGCGTTTTGACAGTCGGCCTGATTCCCGGAATCAGAACTCCTTCAAGCTACTTCCTTATGATTATCCCGGACTTCCAAGGCGAACGGGACAAGCCGTTCATATATGCCGACTGTGCCGTCAATATTGACCCAAGCGCCGAGCAGCTCGCCGATATCGCACTTGCCTCTGCTGTAAGCGCGCGTCGCCTTCTCGGCGAGGAGCCGCGAGTTGCGCTGTTGTCATTTTCGACAAGGGGAAGCGGTTCCGGGCCGAGTGTTGCTAAAATAAGGAAGGCCCTGGAGATAGCGCGTGCCCGCGAGCCGGCTCTGGCCATTGACGGGGAATTCCAAGCCGATTCGGCTATTATTCCTCGTGTGGCGGCAAAGAAGGTCAAGGATCAAAGCGCTGTTGCAGGAAAGGCCAATGTTATTATCTTCCCGGATCTTAATTCCGGGAACATAGCCTACAAGCTGACGCAGTATATGGCCGGCGCCCGCGCCATCGGACCGTTCCTGCAGGGATTCGCTAGGCCGATAACGGATCTATCCAGGGGTGCAACCGTAGATGACATTGTCGCAACGGTCATATTGACTTTAGCGCAATTAGGGTAGCAATGACGAGCGTTCGATAAGGTTTGAGATTGCCGCGTCGTCCCGACGAGTCGGGACTCTTTGCAATGACAACCCTGGGGCGCCTGACAAAAATGAAAACTTTCCTTCTGTCATTCCCGCGAAACTTGTCCTCGACACCGATCGGGGATCCAGAGAGTCAAAGGTGTGTGAGACCTCATCTTGTTACAGGCTCTCAGAATCGGTGTTGACAGACCAGTAAACGGCAAAGGAATAACGCTAAGATGAAAGTACTTGTAATCAATGCAGGCAGTTCTTCGGTTAAGTATTATCTGTACGAGATGCCGCAGGCCGAGGTCCTGGCCAACGGCGTTGTGGAGCGGATAGGAGAGGGAGGCGCCAATCTGCTCCATTGCGTCGGAGGGCAGACGCATAGCGAGGAGGTCCGGGTCGAGAGGGTCGGAGAGGCGATGGAGCTAATTCTTCAGACGCTAGCTAATGAAGATGTCGGGGTGGTGGAGAACATTTCTGAAATCGGCGCGGTCGGGCACAGGGTCGTTCACGGCGGCGAGGAGTTTACCGGCTCGGTGGTTATTGACGAGCGAGTTATTGCGTCGATAGAGAAGTATGCTGATCTGGCTCCTCTGCACAATCCGCCGAACCTTGCCGGCATCCGGGCCGTGCAGCGCCAGGTTCCGGGGGCAAGGCAGGTCGCGTGCTTCGATACGGCGTTTCACTCGACGATCCCGAAGGTCGCGTATATGTATGCGCTGCCGTACGAGCTTTACGAGAAGTACGGCATTCGCAGGTACGGCTTTCACGGGATTTCGCACAGATACGTCGCGCGGCGGGCCGCTAAGCTGCTGGGCAAAGGCAAGTATGAGATAGACGCTATTACGTGCCATTTAGGCAACGGTTGCTCTATTGCCGCGGTCAAGCAGGGCCGATCCGTTGACACCTCTATGGGTTTTACGCCCTTGGAGGGGGTTCCTATGGGGACGCGATGCGGCGACCTCGACCCGGCTATCCTTTTCTATCTTGGCGACAAGGGCTATGACGTTAAGACCCTTAACAGAATCTGCAATAAGCAGAGCGGGCTGCTTGGGCTTTCCGGCGTCTCGAATGACGTGAGGAGCCTTGTAGAGATCGCAAGACAGGATGATGGCCGTGCCAAGCTTGCCGTTGACGTTTTTTGCTACCGGATCAAGAAGTATATCGGGGCCTATGCGGCCGTGCTCGATACCGTCGATGCCCTGGTGTTCACTGGGGGAATCGGGGAGAACGCCGTTGGTCTGCGGGAGCAGATATGCAGCGGGCTGACGCAGATCGGGGTGACGATCGATGAAGGCGCGAATTCGGCGGCGATAGCCGAGGAGACCGAGATTAGCACAAAAAATAGCCGGGTCAGGGTCCTGGTGATCCCCACAAATGAGCAGGCCGCCATCGCGAACGACACATACGAGCTTTCCGGCGACAAACTGCCTGCTGTCTCAAGGTAAGGATGCCTTAATCGAATTGCTTCGAAATATCGCACCCTATGCCTGGCAGGGCACGATGAAACATACCTCGGCTAATTTGTCAGGCCGGCGATGGCTGCGCCAATCAGGGTTGCGTTTTCGACGCTGACGATTTCGTAGAAGATCTCCTTGCGGTTCACGAGGTAGTCCTTCAAATAGTATTCCACTCGCTGCCTGAGCGACTTTAGTTTGTAGAAAGTTGTTCCTTCGGCGACGATGCAGACGGGTCGGCAGGGGTTCTGTCCCTTGCCGCTTTTCATAGACACAGATGACAGATTGATAGCGGTCAGTTTGGCTGCTCGCTCTATTAGTCTATCGATCAGGTAATATGCGGCAGACAGGTCGTCATCGCCAGCGTCTTTTAAGGCGGAAGCCAGCGGCCCGCCCTTGCCCTGCGGGTAAGACATAAACTCATCGATGTCCTTGGTGCTGAGCTTTTCAATTTTAATGATGTTCGCCGCGGGGCCTTTGGAGAAGAGGCCGTCCCGGGCCGCTGCCTGAACGGTGCTCAGGCACAGCGGGCCTAAATAGGCGCCGGAGATCATCTTCTCAAAGATATTGATGCCGGGGCTGACCGAGGCTTGGTCGAATTCCTTGTCTATCTTGCCGCGAGGCGCCTTGCCGAAGCCGCCCGACTCGACGTTGACAATCTGGCTTGCGGCGGGGTCAAGGTCTTTGGCCTTCGTGATATTCTTGTTGTGCTCCACGTAGCTGCAGTTTGTGCCCGTGCCGAGGATAAGGCCGATGAATGTGTCAAAGGACATGCCCTCGACTTTGGCTCTGCCGGCGAGCAGCGTGGCGACCGTGTCGTTCAGCAAAATGATATTTTTCTTGTTCCCTTTGCCTGAGCCGGCGAGGGCGAGGTTGAGGTTCTCGCCGACCATCTGTCCGGCAACTTCATCGGCCTTAATCTCTTTGGAGAAGTACAGGACCCTGCCGTCTTTGTTGGGGAAGATTTCGATCGGGTAGGAAAAACAAAAGCCGACGTTGGGGCTTTTGTCGATGACGTGGTCCAAGTACCCGGCCATAGTGTTGAAGAAGTCCTTTTTACTCGTTTTCTGCTTGAGACCGGGCATAGAGAATACCTTGAAGTTCTCGATATTTGCGTTGCCGTCCCGCGCGAAGCTGACGGTGGCGACTCGGAAGTTGGTTCCACCGGCGTCCATCACGATGACGGGCCTATCGAATGGGATATCACGCTCGGTCTGGATATAGGTGGGCAGCATAGCCAGAGAGCTTTTTTCTCCAGCCAGGCCGCGTTTCATCTCATCGAGGAAGATTCCGCAGGTCTTCTCCATATCCAGCGCATCAGGGTTCATCTGGTTTTTATCCAGGAATCTGTTGACGTTGCTTTTGACCTTTTCCACGCTTTGATCTCCTTTGGATTTCTATCGCTGCACGTTCACCGAATCCCTGGTGCCCAAATCGTTTATTGTAAAGGCCTCGTTGCCATCGTCTGTACTATACTCCGCCGGAGTAAGCCTGTCGAACCTTTTTCGCATTCCTGCCCGCCATACTGAAAGCCCGCTTCTGCCCGGGTTCACTTCACACTTTACATCTTGAACTTCGAGGGCCTGAGTTAAAAGGGGATTTTTGCCCTTGACATACATTGGGGAGGGGCAATATACTTACGTATCTTGTTTTCCCTTGCAAACTTGGACTGGATTGATACCTCAGGATTTTGCTATCATCCTTGAGTTTCTGGGGTTCTGTGAAAGTGTGGTTTGTCTTAGAAGGAGAATATCGAGATGTCAGAAAAAAGAGTCTATTTCTTCGGCGGCGGCAAGGCTGAGGGCAACGCGAAAATGAAAGAGCTTCTTGGCGGCAAGGGCGCTAATCTTGCCGAGATGACGAATTTAGGCGTCCCCGTTCCGCCCGGCTTTACTATCGCCACGAAGGTTTGCGATGAGTATTACAAATCCGGCGGCAAATGGCCCAGCGGCCTGGGCGACGAAGTCGATAAGAACTTAGCAAGGCTCGAAAGGGTTATGAACGCCAGTCTCGGCGACCCGGACAAGCCCCTGTTAGTCAGCGTCCGCAGCGGCGCCGCCTCATCCATGCCCGGGATGATGGACACTGTGCTGAATCTGGGGCTGAACGATGAGGTGATTGAGGGGATTATCAGGAAGACGGGGAATCCGAGGTTTGCTTATGATATTTATCGGCGGTTTATCGATATGTTCGGGGACGTGGTTATGGGCTGCGACCATGAGTTTTTCGAGGAGAAGATTCATGCGGCGAAGAAGAAGGCCGGGGTGGAGCTTGATAGCGACCTGAACGCCGACCAGTTGAAGGGGGTCGTCGATGAGTACAAGGAGGTCTATAAGAAGCACGTCGGGGCGATGTTCCCACAGGACGGCAAGAAGCAGTTGAAGCACGCCATCGACGCGGTGTTCGGGTCGTGGATGGCGCCGCGGGCGGTGAAGTATCGTCAGTTGAATAATATTACGGGGCTGCTCGGCACGGCTGTGAACGTTCAGGCGATGGTGTTCGGGAATATGGGCGATGATTGCGGGACGGGCGTCTGCTTTACCCGCAATCCGAGCACGGGGGAGAAGGAATTCTACGGCGAGTTCCTGATGAACGCCCAAGGCGAAGACGTTGTGGCCGGCATAAGGACGCCGATCGAGCTGAAAAAGCTTGAAAAAGTCATGCCGGATGCCTACACGCAGTTGACCAGGCTGATGACCCGGATGGAGAACCACTACAAAGATATGCAGGATATGGAATTCACGATTCAGGAGGGGGTGCTTTATATCCTGCAGACGCGGAGGGGCAAGCGGACGGCCGAGGCGGCGGTCAGGATGGCCGTCGATATGGTCATCGAGAGACTTATTCCCAAGAAAGAAGCGGTGATGCGAGTGGCGCCGGAGCAGTTGGATCGGCTGCTTCACCCGCACTTCGACCCCAAGGCCAAGCGCGAGGTAGTTGCAAAGGGGCTTCCGGCGTCGCCGGGCGCGGCGGTCGGCCAGGTTGTGTTTACCGCCGACGTTGCCGAGGCCTGGAGAGAAAAGGGCAAGAAGGTAATTCTCGTTCGCAAAGAGACCAGCCCGGAGGATATAGGCGGGATGGATGCGGCGCAAGGGATTCTGACGAAGTCCGGGGGCATGACCAGCCACGCCGCGGTTGTCGCCCGAGGGATGGGCAAGCCATGCGTGGCGGGCGTGGGCGCTCTGAACATCAACTACCAGACCAAGAAGATCGACGTCGGAAAAGTGACTATCAAAGAAGGCGACTGGATCAGCATGGACGGCACGACGGGCGAGGTCATGCTCGGACAACTGGCCACCGTCCCGCCGACGATGAGCGGTGATTTCGCAAGGTTTATGAGGATGTGCGACCGCGTTCGCACGTTGGGCGTCCGAACGAACGCCGATACGCCCGATGACGCCAAGCGAGCCAGGGAATTCGGCGCGGAGGGCATCGGCCTATGCAGGACCGAGCACATGTTCTTCGAGGGCGACCGGATTTGGCCGGTGCGACAAATGATACTTGCGGCGGATGATTATGCCGTGATGCTTAGGAAGCTGGACGCGGCGCAGGACAACAAGGAGAAAAAGGCCGTCGAGAAGGAATACGCCACGGCGAAGGCGCAGTTTGAGGGGGCGTTGAAGAAGCTGCTGCCGTATCAGCGAAGCGACTTCGAGGGTATTTTCAAGGCGATGGCGGGGCTTCCGGTTACTATCCGGCTGCTTGATCCGCCGCTGCACGAATTCCTGCCTCAGGATGCGGCCAGCCAGGCGGAGATGGCCAGGCGGCTGGGCGTCAAGCCGGCTGTTGTCAAGGCGAAGGTGGATCAGCTCCACGAGTTCAACCCGATGCTTGGGCATCGCGGGTGCCGGCTGGCAGTGACGTATCCGGCTATTTACCGTATGCAGACAAGGGCGATTATTGAAGCGGCCCTGAATGTTAAGAAGACGGGACAGAGCGTTCTGCCGGAGATTATGATTCCTCTGGCGGGGGCGCTGTCCGAGCTGAAGTACGTCAAGGATGAGATTGTTGACGAGATCAAGATAGTTTTGAAGGAGAGAAAAGCCTGGCTCGACTATATGATCGGCACGATGATAGAGGTCCCGCGGGCGGCTTTGACCGCCGACGAAATCGCCACGGAGGCGCAGTTCTTCAGCTTCGGGACAAACGATTTGACGCAGATGACGATGGGCTTTTCGCGCGACGATGCGGGCAAGTTTTTGGGCGAGTACGTGAATAAGGGCATCTATCCCGCTGACCCGTTCCAGAGCCTCGACCAGACCGGGGTCGGCAAGTTAGTCGAAATGGGGACAAAGTTGGGTAGAAAGACCAGAAAGAAACTCAAGGTCGGTATCTGCGGCGAGCATGGCGGCGACCCGAACAGTATCGATTTCTGCCATCGAGTCGGGATGGATTACGTTTCCTGTTCGCCGTTCAGAGTGCCTATAGCAAGACTGGCGGCGGCGCAGGCGGCGGTGAGGAATAAATAACCGGGCCGGTGGACAGTGCCCACCCTGCCGGTTCAAATTCGAATTTCGAAATCCGAGACAAATTCGAAATCCAAATCATCGAATGACCGAAACCGCCAAAAGGCGGGTGAGTCGAAGATTATCCTGTATGATTCTGTAGAAACGAAGGCGCACCGGGGCTGTATAGGACGGGGTTGTTTGCAATTTCGATGAGTGAGAGGTTCCTTTTGATTAGGCTATTGGATTTACAGGAATCGAAGGGAGCCAAAAGATGGGAGCAAAGTCAAAGTTGGGCGTATCGGAACGTCGTGAGATCATATTGTCAATACTACGGCGTGAAGAGCCGGCCGGCGTGATGGCAAGGCGTTTTGAAGGCGGGATTCATATTCGGGCGGGCTGTTCCGCTCGGCGTGCGGCGGCCACGTTGCGACGAGCTTCTTGGGCAGCCCATTTTCACTCAGCCGCCGGTCCGAGCGACCCAGCCCTGGGGCCTTTTGCAACCGCACGCAGGGTCTATTCGAAGCATAGGCGTATCGATCTGTTTACAGTCAGGAACCTCACACAAAACCACAGAAACTTCTTCCACTTGAACTGCGTGCCAAGACAGTATAAGGAGGCGAACATGAAGCGAGCAAGCATGAGAAAGTTGGGAATCATTGGATTCGTGTTAGCATTGTTGCTCTCGGAGCCGAGCTTTGCCCAGCAGCGGGGGCAGGGACAACAAAAGACAAGACGCACACAACGGGTCGTGCCGATGAAAGAAGTCCAGATCGCCAGTCCTGACGGCAAGGTCAAGCTCATCGTTGGATCCAACCCGGAGCGGCTGACCTATTGGGTGACGCTGGAGAATACGGCGGTGATTGAGCCGTCCCCATTCGACATGAGAATGGATGGCTACAATCTCTCCTGCGGTGTTACATTCAACAACCTTGAACGCTACACCATCGACGAGACTTATCCCTGGCATGGCGTCCACAGTACGGCGGTCAATCGCTGCAGCGGCGCCAGGATAGCGCTCAGACATGACCTGAGCATGATCCCCTACGTTCTGGAGATCCGGGTTTTCAATGATGGTGTTGCTTACCGTCACGTCATTGCCGGCGAGGCGGGTGCCGTCCGCACGCCCGATGAGTATTCGCAGTTCATTCTCCCTGCCGGTTCCACGGTCTGGTACCATGACCTGGACGGGCACTACGAGGCAGAATACGAACAGCAGGACATCTCCGAAGTGAAGGCCGGACAGTGGGCCGGCCCGCCGCTGACTTTTCAATTGCCGGGCAACGCCGGATTTGGCTCGATCACCGAGGCGAACCTCGTCAACTACTCCGGCATGGCCCTGGAAGCCGACGGTCGCCGAGCCTGGATCGTGGGTCTGGGCAACCGCCAACCCATCAACTATCCCTACGAACTCCGCTATGGACGCGAGGAGGCCAAGCGCCTCGCCGCACCGGCGTCAATTACCGGCACGATCACCACGCCCTGGCGCGTGGTGCTGGTCGCTCGCGACCTGAACGTGCTGGTCAATAGCGACGTTCTGCCCAATCTCTGCCCGCCCGCCGATGCGAAGCTGTTCCCCCAGGGGATGGGCACGCCGTGGGTCGAGCCGGGCCTGTGCGTGTGGGATTACGTGGACCGGAACTACGCGCCGAGGGGCAACGCCAGCCAGTTGGACCGCATGAAGGATTTCTCCCGGATGGCCGGCGAGATCGGGGCCAAATACCATATTCTTGAGGGATTCGCATACGGCTGGTCCGACGAGCAGATCCAGGAATTCGTGAATTACTCGAAACAGCAAGGCGTGCGAGTGCTGTTCTGGCGACACAGCAGAGA
>Ga0315287_10005703_pt1 | contig 12300 bp, 6 predicted proteins | sample YL17G11_0_MG_FD_205037 | JGI IMG/M metagenome (GOLD analysis project Ga0315287, IMG submission 205037) | Sediment microbial communities from Yellowstone Lake, YNP, Wyoming, USA - YL17G11_0 | ecosystem: Environmental > Aquatic > Freshwater > Lake > Sediment | place: USA: Wyoming | collected...
GCATGGTCGTGATCCACGGCGCCGGCGGCAACGGCGGCGGCGCCCGTCCGGCGCTCACGGTGCACTGCGGCTTCGTGCAGACGCCGGCCAGTCCCGGCTGGCTGACCCGCGTCGTACCCGCGGGCGGCGACTGGCCCGCCAGGAGGCGGGCGCTCGCCGCCCACGCCTCGCGCAACCGTGCCATCTTCATCAAGCCGCAGCAGCTCGCCTGGTTCAACCCAGGCTCCACGTTGCGGCCCTCGGAGGCGTTCGTTGATCTGCCGGCCGAAGCGTACCTGGCGCTCTGTCGCAAGCTCGCCGCCGAGGGCTTCACGAGGCCCTCGCTGCGCTCGCCCTGGCACCCGCTGCTCACTTCCTACGAGCTCGAACGCACGCGCATCGAGCGCATCCACATCGCGGCGATCCTCAAGGACGTTTCGGGCGACTGAGCGGGGTGGCCGCGCCGCGCTCCCTAGTCGTCGTCAGTCGCTTGTGCCCGCGGCAGCTTCAGTAGCCGGTCGAGCACGCCGCTGCGCCAGATCCCCTTGAGCAGTAGGCCCCAGACGACGACCAGACCCACGCAGACGCCGTACAGCCACGGCGGCAGCTCGGTGAGCTCCCAGATGGTGCGCGTCAGGGGGAACGCCAGGGTGAGGGCCAGAAAGCCCGCCAGACCGAGCGCCAGCCAGGTGGGGCGCCAGTCGCCGCGCAGCGGCGTGCCGCCGGCGAAGAAGCGCACCGGGGGCACCGTGAACGGTAGCAGCAGCAGGCTGCAGAGGATCATGAAGACGATGGTCGATGTCTGCGCGTAGGGAAGGGCGTAGTCGAGCGCCTGCTGGGCCGTGGCCGCCGCGTGGGTGGCGAGAAAGGCGTCTTCGTAGCGCTCGCGCACCCAGAGGTGGAGCGGCAGCCCCAGGGCCGCGATCAGCAGCGTCGGCGGCAGGGCGAAGCGCACCAGCGGGCGATAGATGCTGCCCTTGAGCGGCCGGCCGGGGATCGCCCAGATCGTCAGTCCGATCACCGGTATGCCGGCGCCCAGGAACGAGAACAGTGACGAGTTGCGCGGTGCGAAGGGAAACCCGCCCAGGGGCAGCAGGGCGGCGATGAGCAGAGCCTTCGAGAAGATGCGCACCATGAAGATGCGCAGCACGTCGACCATGCCGTTGCGGATGCGCTGTCCCTCGCTGAAGGCGGCGGGGAGGGCGGCGAACGAGTCCTTCATCAGGATCATGTCGGCCACGGCCCGAGCCGCCTGGCTGCCGCCCTGCATGGCGATGCCGAGGTTGGCGCGTTTGAGAGCGATGACGTCGTTGACGCCGTCGCCGATCATGGCCACGTAGTGACCGCGGTCGCGCAGGGCGCCGGCGAGACTCTCCTTCTGTTCGGGCGTCACACGCCCGAACACCTGCGTCTCGGCGGCGGCCTGCGCGAAGTCGGCCTCGCTCATGGCGGCCAGTTCGCCGCCCGAGACGCGGTCTGGCCTCTCGGCCAGACCGGCCTGGGCGGCCAGCGCCGCCACCGTCTTGGGGTTGTCGCCGGAGATCACCTTGATGGCGATGCCCGCCTGTTTGAACTCGGCCAGCGTCTCTTCGACGTTCGGTCGCAGCTCGTCGCGCAGGCAGACAAGTCCCAGCGGGACGAGCAGATCGGGCAGCTCCGGGTGGCCGTCGGGCCGGGGGAAGGGGAGTGGCTCGCTGCGGCGCGCCAGCAGCAGCACGCGCAGGCCGCGCGCCGACCACTCGTCGAGGTGCTGGTTGCGCAGGATGAGGTCACGCTCGACGTCGCTCGCGAGCGCCGCCGCGATGACCTCGGGCGCGCCCAGCACGAGCGTGCCGCGCGCCGGGCCGGAGTCGAAAGTCAGACCGCTCCACTTGCGCTGCGACGAGAAGAGCGCTTCGTCGGTGGGCGCGGCGAACGCGGCGGAGGCGGCGGAGGCGGCGGGCTCGTCCGCCACCTCGTCTGCCGCATCCGCCCCCGCTCGCCCGTTGCCCGCGCCCGCAAACGCCTCGGCCAGCGCCAGCGCCGTCCTGTTGGCCTCGGTGACGCCGGCGGCGAAGGCGCCCAGCAGGGTGCGGAACTCCTCCTCTGTCGCCTCGAAAGGCTCCAGTGCCTCGAAGCGGATCGCGTTGGTGGTCAGGGTGCCGGTCTTGTCGGTACACAGCACGTCGACGTTGGAGAGCGATTCGACGGCGTTGGACTGCTGGATCAGCGTGCCCTTGCCGGCCATGCGCACGGCGCCCAGCGCGTACGAGAGAGCGATCGCCAGGATCAGTCCGTTGGGGATCAGGGCGACGATGACCGTCGACATGCGCACCGTCTCGACGAAGGGCACGTGGCCCACGGCCGACTTGACGATCACCAGCGCTTCGAAGACCACCACGAGCCCCAGCAGGATGCGGATGATCACACTCACCTGGTGCTGCAGCGGTGTGAGCACGTGGCGGTGGGCCTGGGCCTGTGAAGTGATGCGGTTGGCGAAGCTCTCCATGCCGACACGCTCGGCTACGTAGCGACCGCCGCCGCTGTTGACGAAGCTCCCCGAGAGAAGCTCAGCGCCGGGGCGTTTGGGAACCAGGTCGGACTCGCCGGTCAGCAGCGATTCGTCGACCTCGAGGGGGCCGCCTTCGGCGAGACGTCCGTCGACGACGATCTGGTCGCCGGCGTGGACCACGACCACGTCGCCGAGCACCAGTTCGGTGGGGTCGACCTCGCGCTCGGCGCCGTCGCGCAGCACGATGGCCTTGGGCCGCGTGAGGATGGCGATGCGGTCAAGGGTGCGCTTGGCGCGAATCTCCTGGAAGAGGCTGACCACCGTGTTGGCCAGGACCACGCCCACGGCGACCACGGCGTCGAGCCAGCGGCCAAGCAGGATGAGCGTGACGCCCAGCGCAAACAGCAGGTTGTTGATGACGTTGAAGACGTTGTCGCGCACGATCTGCGCGTAAGTGCGTCCGGTCCTGAGCACCACGTCGTTGCCCTGTCCGGCAGCGCGGCGGGTAGACGCCTCGGCTTCGGTGAGGCCGATGGGGGGTGGCGGTGGCGCGTCGCCGGCGGGCACGGGAGCCCGCCCGGCGGGCGGCGGTGTGGTCGCTTCGCTCACGATCGGGACACTACCACGGGAGGTCGCCCCCAACGCGCTTCGGAGCCGCCCGCCTCGGCGGCGTGTCGAGACACTACTTGACCGTCAGCGTACCCGCCGTCATCTTGCTCTGCTTCCAGCCGGCGGCATCGGTCGCGTAGAAGACGACCCGGTAGGTCCCCTTCTTGAGGCGACAGCGGAAGGTCGCCTTCTGGCGCAGGTTGACCGGCCGCACGACCGACTTGAACGACTTGACCGTCTTGCCGGCTTTCGTCTTGATCCTGATCGTCACCGTCGCCCAGCCGCAGGTCGGCTTGGCGTCGCTCACGCGGTAGGGAAGCGTGGCCGTGCGGCCGCGCTTCACGCTCGCCGCGTAGGCGCGTGTGGTCGGACGCTTGAAGTCGCCGTAGCCGGCCGTAGTGGTGGTCATGATCGTGCCGCCGTTGCCCACGACCCAGCCGTGGCGGGCGTTGACGAAGGCGACGTCTTCCAAGCCGTTGGCACAACCCGGATCCTGTACCATCCAATGCCGGCCGCCATCGGGGGTCGCGCTCACCGTGCCGCTGTCGCTGACCGCCCAGCCGTGCCTGGCGTCGAGGAAGTAGACGTTCTCGATGTTGTTCCCCGCCCCCGGCGATTGCAGCGTCCAGCTGGCGCCGCCGTTGACGGTGCGGGCGACCTGCCCGGTGCCGGTGCCGACCCAGCCGACCTTCGCGTTGACGAATGTGCCGTCGTAGAAGTAGCTCGTCGTCGGCGGGGTCTGCGGCGTCCAGTTGGCGCCGCCGTCGATGGTCGCCAGGATCGTGTTGTAGCCGAACGCCCAGCCGTGGGTGGCGTCGCCGAAGGCGACGCCGTAGAGCGCCGTGCTCGTGCCCAGGTCGCGTGACCCCCACGAGGCGCCGCCGTCGGTGCTCTCCCAGGCGAGGCCGCCCTCGCCGACCGCCCACACGTGGGTGGGTGTGGCGTAGGCGAGGTCGCGGACGTGCTGTCCGGTCGCCGGCCGGGTCGCGGGCTGCCAGGTGTCGCCGCCGTCGATCGTGTACAGCGCGACGTCGTAGCCGGACGCGATGCCCCGCAGCGAGTCGCTGAACTCGAGCGCGTAGATACTGTCGGTGTCGGCGCCTACCCGCTGGAAGGCCCACGTCGTACCGCCATCGGTGGTCTCGACGATCGAACCCGCGTTGTCGCCGGCGATCGCGTGCACGGTGTCGAAGGCGGCGATGCCGCCGATCCCGTTGAGCAGGTCATTGCCGGTGCGCCGCACCCAGGTGCCGCCGTCGGTGGTCGACCAGATGCGGGCGTTGGCGGCGGTCAGGGCGTGGGTCTCGCTCGCCGCGGCCATGGTGCGGAAGATCGGGTACTCGGTGGGGTCGAGCGGCGGGAGCTGGCTCTGCCAGCTGGTGCCGCCGTCGGTCGTGTGCAGCAGCGCGTTGACGCCCGTCGCCCAGGCGTGTGTAGGGGAGACGAAGTCGAGCGTGTAGAGGCCGCCGGTCGCCGGCGGCGCCGTCGCCGGCGCCGCCCACGTCGCGCCGCTGTCCGTCGAGAGCCGCATCTGGCCACCGACGCCGACCGCCCAGAGGGAGCCCGGGTCGGCGTAGCTGACGTCCATGAACGTGCCGGCGTAGCCGCCGTCGCTCGGTGTCCAGATCGCGCCGCCGTCGGTGGTCTTGAGCACCTTGCCGACGGTGCCCATCCAGCCGGTGGACGCGTCGATGAACTCGATGCCGTAGAGGCCGTCGGTGACAGTGGACTCCTGCTGGAGCCAGTTGGTGCCGCCGTCGGTCGAGGCGAAGACCTTGCCGTAGGAGGTGGTCGCCCACACGCGGTCGTCGCCGATCGCCGTGACGCCGGTGAACTCGTAGGTCGTCTCGGAGTCCTGGGCCTGCCAGGTGTCGCCGCCGTCGGTGGTGCGCAGCACGGTGCCGTAGGCGCCGACCGCCCAGCCGCGTACCGGACCGCCGAAGGCGATGGCGCTGAGGTCCCAGGACGTGCCCGAGTCGCGGATCTCCCAGGTCGCGCCGGCGTTGGTCGAGCGCAGGATCGTGCCGCCGCGGCAGACCACCCAGCAGGTCGACGTGGTCGACCAGGCGGTGCCCTCGACCCAGTTGCCCTGCGGCAGCGGCGCCTGCCAGAGCCAGCCGCCGTCGCCGGTCGACAGGAGCGCCTGTGCGGGCGCGGCCAGAGCGAGGAAGACCGCGGCAACGAGGGCGAGCCCTGTTGCAAAGACGAGCGCGGCGGGGCGTGACGATGACGGCAAAGTGCTCATGGCTCCCCCATGTGAGATCCGACATGCGGCCGGCCGGCGAGCCGGCCGGCCGCTGACTGCCTCAGTTATAGCACGAGGGAGCCCGGAGTCCCTACGGTTCGAACCTGATCGTGAAGAAGTCCCATTCGGTCGCGTCGCCGTCACCGTTGCCGGTGACATAGACCCCGGCGTAGGCGCCGCCACGCCAGGCGAGGGAGTGGAGCGTGTCGGTGCCGCTCGTGACGGTGGTGCTCTCCTTGGCGGTCTTCCTCCACGAGATGCTCACGCCGTCGTTGGCCTTCTTCATGACGAGATATGCCGGGTTGGCGCCGCCTTCGTTCGAGTAGCCGCCGGCATAGGTGTTGCCGGCCCTGTCGCAGGCGACCTTCCAGAGGGTCTGGGCGCCGGGGTGGAAGTAGGTCGAGCTGTACTGCACCACGCCGACGGAATCGTAGGCGCACATCAAGGAGTTGGCTCCACTCAGACCGCTGAACGAGTCGCCGACGACGTGGATCTTGCCCGAGCGGTCGACGGTCACGTCGTAGTAGTGATCCTCGCCGTCGCCGGGGCCGGCGAACGTGAGCGGCCAGCCGTCAGCGATCTCACCGGCGGCCGTCCACTTGACGATCGCTGCGTCGCTGTCGACCGCCGGGGGCTGCACCGTCGAACCGACCTGATAGATATTCCCGTTTGCGCTCAGGGCCAGAGCCTTCGCTTGGTCGCTGTCTGCGCCGCCCCAGTCGTGCCTCCACTTTCGTGTGCCGTTCGTTGCGTACCGGGCCAGGAACCACTGCCACCCGTTGCTCGTCGTCTCATACTCGGCGCTCACGTACACGCGGCCGCGCTCCTTGTCGATCAGCAGATCGCTGATCCCGAGGTAGTGCCCCGCGCCGGGGTTGAAACCGCGCACCCACTGCCTGTGGCCGCCGCGGTCGTACTTGAGCAACCGCAGGTCGGCGCCCATCGGGTCGGCGGGATCGCCGACGGTGCCGGCGACGAAGACGTTGCCGGCGCCGTCGAGCGCCACCGCCCGGGCCGAGTCGTTGCCGTGCAGCGGACCGTCGTACGTGCGGACCCAGACACGCCGGCCGGCCGGCGTGTACTTGACCAGGAGCAGGTCGGTGCTGAGGTCGGCGCGGCCGACCGAGCCGCAGATGTAGAGGTTACCGGCACGGTCGGCGACCGCGCCCTGGGCGCGGTCGCTGCCGTGCGCCGGCCCGTCGTAGAAGCGCTTCCACTTGCGCGAACCGCTCGCGGAGTAGCGCAGGACGGTCGCGTCGACTCCGGCCGGCGCGCCGTGCTCCGCGTAGCCGACGACGTACAGGAACCCCTTCGGTGCGAAGACGAGGCCGTGTGCCTGATCCTGTCCTCCGGCGACCCCGCCGTCGTAGCTCGCGCGCCAGACTTCGTCGCCGGGGAGGGCTGAGGCCGGCGCTGGAACGGCGAGCGCCAGGACGGCGGTGACCAGGGTGACGGCGAGCGCGATGGCCACGAGCGACGCCATCGTCACCGCCGAAGTCGCAGGGTTCGTCGTGTTCGACGTCATGTCACTTCCCCCTATCTCCGGTATTTGATGAGGATCGGGTCGCGCATGCCGCCGGGCACGAAGGACCAGCCACCCACGTAGAGCGTCGTGCTGCCCGAGAGGCACAGCGACGTGGCGTTGTCGTAGTCGTGGCCGGGACCGTTCCAGGTGCGCAGCCACGGTCGTGCGCCGCTCGCCGAGTAGCGCGCGACGAGCACGTCGGCCGGACCGCTGGTCTTCATCTGGTTGCCGGCGACCCAGGCATTGCCCGCGGCGTCGACCGTCAGGTCCAAGAAGATCGATGAGAGCAGGCCGCTGCGCGTGTCCCTGCGCACCCATTGGCGCCGTCCGGTGGGGCTCCACCTGATGAGCAGCGACCGCTCCTGGAAGCCGGCGTTGCGGGTGAAGCCGGCGGTCCAGGCGCCGCCGCCGGCGTCGACGGCGAGACGCAAGCCGGCGTCGTTGAGATGGGCTGGTCCGTCCCAGGTGCGCACCCAGCGGCGTGCGCCCATGGGCGTGTACCGGGCGAGCACGATATCTTCCCCGGTCGTGGCGCCGGTGGTCACGCCGGCGACGGTGACGGCTCCGGCGGCCAAGGCGATCTCGAGGCCGGAGTCATCGAGATGGGCGGGACCCTTCCAGCGCTTCGTCCAGCGACGCGTGCCGTCGGGATCGATCTTGACGGTCACCATGTCGGCGTCGCCGGCGGCGCTGCGGCTGGAGCCCGTCACGTAGGTGCTGCGGACGCTGTCGATGGCGATCGCGTGCGGTATGTCGAAGGTCCCGGGTCCCGCGTAGCGCGACTCCCAGCGGTAGACGCCGGCGGCGCTGTACTTGATGACCAGATAGTCGAGGTCGGTGCCGACCCCGTCGCTGGCGGCGGCGACGTAGACGTTGCCGGCGCGGTCGACGACCACGTCGTGTGCCTGGTCGGTGCCGCCGCCGACACCGTCGACCAGGTGGTCCCAGCGCACTGTGCCGTCGTGGCCGAACTTGACCACCACGATATCGTCGTTGCCTCCCAGCAGGGCGTGGCCGACGACGATCAGGTTGCCCCAGCGGTCGACGGCGACCGCCGTGATCTCGCCGTCGATACCCAGCGCTTCACCCCATTTCGTCAGCCAGATCTGGTTGCCGCTCGAGGAGTAACGTGCCGCCCAGAGGTAGCCGGTCACCACCGGGCAGTCGTAGGTGCCGCAGAGGTAGACAGAGCCGTCGCCGCCGCGCGCGAGGTGGTCGACCGAGTCGGTGTCGGTGGTGACGACGTCGGTGATCGTCTGGGCCCACAGTCGCTGGCCGGGGGCGGCGGCGCTCGAGGCGGCCGGCACGGCCGCCGCCAGCGCCGCCGCCAACGCGAGCGCGAGCAGAAAGGCACGAAGCCGGGTGAGACAGGGCGATCTTTGCATGGCTTCCCCTAGGAGTGCGCCCGTCGCCGGGCGACGATGGCTGCCTTGCGAGGAGTATAGACCCGGAGAAACGGCGATCCGCTGTCGCTGGTCGTTGTCGTGGGCGATCGGTCGGGAGGGTTCGCGGCGGTCGGCGCGGACTGACCGGCGCGGTCAGTCGACGCCGAACTGCGCGAGCTGGAAGCGCAGGTCGTCGGCGCCGATGCGCAGCCAGGCTTGCGCCTCCTCGAGGCCGGCTTCGCCTGCCTCGAGCAGGCGCAACACGGCTGCGCGCATCGGTCCCGGTACGCGCACTCCCTCAGGAGCGATGCGCAGCGCGTTCTGATCCTGGCCGGGTCGCATCTCCGAGCTCAGCACCGAGAGCGTGTCGCGCAGGCCGCCCAGGAACAGCTGACGGGGGATCGTCTGCCACTCGAGCCGCCGCAGTTCGCGGTCGATCTCGCGCTGCCGCGTGGGGCTGGTGAGCAGGCCGGCCGTCTTGGCGCGGTAGCGCGCCACCCAGAAACTGACGCCGAAGTGGTTGGCGAGCCCGATGATCGTGTCGACATCGCCGATGCGATCACTGCGCGACGCACCGGCGCGTGACCCCTCCATCTCGAACCAGTGCCGCACGGCGGCGAGCGGCGCCACGAACTCCTCGGCGAAAGCGTTCGCCTCGACCTCGCGGCGGCTGCGCCCCGACCAGTCGATGCGCTCATCGTAGGCCTCGCCGTGGCCGAGCGCGAGATGCGCGAACTCGTGCGCCAGGGCGAAGCGTTGCAGCGCGACGGGCCGGCCGAACCCGTTGATGAAGACGAACGGGACGCGGGGAAGAGCGGCATCTCCAGCGTCTGAGGGCTGCCCCGGCAACGCCGCGCAGGCGCCGTGAGGCTCGTCGTCCTCGAGGCGCGCCACGACCACCTGCACGCCGGCCGCCTCGAGGAGCACGACGAGGTCGGGCAGCGGACCGCGCTCGCCGACGCCGAACTCGTGGCGCCAGAAGCGGGCGAGGCGGACCGGGTCGCCGCCGCCGCCGGCAAGGTGGGCGTCGAGCCCGAGCACGCCGGGCGCGGCGGGCCTCAGCTCGGCAGCTGCCGCGGCGACCTCGAACCAGTCGCTCGTGACCGCGGCGAACAGAGGCGGCTCGAGTGCTCTGAAGGCGGGAGAAGGCGGCTGTGGTCCGTCGTCCCACGACGGGCCTGAGGCCTCGTCGGGGAGCGCGGACGCAGGCCGGGCGGCGAAGCCGGTGTCGTCTTCTTCGACGACGCCGCGTAGCACGTCGGCCGCGCGACGCACGTCGGCGGCACGGACGGGGTCGTCCTCGATCGGTGAGGCGGCAAGGACGTCGGCCACATCGCTCATGAGTGCCTGACTGGCGCGTCGCGGTGACGGCCGGTGCCCCGGGGAAGCCGGAGAGAGCAGTGTGCCGGGATCGACGCCGAGGATCTCCGTTAGCCGCACGACCTGGGCGGCCGACAGTGCCCGGCTGCCCGACTCGATGCGACTGACCGCCGACTGCGTGACGTGCAGGCGCCGGGCGAGCTCGGCCTGGGTGAGGCCGGCAGCTTCGCGCAGCGTCGCGACGCGCCGGCCGAGACCGATCTGGTGAGCGTCGTCGTTGGGCATGCCGGCTCCTTCGCGCGTCTGTGGTGATTCCTCAACGGCAAGTCTACCGCAACGTTTTCCGTCCGATGATATGCTATCATGGCATAGAACATGTCAATAGGAGCGATACGGAGTATGTCAGAACCGCATGCCCGGTCGCCGAAGGAGGGATCACGATGACGAAGATGAGCGACGACGGCGGCGCCGGCGCGCCGGGGACCGTCCCGGCCGGTCCGCAGGCCGGGTTTGCCCGCCATCTCGAGGCAGGCACGCCGCAGACGTTCGAGGCGATGACCGTGGTGCCGCTGAGCTTCCCCGGCGACCGCGGCCCCGACTTTCGCACGCTCGCCCAGGGCATCGCGAGCGGCAAGGTGCGGGTAACCGAGGTCGACAAGGGCGGCAGCGTCCCCAACCTGATGGTCGTCAACACGGGCTCGCTGGCCACGCTGATCCTCGGCGGCGAAGAGCTCGCGGGGGCCAAGCAGAACCGGGTGCTGAATGCCACGATCCTGGTGCGCGAGCACAGCGAGCTGGTCGTACCGGTCAGCTGCACCGAGCAAGGCCGCTGGCACTACGACAGCGCCGCTTTCGCCGACTCCGGCTACGTCGCCGACCACCGCGTGCGCGGAGCTCTGAACTCCTGCGTGGAGATGAGTCTCTGCGACGGCGCCGGCTACCGCGGCGATCAGGGTCGCGTCTGGGACGAAGTCGAGCAGTTGCACGCGCGCCAGGGCACGAGCTCAGCGACCGGCGCCATGCGCGACGCCTTCGTGTCGCGGCAGCACGAGATCGACGACTACCTCGAAGCGTTCCCGATCGTCGACGGCCAGCACGGGCTGCTGGTGCTGCTCGGTGGCGAGGTCGCCGGTATCGACTTCGTCTCGCGCACGGCGGCCTACGCGCAGGTACACCGCAAGCTGCTGCAGAGCTACGCGCTCGAGGCTCAGGCATTGGAGCGCGGGACGCGGGCCGATGCGCGCGGGGCGGCCGGCGCAGCCGGCAAACGCCGCGCCAAGCCGACCAGGAAGAGCGCCGACGAAGCGCTGACGCGCGCCAACGCCTTCCTGGGCACGGTCGCCGGGCTGACGGGTCGCAGCTACAAGTCGCCCGGCCGTGGCTGGGACGTGCGCTACCGCGGTCCCGGTGTGGTCGGCTCGACGCTCACGGTCGATGAGGTGGCGGTGCACGGCGCCTTCTTCGCCGAGGCGAACGGCGGTGACGGGGAGCGCGGTGAGCGCGACGGCCGCATGGCGGGCATCGCGCGGCGTCGCCACATGCACGCGGACTACCATCCTGACGGGCGGCCGGACGACGAGCTGATCTACTAGGGCCCGGCGGCAGGCGACAGTCGCAGCGAACGGGGCGGGGAGCGCTTTCGCGCTCCCCGCCCCAGTCCGCATCAAACTCGGTCAGCGCAGCTCATCGCCGCAGCCAGGCCAGAGCAGTGTCGTCGTACTCACCGGTGACGACCGTGTCGCCGGCCACGAAGAGATCGCGCGTGCCGGAGAGCACGCAGGCGTAGGCGCCGGCGCCGCCCAGGTGTCCGGGCGCCGGCCCGTCCCAGCGAGTCAGCCAGGCCCGCTTGCCGGCCCGGGAGTAGCGCGCCATGGTCCACAGCGAGACGGTGGGCCCGCGCACGAAGCCGACCGTCCAGACGGTGCCCGTGTCGCTCACAGCCAGGGACCACCAGCTGCCGTAGCCGTTGCTGGCTCTGTCGTAGTACGTCCTGCTCCATCTGACCGTGCCGTTGCGCCCGATCTTGAGCAGCAGCGCCTTGTACTTCACGGCCGTCATATAGAAGGTCGTGCCGGTGACGTAGGCGTTGCCGTAGCCGTCGATGCGCAGATCGGAGATTTCTTCGCCCTTGTGTGCCGCGGGGTTGTCCCAGGTGCGCGCCCAGTGGCGGGTGCCACTGCGCGCGGCATAGCGCAGGACGATGATATCGCTGCCGTGTGACTTGGTCTCGCTGTAGCCGCCGACGTAGACGTAGCCGTTGCGGTACCTGACCACGTCTCCCTCGTCATACTTGTGGGCCGCGCCATCCCAGCCGCGGAGCCAGCGCGACGTACCGTCGCTGCCGCGCAGCTTCTCCACGAAGACGTTGTATTCTCCCGTCTTCATGAGCCGGCTACCGGTCACATACAGATTGGCGTACCCGTCGATCGCGATGCTGTTCGCCTCGGCCCATGCGGCGGCATGGTTCCCGGTCGTGTAGTGGGTCCATTTCTCGAGGCCCTTTCCGGGGTTCGCCGGATCGTCGTTGACGTCGTACTTCACCACCGCCGAGCTGTCGTCATCAAGGGAGCCGCAGACGTAGACGTTGCCGGCCTTGTCGGCCACCACGTCGCTCACGTCGTCATCGAAGGTGGGGTCGGCGCTTGCCTTGACTGCCCACCACTGCAGGGTGCCGGCCGGATCCATCTTGGCGGTGAACCAGTCGGTGTCTCCCCCCTCCCGCCAGGAGGCGACGGCAATCACGTTC
>Ga0315287_10005708_pt1 | contig 12298 bp, 10 predicted proteins | sample YL17G11_0_MG_FD_205037 | JGI IMG/M metagenome (GOLD analysis project Ga0315287, IMG submission 205037) | Sediment microbial communities from Yellowstone Lake, YNP, Wyoming, USA - YL17G11_0 | ecosystem: Environmental > Aquatic > Freshwater > Lake > Sediment | place: USA: Wyoming | collected...
GCTGTTCCGCTACCTGCGGGGGGCGGGCTCGATGGCCAAACTGGTCACCTCGCTCGGACTGCTCATCGCGATCCCCGAGATCGTCAAGCTGTTCATCGGCACCGACTCCAAGAAGAACCCGCCGCCACTGTGGTGGGTGAGGCGCACCGACGAGTGGTTGTGGCCCCAGGGCGGGCGGTTCGTGCTCGACGCCGGCCAGATCGCCACCATCGTGTGCACCGTCGGCGTGGTGATCGGGCTCGTCATCCTCTTCGGCCGCACCGACCTGGGCCTGCGCATGCGCGCGGTGGTGGAGAGCTCTCGCATGGCCGAGCTCCACGGTGTCGACGCCGACCGGGTGTCGATGGCCTCGTGGATGATGTCCTCACTGCTCGCCGGCCTGGCCGGCGTGCTGGTGGCCCCGCTGTTCGCGTCCCTCAATCCCATCGACCTGTTCACGCTGCTGGTGGCCGCGCTCGCCGCCACAGTGGTGGGGGGGCTCTCCAGCATCCCCCTCACCTTCGTGGGTGGCATCGGCCTCGGCGTGCTCCAGGCGGTGCTGGCCGGCACCCTGCCCACCAACAGCGTGCTCGCCACCGGCCTGCGCCCGGCCCTCCCGTTCGTCGTGCTCTTCGCCCTGCTCATCTGGCGCCCGGGGTTGCGCAGCACAGCGGAGACCACCGACCCGCTCAGTGCCGTCGACCCGCCGCCGCCGGCCCCGGTGTCCCAACGCCGGCCCGAGTGGATGACGGTGGGGTCGCGCACCTTCGGCATCGTCGTGATCGTGATCGGGCTGTGGCTGTCGATCAGCGTGCTGAGTGGCTACTGGCTCACCCTCGTGGTGAGTGGCGTCATCCTGGCGGTGATCATGCTGTCGATCACCATCACCACCGGCCTCGGCGGCATGCTGTCGCTGTCGCCCGCCGCCTTCGCCGCGATCGGCGCCTTCGCCACGGCCCAGCTGGTGGCGGCCTCCGGCATGTCGGTGATCCCGGCCATGGTGATCGGCGGCCTGGTGGCCGCCGCGGTGGGCGCGGTGCTGGCCATCCCGGTGGTGCGGCTCGACGGGGTCTACCTGGCGCTGGCCACACTCGCCTTCGCCCTCATGTTCGAAGCCGTCCTGGTGCCCCTCGGCTGGGTGAGCGGCGGTGCCACTCCGCTCAACGTGCCGCGGCCGCTGATCGGCACCCTCGACCTCGCCGACGACCGCTGGTACCTGCTGTTCGCCGTGCTCTGCCTCACCGTGCTGGGCTTCGCCGTGATCCGCCTGCGCGAGGGCACCACGGGGCGGTTCCTGCAGGCCCTCCACATGAGCCCGATCGCCGCGGCCTCCATCGGCATCTCCGGCACCCGGTCGCGGGTGGTGGCATTCACCGTCGCCGCGGGCGTGGCCGGCTTCGGTGGCGGCCTCATGGCCAGCTTCGTGGGACAGGCCAACTACCAGGCCAACTTCGCCTACCTCGCCGGCCTCGTGTGGGTGGCGCTGGTGGTGTCGGCCGGGGCCCGCAGCGTGCAGGCGGCGGTGATGTCGGGCATGTTCTTCTTCCTCGCCCCCGCCGCGCTCGAGCGCCTCTTCACCTGGCCCGGCAACTTCCTCGACGCCCACCCCGACCTGTCCGGCCCCGTGGCCTCCTTCCTCGGGGCGATCAGCCCCACCTGGGCCAACTCGGTGGCCTTCATCCTCTTCGGGTTCGGCGCCATCACCTACGCCCGCCACCCCGAGGGCAGCATCGAGGCCCAGACCGCGGCCGTGGTCAACGCCATCCTCCGCCGCCTGTCGGGCCACCGGGCCGGCGGTGGGCCCAAGGTGGCGGCCGACCTGACCGCCTCCGACGACCCCGAGCCCGTCGACGCGGGGACCACCTCCGGGGCCCGTCCCTCGGGCAACGGGTCGACAGCCCGGACCGCCGCCACCTCTGCCACCACCGCGACCACCAGCACCCCCGGGAGCGCGCCATGACCCTGCTCGAGGTCACCGGGCTCGAGAAGCGCTTCGACGGCATCGTCGCGCTGAGCAACGTCGACCTGCACGTGGCGGCCGGCGAGTTCAGTGCCGTGATCGGCCCCAACGGCGCGGGCAAGTCCACGCTGTTCAACTGCCTCACCGGCGTGCTCAAGCCGGAGGCGGGCACGATGACCTTCGACGGCGGCGACCTGAGGGGCCAACCGGCCTCGGCCCGGGCCCGCCTCGGCATCGCCCGCACATTCCAGCGGGTCGAGCTCTTCGGGGGCATGACGGTCCGCGACCACCTGATCGTGGCCGACCGGGCCCACCGCCGCCGCGGCGCCCTGTGGAGCGACCTCTTCCGCTCCAGCAAGCCCACCACCGAGGAACTGGCCCGCTGCGACGAGGTGCTGGAGCTCGTCGGCATCGCCGAGCTGGCCGACGACCCCGCGGAGTCGCTCCCCCTCGGCCGGGCCCGCCTCGTGGAGCTGGCCCGCGCCCTCACCACCCGTCCCCGCCTGCTCTTCCTCGACGAGCCGTCCTCGGGCCTCGACCGCAACGAGACCTCGGAGATGGCCGCTGTGCTGCGCTCGGTGTGCACGACCAGCGGCGCCGCCGTGGTGCTGATCGAGCACGATGTCCCCATGGTCGCCGACCTTGCCGAGACGGTGTGGGTGCTCGACTACGGCCAGCTCATCGCCCACGGCCCCACCGACGAGGTCTTCGCCGACGAGCGTGTGCGCGCCGCCTACCTGGGAACCGTGGCATGACCGCCGACCATCGCCGGGCCGCTCCGTGAACAGCGCCGCCGCCGGACTCGCCTCGGTGCTCGAGCTCGAGCACGTGGACGCCGCATACGGCTCGTTCCGCGCCCTGTTCGACGTGTCACTCGAGGTCGAGGCCGGCTCGGCCGTTGCCCTGGTGGGGGCCAACGGCGCCGGCAAGTCGTCGGTCGCCCGGGTCGCCTCCGGGCTCGTCGTGCCCACCGCCGGCCGGGTGCTGGTGGCCGGACAGGACCTCACCGGCGCTCCCGCCCACCGCTTCGCCCGCGCCGGCATCGCGCATGCCCCGGAGGGCCGGGCCGTGTTCGCCACCCTCACGGTGGAGGACAACCTGCTGCTGGCCTTCCGCAACGCCCCCGAGATCACCGATGCCCGGGCCTCGGTGGCCGAGGCGTTCGACCTGTTCCCCCGCCTCGGCGAGCGCCGCGGCCAGCTCGCCGGCACGCTGTCGGGCGGCGAGCAGCGCATGCTCACCCTGGCCCGGGTGCTGGTACTGCGGCCCCGCCTGCTGGTGGCCGACGAGCTCTCCCTCGGCCTGGCCCCGCTGGTGACCGCGGAGGTCTACCAGACCCTCCGGCGGGTGCGCGACGCGGGCTGTGCCCTGCTCATCGTCGAGCAGCACCTCGACCACGCCCTGGAGCTCGCCGACGAGGTGGTGGTGATCCGCAAGGGTGAGGTCGGCTTCCGGGGGGCTCCCCAGGACGCGGCGGCCCTGTCACAGTCGATCCTGCTCCCGTCGGGCCATCCCGCCGCCACCGACACCGACACCGAACCGGCCGGCAGCCCCGCCGCCGAGCCGCCCCCACCAGAGGTGAACTGATGCCCGACAAGGCCCGTCTCGTGCCCGCCGCCGTCTATCGCAAGCGGGGGGTGGTGGAGGTCGACCAACGCGAGTTGCGCCCCCCCGCCGGCCACGAGGTGCTGGTGGAAGTGGCCTACTGCGGGGTGTGTGGCTCCGACCTGCACCTCATCGTGGAGGGCTGGGGCCGCCCCGGCGACGTGCTCGGCCACGAGTGGTCGGGGGTGGTCGTCGACGTGGGCCCAGACGTGGCCGACCTGCGTCCCGGCCAACGGGTGCTCGCCGGCGACTCCCCCAAGTGCGGCACGTGCGAGGCCTGCCTGGCCGGACGCCCGTCACAGTGCAGCGCCCAGGAGCCGATGACCGGCTCGTTCGACGGCGCGTTCGCCACCCACGTGCTCTCCCCGGCCGAGCGCCTGTTGCCGGTGCCCGAGGGCATGGGCCTGCGCACCGCCGCTCTGGCCGAGCCCCTCGCCGTGGCCCTGCACGCCATCACCAGGGCCGAGCTCTCCCCGGGGGCGTCGGTGCTGGTGTCGGGAGCCGGGCCGATCGGGGCGCTGGCCGCGGCGGTGCTCGTGGAGCGGGGCCACCCCGTCACCGTGGTCGAGCCCGGCCCGGTGCGCCAGGAGTTGGCCCGCCGCCTCGGCACCACCGTGGTGGTGCCGGCCGACCTCGCCTCCTTCGACATGACCCAGGTCGACGCCGTGGCCGACCCCGCCTACCACGCGGTGATCGAGACCTCGGGCAAGCGGGCGGCCATGGAGGTCGGGGCCCAGCAGCTCCGCCGGGGCGGGCGCATGGTGCTGGTGGGCACGGGCATGGAGCCCCCCACCTTCGACTCGAACCGCATGATCGTCATGGAGCTCACCGTGTGCGGGGCCTTCGTGTACGACCCCGACGGCTTCGAGCGAGCCCTCGAGCTCCTCGCCGACGGGCGCCTGCCGGTCGACGTGCTCATCGACGACGCCGAGTACGGCCTCGACGGCGTGGCCGAGGCCGCGGCCAACCTCGCGGCCGGCGTGCACGGCGGCAAGGTGATGATCGTGCCGGGCGCAGAACAGTGATGATCGTGCCCCCCGGGAGGACCCAGACATGAAGACCTCGGAGATGTACCCCGCCGGCATTCCCCGGCTCAACCACGTGGCCATGTCGGTGCCCGCGGAGCTGCTGCGGGGCGGCGAGCGCGCCGAGCTGCTCGACTTCTACCGCGACTGCTTCGGTTGGACCGAGCTCGAGGACCAGGGCGAGGAGGGCCGGGTGGCGGTGCTCACCGTGGGCCACTGGGACCAGTTCGTGTTCCTGCACGCCGAGGACGAGCCCATGGCCGCGCCCCGCCTCGACCACTTCGGGGTGTCGGTGCAGTCCAAGGACGACTTCGATGCGGTCTGGGAGCGGGTCGCGAGCCGGGCCGCCGACGACGACCGGGTCGACGTGATCGAGCCGAAGTTCGACGACTTCGAGGTGCTGAAGCTGCACGCGTTCTACGTGCGCTTCCGCCTGCCGATGATGGTCGAGGTGCAGTACTGGGAGTTCGTGTGACCCACCCCCTGCGCCACGGGGCATTCGTGCCCCAGGGATGGAAGCTCGAGTACGCGGGGGTCGACGCGGCCGCGGCGTGGGCGCGTTCGGTGCAGTGGGCACAGCAGGCCGAGGGCCTCGGCTACGACCACCTCTGGGTGTACGACCACGTGGAGACGGTCCCCCGCCGGGAGCGCACCCACGTGTTCGAGGCCTTCACGATGCTGGCGGCGCTGTCGCAGCGCACCGAACGCATCGAGCTGGGCCAGCTCGTCACCTGCGCCGGCTACCGGAACGTGGGCCTGCTCGCGAAGGAGGCGGCCGGGATCGACGTGATGTCGGGGGGCCGGCTCACCCTCGGCCTCGGCGCCGGCTGGTTCGAGCGCGAGTACCAGGCGTACGGCTACGAGTACCCCTGCGCAGCTGACCGGCTGGGACTCCTGCGCGAGGCCCTCGAGGTCATCCCGCGACTGTGGTCCGAGGAGACGGTCACCTTCGAGGGTGAGCACGTGCGCCTCGACGGCGCCTACTGCGAGCCCCAGCCCCTGGAGTTGCCGGGCCGGCCCCGGCCCCGGCTGCTGGTGGGCGGCGGCGGGGAGAAGGTCACCCTGCGCATCGCCGCCGAGCTGGCCGACGCCACCAACTGGCAGGTCGGCCTCGAGGGCTTCGTGCACAAGTCGCAGGTGCTGGCGGCGCACTGTGAAGCCATCGGCCGTGACCCGGCCGACATCGTGCGCACCCACGGCCCGGACTGCCTGGTCGTGGAGTCACAGCGCGACCTCGACCGGTTCGTCGATCGCACCGGCGGCCACCTCTGGGGTGGGGTCAGCCCACAGGACTGGGTGCGCGACAACCTGGTCGGCACGCCCGCGCAGGTGGCGGAGAAGGCGCAGGGCTTCATCGACGCCGGCTGCTCGGAGTTCATCCTCTGGTGCCGCGACGCCCCCTCGGGCGGGTCGCTGGCCGGTTGGATGGAGGCCGTCGTGCCCCTCCTCGACGCGCCGGCCTGACGCGCCCGGGGCTCAGGCACCGGTGTCGACGCCGTCCCAGAACCGTCGGGTGACGCCCTGGGGATCCGACTGCACGGTGGTCTCGGTGTCGAGGCACAGCACCGGCCGGCCGGCATCGCCGACCTGTGGCCAGGCCAGCCCGGCGAAGTTGGGCTCGCCGGTGGCGGCGAAGGCCACCCAGGCCTCGTGCATCCCCCGGGCGAGGCCCACGGGCGCCTCCGCCCCCACGAGCACGTGCAGGCGGTGGTCCTCCACCAGGTCGAACACGAACGGAATCTCCACGGCGTGCGCCGCGCCGATCATCCCGCCGAGCGCGGGGCTGCGCCAGTCGAAGCGGTACTGCCACACGGGGGCGTGGGGACCGTGGGCGTCGGCCAGGCGGCAGGCGGGCGAGCGGAAGACCATGTCGGTGAGCAGGGCCTGCTCGAGGTCGGCCGGCGGGGCGTCGGGATGGTCGGTGCGGTAGGCCGCGAGGGCGCCGTCGGGGTCACCGCTGACCAGCTTCATGCGCTCGAGCAGGGCATCGACTCCGGTGATGGGGGGCGCCATCATGGCGAACAGCTTCCACTCCTCGAGGTTGGTGCCGATGACCAGCGGTATCCCCGACGAGGCTCCGGCGGCGATGGCGGCGAGCGGCTCGGCCGGCACCGCGCCACCGTCGGCGACCGGCCGGAACGCCAGGAACGCGAGCGGGTTGCCGAATCGCCGGATCACGTCCTCGGGGTTGGCCATGCGGCCGGCCGACATCTTGGCGTGCGCCGCCAGGAGGTCGGCCACGGGCGCGTCGACGAGGTCGGCCACGCCCGCCACCCCGGTCGCCTCCATGAACTCGCCGCAGTCGTCCGCCGCCTGTCGGGGGGACTTGGCCGCGGCGGTGGAACCCGATTGCACGATCGCCTTGTGGAACAACCCGCGGGCCGCCGGCATCGCCAACAGCAGCGACACGCTCATGCCCCCGGCCGACTCACCGAAGGCGGTCACGTTGGCGGGATCCCCCCCGAAGGCGGCGATGTTGTCGCGCACCCACTCGAGGGCCGCCACCTGGTCGAGCAGCCCCACGTTGCCGGATCCGGCGTAGTCGGCGTCGAGGTGGCCGAGCTCGAGGAACCCCAGGCTGCCGAGGCGGTAGTTGACGCTCACATACACCACGCCGGCGCGGGCGAAGCGCTCGCCGTGGTAGAGCGGCGAGGAGCCTGACCCCATCTCGAAACCGCCGCCGTGGATCCACACCATCACCGGCAGGCGCTCAGAACCGGGGGCTCCTCCGCCGGGGGATGTGGTGCCGGTGGCTGTGGTGCTGTTGGGCGCGGTGGTCCACACGTTCAGGTAGAGGCAGTCCTCGTCCCACTCCTCGGCCTCGCCGCCGAACAGGGCGTCCATGAGCGACGGGTTCTGCGGAGAGACCGGCCCGAAGCCGGTGGCGTCGCGTTCGCCCTGCCAAGGGTCCACCGGCGCCGGCGGGCGGAACCGCCGCGGGCCCACGGGCGGGGCGGCGAAGGGCACGCCGGCAAAGCGGGCCACCCCGTCGCGCCAGCGGCCCCGCAGGTCGCCCGGGGCAGTGGTGACGCTGACCGGGGTGTCGTCGGCCGGGGCGCCGGTGGTGTCAGTGGTGCTGTGCATCGCCATTGGGTAGCACACGCGGCACCGGTGATGCCCGGGATCAGGCCGGCGGAGACGGCCGGTCGTGGTGGTCGCCGATGTGGATGGCCCGGCTGCGGGACGCGGGCCGCGTCAACGACCGGCGCGGCGGCGGGGCCGGCGCAGGATGGCGATGGTGGCGGTACCGCCGACGAGCAGCGGGAAGAGCACCCCGAGGGTGAGCGACTGGCCCACCCAGAGGTCGTGCACGCCGAGCGTGTCGAGCAGGTCGCGCACCAGGTACAGGGGCAGCAGCACACCGGCGACGGTGGCGAGCAGCACGGGGATCGACCGCCAGCGACCGGGGAACAGCATGGCCACGACCACGAGCCCGCTGCAGACGCCGTAGCCGGTGATGGCCTCGGCCAGGCCGGGGGGGCGCACCGTGGTGTCGAGCCAGCTGAGCGTCACGCTCACCAGCGACAGGGCGAAGAACACGAAGAGGGCGAATGTGAGCCCTGCGGCCAGCCGCCCGCGCTTCTCCCGCGCCGGCTTGGGCGGGGCCCCGACCGGCGCGATTGCCGGCCCGGCTGCGGCGACCGTCGGCGGCTCGGGGAGCGCGAACGGCGGAGCGGCTGCGGTCGATGTCGCGGCCCGGGGCTTCACCACCGGCTCGTCGGCGAGGTAGGCGGAGGGGCGCGAGCCCCACACGTAGCCGAGCGAGTCGAGCTCACCGGCGCTGCCGGGGTCGCTCCAGCCGGGCGGGATCGACGGGGCCACCACGTTGGGGCGCGTGATGACGACGGGCGGCGGGGGAGGCGGCCGCTCGCCGCCCGAGCGCGACGCTCCGGCGCCGAAGCGGGCGCCGACCAGCGAACGTCCCCGGTCGTCGCCGGAAGTGAAGGGAGAGCTCGGATCGTTCATGTGCTGTTGCGCTGGTGGGCTCGTGGGCCGGTCGTCGGTGGCCGTCCCGGCCGTGGCCGTCACCGTGGCCGTCACCGTGGCCGCCCCGGTGGCGCCTCACCTTAGTCCCGTCACCCGGGGCCGCCCGACGGGCCCGGGCCCGCCGCTACCTGACACCAGTGTCAGGTAAATGGGGATTCGGCTACAGTGCGCCCATGCCTCGCAGAGTCGCCATCATCGGAGCCGCCCTGTCGGATCTCGGCCGGGTCGACGTGAAGTCCCCCTTCGCCCTGCACGCCCAGGCCACCCGCGCCGCGGTGGCCGATGCCGGGCTCACCAAGGCCGATGTCGACGGCTTCGCCTCCAACGGCACCGGCGCGCTCAACCCCATCGAGGTCGCCGAGTACATCGGCCTCAAGCCCACCTGGGTCGACTCCACCGGGGTGGGGGGCGGCACGTGGGAGGTCATGGCCGCCCACGCCGCTGATGCCATCGCCATGGGCTCGGCCGACGTGGTCGCCCTCTCCTACGGCTCCACCACCCGGGCAGACCTCAAGAACAAGCGGCGCCTCGCCAACCTCAACTTCGGCGCCCGCGGCCCCGTCGGCTACGAGATCCCCTACGGCCACACGATCATCTCCAAGTACGCCATGGCGGCCCGCCGCCACATGCACGAGTACGGCACCACCCTCGAGCAGCTGGCCGAGGTGGCGGTGTCCACCCGCTACAACGCCGGGTTCAACCCCGACGCCTACTATCGCGAGCCCATCACCGTCGACGAGGTGCTCGACGGCCGCATGATCGCGGATCCGTTCACCAAGCTGCACTGCTGCATCCGCTCCGACGGCGGCTGCGGCCTGGTGATGGCGGCGGAGGACAGGATCCCCGACTCGGTGACCGACCCGGTCTGGGTGCTGGGCCACGGCCAGCACGTCAGCCACACCTCCATGTCGGAGTGGACCGACTTCACCGCCGGCCCCGCCGCGGTGGCCGGCCCGATGGCCTTCGAGCGCGCCGGGGTGTCGCCCGACGACATCGACCTCGCCTGCGTGTACGACGCCTTCACCTACATGGCCATGCTCACCATCGAGGACCTCGGCTTCTGCAAGAAGGGCGAGGGCGGGCCGTTCTTCGCCTCGGGAGCCACCCGCCTCGGCGGCGAGTTGCCGGTCAACCCCGACGGCGGCGGCCTGTCGGCCTGCCACCCCGGCATGCGGGGCCTGTTCCTGCTGGTGGAGGCCACCAAGCAGCTGCGCGGCGACTACGCCGCCGCCGGCGCGCCCGAGCGCCAGGTGGCCGACGCCCGGCTCGCCGCGGTGTCGGGCACGGGTGGCTGGTTCTGTTCCAACGGCACCCTCATCCTCGGCCGCGACTGAGCCTCCAAGTTGCGCCCGCAACGGTTCAGCCCTGGTAGGGTCGCTTGTGAGTGACGAGCCGGGAGGTCCGACGATGGTGACGCGACGAGCAGGTGTGGCCGCGGTGGTGCTGGCACTGGCCGCCGTCGCCGGGGCCTGTACGGCCATTCCCGGATCGACGACGACGCTCGCCGGGGTGACCCAGTTCGATGCCGGCGGCACCTCGGCGTGCGCCGTGGTGGCCGGCGGCCATGTCCGCTGCTGGGGCGCTGACGACGAGGGCCAGCTGGGCAACGCCGCCCTCGTGCCGTTCATCCCCACGTGGAGCAGCCTCGCCGTGGAGGTCACCGGCGTGAGCGGGGCCACCCAGGTGGACGTGTCCGGTTACCTCAGCTGCGCCCTCATTTCCGACGGAACCATCAAGTGCTGGGGGTGGAACCGCGAGGGCGAACTGGGCAACGGCGAGATGTACGACCGCTCCTATACGCCCACGTCCGTGGTCGGGATCACCAACGCCATCCAGGTCTCGGGGTCCTGCGCCCTGCTGTCCAGCGGCCACGTGAAGTGCTGGGGGTACCACGGCACGCTGGGCAACGGCTCGACGATGGACTCCGCAGTGCCGGTGGACGTGACGGGCATCACCGACGCCGTGCAGATCACCGTTGGCCCCTGCGCCCGCTTGGCCGACGGCTCGGTGAAGTGCTGGGGCGGGAACTACTGGGGGCAGTTGGGTGACGGCACCAATGTCGACAGCCTCCTGCCCGTGCCGGTCGTCGGGATCAGCGGGGCCCTCGAGCTCTCGGGCGATGCGACCTCGCACTGCGTGCTGATGCCGGGGGGCACGATCAAGTGCTGGGGCATCAAGCAGTTCGGCGGCCTGGGTGACGGCACCATGACCGACCGCAACTCCCCCGTCGACGTGGTCGGCATCTCGGGGGCGGTCCATGTGGTGGCGATGAACCAGGACACGTGCGCGCTGTTCCCCGGGGGGACCGCGAAGTGCTGGGGGGCCAACCAGTACGGCAATCTCGGCAACGGCAGCACCGCGTACAGCAGCCTCATTCCCGTGGACGTGGTGGGACTGAGCGGCATCACCGCCCTGAGCGGCACCGAACATCGTCTGTGCGCCCTCCTGGCCGGGGGGACCGTCAAGTGCTGGGGCAGCAACGACAGGGGGGGGCTCGGCGACGGCTCCACGAACGACTCGCTGCACCCGGTGACCGTACTGCGCCCGACCTGACCGTCCGGTTCAGCCCTTGGGCAGGCCCAGGGCGCGCTCGGCCACGATGTTCTTGTTGACCTCGGTGGTGCCCCCCGCGATGGAGAGCGACGGTGAGGTGAGGAACGCCTCCCCCCACCCACCCGCCAGTGCCTCCATGCCCAGCACCTGCACCGCCACCTCGGGCACTCGGCGGCCGAGCTCCGACCAGGCCAGCTTGATCACGCTCGACTCGGCGCCCGCCTTGCCGGCCGCGGCCGAGGCGATCACCCGGTCGGCCAGCATGCGCAGACGCTCGCCGTCGGCCCACAGCCCGGCCAGCAACTGGCGCTTCACCGGGTCGTCGGTGGCGCCGGCCTTGCGGGCGTCGTCGAGCAGGGCGGCGATGCGGCCCCGGATCTGCAGGTGCAGGCTCGCCACGCCGCTGCGCTCGTTCATGAGGGTGGCCATGGCCACCATCCAGCCGTCGTTCTCGGCGCCGAGGCGGTCGGCCACCGGCACCCGTACGCCGTCGAGGAAGACCTCGTTGAACTCCGCCGAGCCGGTGATCGTGCGCAGCGGCGCCACGGTGATGCCGGGCAGCGTCATGTCCACCAGCAGGCAGGTGATGCCCTTGTGGGGCTTGGCCGCCGCCGGGTCGGTGCGCACCAGGAGCTCACACCACCGGGCGATCTGGCCGTAGGTGGTCCACACCTTCTGGCCCGTCACCACGTAGTCGTCGCCGTCACGCTCGGCCCGGCACGACAGGGAGGCAAGGTCGGAGCCGGCGTCGGGCTCGGAGAAGCCCTGGCACCAGATCTCGTCGCCCCGAAGCAGCGGTGGGATCAGGCGCTCCTTCTGGGCGTCGGTGCCGAAGGCGAGGATGGCGGGGGCGATGTTGGGCACGCCGATGGCGTTGATCGGCCCCGGGGCCTGCGCGGTGGCCATCTCCTGGGCGTGGGCCACCATCTCCAACAGGCCGGCGCCGCGGCCGCCCCACTCGGCCGGCCAGGAGGGCGCGGCGTAGCCGGCGTCGGCCAGCAGGTGGTTCCACTCCAGCATGCGGGCGAGCCAATCGTCGTCGGGCTCACCCTCGAAGTGCATGCCCCGGTGGCGGTCGGTGAGGTTGGCGGCGAGCCAGGCCCGCAGCTCGGTGCGGTAGGGCTCGGTGGGGTCGTCGTCTCGGCGCGCCGGCATGGGCCGATGCTAACCTGACGCCCGTGTCAGCTAC